>Ga0302326_10002841_pt1 | contig 41646 bp, 26 predicted proteins | sample Palsa_T0_3_FD_202264 | JGI IMG/M metagenome (GOLD analysis project Ga0302326, IMG submission 202264) | Peat permafrost microbial communities from Stordalen Mire near Abisko, Sweden - Palsa_T0_3 | ecosystem: Environmental > Terrestrial > Soil > Palsa > Peat permafrost | place: Sweden: Abisko... | reverse complement strand
CAATCGATAGCCCGCTGCTGCTCACCAAGCTCGAAACGAACTATTCAAAACAAAACCTGCCATCCCTCACCGGTCCCACGAACCTGGCTTATGTGATCTATACTTCCGGGACAACGGGCATGCCCAAGGGTGTAATGGTAGAACATAAAAGTGTAGTCAATTTTATTTGTTCATACCAATCTGCTTACTCGGATAAACGGGGCCAACTTGCCGGAATCACATTATGTCCATATGTATTTGACGTTTCTGGTCTGGATTTTTTCTATAACCTTTGTTCGGGCAATACACTCTTTATTGTAAGCTCATATGTTGCCAGGGAACCAGGGCTAATAGCAAAATGCATCATTGATAACAAAATAAATGTAGCGTATATCCCAGCTGGTCTTCTAACGGACATTGCCGATTATTTTGAGGTGTCCGATCCCCGGGTGCATCTGTCCTTGCTTTTGGTAGGAGTTAGTCCCATAAAACAAAAGGTATTACAACGCTTTTATAAGACTATTCCGGGGATTACAATCATAAATGAATATGGCCCCACTGAAACAACCATATTTTCAACTACTTATACCTATTCACACCTATCGGATCCGGAACAAAATGTGCCTATGGGGAAACCTATTTTTAATTCGGCCTGCTACGTATTGGATGAAAATAAGGAATTATTACCCATAGGTGCAATTGGTGAATTATATCTTGGCGGCGTCGGCGTGGCTCGCGGTTATTTCAACCGCCCTGAATTGACAGCGGAAAGATTTATAGCTAACCCTTACCAGACAGAGGTGGAAAAACAAGAAGGGTATAACGGCAGGCTATACAAAACCGGAGATATGGTACGTTGGCTTGCCGATGGGAACCTTGAATTCATAGGTCGCAATGATTTCCAGGTAAAGGTCCGGGGATATCGAATAGAGTTAGGAGAGATAGAGAGCCGGTTGTTGAGCTATCCTGGTATAAACCACGCTGTGGTGTTAGCCAGGGATCATCCTTCCACCGACAATAAATATCTTGTGGGATATTATGTATCGACAACCGAATTAACCCGTGAATTATTAGACAAATATCTAAGCGGCTTTCTCCCTGACTATATGATCCCGGCAATATATGTAAGAATGGACCGGTTGCCGTTAACGATAAATGGAAAGCCCGATCGGCTTGCCTTACCCGTTCCGGACTTTATAAGCAATCAACAATACGAGGCTCCGGGCAATGAACTGGAAAGGGAGTTGTGTAAGATCTATGGCGAAGTGTTGGGGTTGGACGGCAATAGAATAAGTGTAACAGATGATTTTTTCCACCTCGGGGGAGACAGTATCCTTGCTATAAAGTTAATTGGTAAAATTAAAGCAGTGTACAACAGTTCCCTTAAAATAAGGGATGTATTTGCCAATAGCAGGATCAGGCAACTGGCAAAATTACTGTTAACCAGGGAAGACGGGAATACCGTTACTGCAAAGTATGTTGAGCTGGAAGCTGAAAGCAAAATGGATCTCAGTTTTGCTGAAATCGGGAGGTTACCAAAATTCAGCAACATTCCTGAAGGGATCCTGTTAACGGGAAGCACCGGTTTCGTGGGGGCATATGTGATCAATGAACTTCTTGAGCATACTTCTGCATCAATTTATTGCCTGGTTCGGGGAAAGGATATAAAGGAGGGCATGCATCGAATATCAAAGAACTTCCATCATTATTTTGGCAGAGATATCGGGTGTCCAGATAGAATTTTGCCGATACCCGGGGATTTCTCCCAACCAAATTTGGGGACGCCGTTGGAACAATACGAACAATTATGTCGCGAAGTTGATTATGTATATCATTTGGGCGCCCATATCAATTTTTTCTCCACTTATGATCAACTTAAATCAGGGAATGTGGATAGTAACATTGGCCTGATCAGATTTGCCACTACTGCAAAGCTGAAAAAGATTATTTACACGTCCACTACTTCTATCTTTTCCGATCTAAGCAGACCACGCTATGAAAATGATCCCATAGAAAATGAAAGACATTTATTTTTATCGGGGTATACTTCTTCAAAATGGGTTGGGGAAAAAATGATGCTGACAGCTATGGAAAATGGGGTTCCAATACAACTTTTCCGGCTTGGACTTACAACCGGTGACAATCAACGAGGCGTTTTGCCTCAAAACCAATGGCTCACAAAATTATTAGAGACATGCGCTATCGTGGGCTATTTTCCAATGCACCAATCACTTTCTGTTGCTCCGGTGGATTTTGTTGCCAGATCTTTGGCGCACCTGTCTTTGGACCGGCATTATTGCCCGGGTCTCTATCACCTGACTTCCCCGGAGCAAACAGATCTGAGCTATTTTTTCGACGAACAATCAGGTGAAAAAAGGGCAAAGGGAATTCCCCTGCAAGAGTGGGTGGAAAAGATTATAGCGATATCCAAAGACCAGCCATTACCAATATTGCCCTTTATAGAAATGATCAACAAAGATGTGCACGGGCAATTAGCCGATAAACCAAAAAAGTATCCAATTTCATCGGATTTCACATTAAGCAAACTGAAAGAACTGGGAATTGAGTATTCTTTCGATGTTCGATCCATTCAAAGTTATCTTAACAAATATGTCAACATTTAAACAATTACTTTTCCGGGAAGCGGATCAACGCTTGCTGCATCATATGGAGGAGCGAATTAAGGCCCGGAAACCCACATTCCTTTCTTCGCTGAACCCTCTCTTTGAAGAGACAGTTCAGGTTTCCTACATGCTCTCCATACTGCTTAGTTCCCGCGAGCGGACAAGCCTGTATAAATCATTTTTTTGTAATTCGCACATGGAAGCGCTCCATGGCGCTATCAAAATGGCGCGTACTTTTCAGCATGATTATAAACGTCATCCGGGCATAGGAAATGTATTGCTATTTGACCGGAACGAGTATTATGAAAAGTATTTCGATCCGCTTGGAACAAAAGATGAACGCGCATTGATACCTGGCGTAACGTTCGTTGCCGATCATGACGAGTTGAAATTGCATATAGCGGGAAACGGCTATGGAATATTGATATTATCCTTGAACCCGCCCTTTATTTTTGAAGACCTGAGGGATATAATTACGAAGTGCTCCGGAATGGTTACTATCCTCGATATATCTCATTGGGGAATGGAGCATATCGTCACTTTAACAGATGACATCAAAGATATCTTTGATATTGTAGTGTGGGGAGAAGCGCTCACGGATTTTCAGGCGCCTTTTGGAGCATTTTCTACCCGGAAATCCGTATATGCGTCATGGAACTCTCTTAAAAATTGTTTGTTGCATTCCACGACTTATGGGGGTAATGGAATGGTGTTATCTTTTGTGAAAGCCAACCTTATAAAGGCATTTCCTTTCTTTATCCGGGAACGAAAACAGGTTCGTATTTTAAACCGGATAGAAAGATCGTCCGCCGTCAAATTGAAGTTGGCCAAAAAATATATGAACACTTATATAAGCGTCATTTATAGATCGGCCAAGCTGGATATTAATATGAAGAAAGCGGAAGGTTTTTATATCACCGTTAAGAATTCGTTGGGCAAACAATACAGGGTCATGGATTGTGTGGGAGGAAGCGGATGCAACTTCAGGGGGCACAACCCTGGTGATGTTATCCCGGAAGTACTCCACGAACACCAGCCTGGCAAAGATTATTTCAGGCTATTGACTGAAAAACTTGCTGCATTAACCGGCATTCCACATGTGTTTCCTGCGGTAAGCGGCGCTTCAGCTGTTGAAATTGGGATGATCATCGCCGGTCTGGCAAATCCGTCTAAAACAAGAGTCCTGATCTTTACCGGTAACTATGCGGGGAAAACTTTACTGGCATTAGCCGGAACGCACTCGGATCATTCGAAGTTCAAACCCCTTTATCACAATGTGACGATTTGTAACCCGTTTACGCCTTCCGCCGGGGAGGACCTGCTTAAGGTTCTTGAGACCGGCGATGTGGGAATGCTGTGGTTTGAGCGGTTTCAGGGAACAGGTTTGCGTGCTGTACCAGCCGGGATAATTTCGATGGTTGACAGGTATAAATCCGTTTACGGCTATTTAGTAGGGGTTGATGAGGTCCTCACTGGAGTGTACAGAACGGGCGCTTTTTTGAGCATTTCAAATGAGGCGATAACGCCGGATATTGTCACGCTGTCGAAGGGTTTGAGTGATATGGTGTTTCCTGTGGCTGTTGCTTTGGTCACCAGAGAGGTGTATGATAAGGCGTTTCACCGGAATCAGCCCATGGTAACTTTTTTAGCGGGTTTGTATAAGAATCAGCTTGGCGCACATATCGCCTGGCATGCCCTACTAAAAGCTGAAACAGAAGGTATACCCGGCAATGTGAAGGAGGTGGCTCCTTATCTTGCGAGAGAGTTGAACACACTCGCACAGCAGTCCAAACTTTTTAAAAGCGTTGAAGGTACAGGATTGTATTTGCGGCTACACATGAAAATGGACAGATTCCCTTTCAGGTTGTTTGGTTATTGGCGTTCCAGTTTGATCGTCACCAGTGTATTTTACAGGCAGGGCAAAATTCTTACGTTTGTCACCCGGTTTGTGCCTCCACTCAACCTTTCGCGTGTTGAAGCACAAGGTATTATTGATGGAGCACAAAAGGCGTTCAATAAATCGGCGTTTCATTTTTTTCGGGCAGGTATCAACCAATTGATTATTACTAATTGGATGTTGCTTGTCAATAAATTCCGACGGTTTTAATTTATTGAAAGAGCCTTACTCGTTTTGGATAATAATTTTCCTGATCACATTGTTACTGAAATCCATCACGTAAAGATTCCCATCCACCGGATTAAAAGCCACCCCATCCGGGTAGTTGAACTGGGCCTGCGCATAAGTCCCGTTCACCAATCCCGAACTCCCCGTACCCGCCAGGGTTAAAATGGGCATATCATATGCAATATCCGAAGTCGGGTCGGATTGCGAATACCGGATAGCATGATTGCCCGCATCGGCGATAAAAAACTCCACCGGCCCATCCTTGGCATATCCCCACGCCGTTCCATTCGGACTGCTGAAAGTGGTCGGGAAATTTGTGAAACCGGAACTATTGTTTTGATTGCCGGCCAGCGTTATCACCTCACTCTGATTATTGGTATTGGTGATGATCTCCCTTATCTTATTGTTGTAATAATCGGCGATGATGATGTATAGATTATACGAATTCGGCTGGCCGGTAGCAATGACGGTAAGGCCGCGCGGCCCGTTAAACGACACCATCTGCGGATTTCCGAGCGGAATGGTCGCGTCAGTCGATCCGCTGCTCGTACTCCCCGCATAGGTCGTAACAATCCCGCTGGCAATATTGATTTCCCTGATCTCATTGTTGTTGGCGTCCCCTACAAAAAGATTTCCTCCAAGCGTATCCACGCCGAGCCCGATCGGGCTATTAAAAGTAGCATTGACCCCCGGCGCGTCACGCGCCCCCGACGCCCCGCTACCGGCAACCGTCGTCACATTTCCATTCGGATCGATCATCCGGATCGCATTATTTCCCTGATCGGTGACATACAAATTTCCATGATTGTCAATAGCCACCCCCGACGGGTTCATAAAAGTGGCCGTCGTTGCGCTCCCATTTGTAAACCCTGGCTGCCCCGTTCCCGCATAGGTAGTCACATTTCCGGCGGTATCGATCTTCCTGATCTCATTATTGCCATAATCGGCGACATAAAGATTGCCCTTTCTATCGAATACCCCACCCTCAGGCCGGTTAAACGACGCCGCTGCCCCCTTCCCGTTGGTCGCGCCAGGCGATCCGCTACCGGCAAAGGTGCTAACGTCCTGCTGATTGTTCGGCGGAGGCGGCGGGGTCGGGGCAGGATAGTGAAAGATACCCACCGGAACAATAGCACCCTGGATCAGTACCGTGATCAATGCCGAGTCGATCGACAGGGGATCGGGCGGCATGGTGAAGATGATCTGGGTGGCGGTGGCCGACACAATGGTGGCGAGTACCCCGTCCACGGCTACCGAATCATTGGCCGCATTGGGGCTAAAGCCCGATCCGGTGATGGTCACCTGGGTGCCCACGCTGCCGCTGTCCGGGGTGAAAGAACTGACCGTTACCGTCCTTCCCGTACTGGTCTTATTACAACTTAACGCAATAGATAACAGGATGCCGGAAAAAAGAAGCCAGCCGGCAAATTGCTTGTATTGGACTCGCATAATAGGTGATTTGATGATCCCAAATTAGCCAATCCCTTGTTCCCTGACAATCCCGAATCCGGGGGACAGCGGGTCTAACTGGTAAACATAACCGCCAAAAAAAATCGATATGGCGTATCCGGCAACTTGTACCGGTCCCCAAATCCTGTCCGGAGATAGCCATTCTCAATAATTATCGCGATGAATGACTTTAGTTGTCGGCGGATGATCTTCACCCAAAAATGCTGCCGGGAAACTGCTTCGGGGTACATGCCCGTTTCATATAACATTGATAATCAATAGCATTGCAGGTAATTCGCAATACGCGCATCGAGAATTAAGAAATCAATAACCCATGGAAATCCTCTTATAAGTCATTCTTGCGCTCATCGATGTTATTCGCACGGGAAAAGTTAGAGAACGTAAAGTATTTTCTATCTGCTGCTATTCTTTTTCCTTTTTTCCTTAATTTCGCGCAACTTTTCCACAAATGCTCCGAAATGGGCTTTTAAAACTCTGCCGGATGATCTGGTGCATGGGTGGTAAGAGTAAATCGTTTATCTTTGCCGTCCGAAAATGTCTCTGTAGCTCAGTTGGTAGAGCAGCTGACTCTTAATCAGCGGGTCCACGGTTCGAGCCCGTGCGGGGACACTGAAAATGAAGCACTTAGAAAGTCAATTTTCTGGGTGCTTTTTTATTTAATACATGATTTGATACATGTTTTCTTAGCCCCATATCAAATTTGCCCGTATGCACTTTGCAAATCTCAGAATTTGCCGACGCAGTGTTTTTAGTTGCTCAAAAGGCCAGATTATAGGCATTTTTTTGCCGGAGGTTAAAGGCGTGTGATTGCGGTTATCCAGGTCATACAGCACTTAATATACAGGAATACAACTTACCTAAGCGGCTTTTTCTGTTTTTACGACTTTCCGTAACTCATTCTGCAAAAAACCTTTTAAGCTTAAATCCTCATCAAGTATTGGCCAATGCACGCCAGTACCACAACCAACAAGCTCATATTGGAGCAGTTGAGATTTATCCGCCGCCTTTAAAGATTTATAGGAAGACAAATTTTGGGTGAGAACTACCTTGGTATTGAGTATAACAAGCATCAAGTCCTGGTCAGGATGAAAATCCAGAGCTTCGATACGCAAGCCATCAGTGAAGATGAGGCTTTCGATCGCATCATATTGATTATTTGCCAAAGTACTCATACCATTTTATTAAAAAACTATCTAAATTTTTCGAAGCAATCTCCATTATATCGTTTTGTTCGTTGCTACCAAAACCTCTGAAATAGACGGCGGCCAAAGTTGGTGCCGGCCAAATTTTTCCCTCGGCATTACCTTTTTCCACATGAACATGCGCGGGCTCATCATTTTCATTACTATAAAAGAAAAAACGAAATCCGTTCGTTCTTAATATTGTCGGCATTCGTATTAAAATTAATACTAAAAACTTGAAATTCAAACAAATGAGGCCGAACAGCAAGAATTAGTTCCTTACAAAATTAAACAAATCAACACTTTGCCGGAAATTAATTAGTAAGTAGAATGACCCGTTTAAGGCCTCTTTATAAAAGACTTCACCCTCCGGCCGTCTTCCGTTTCTATTACCAGAAAATAGGTAGCCGCGGATAACGTATTTACCGGCAACAGCAGCGAGGTAGTACCGACAAAGAGATTGACCGGATAAGAAGCAAGTAACTGGCCCTGGGCATTGAAGAGACGCAGATTGGCGGTCTCCTGTTTTGCCGAGAACAGAGTCACCGACAATTGGTCGATGGCCGGATTGGGTTGCAACCGGATAAAGTCAATAGCAGGACTCAACGGGCGGTCGACCGCGAGTATCCGGGAATAGGAAACCAATCCCTGTTTATCGATCCATACCAGCCGGTAAAATACTGTCCCGGAAAGAGCGCTGTTGTCGGTATACCGGTAGGTCGCCGAGTCCGCAGAGCCGGCGATGATCATCACCGTATCGAACTGTACCTGGTTGACCGATCTTTCAAGAAAAAAGGATTTGATCGAAGCGCCTTCCTGTGGCGAGTAAAGGCCCCAGGAAAGCCGGAAACCCTGGTCCGCCGGCGATCCGGTAAAATATTTCAGCAGGGAAGTAGCCAATGGCACACAGGTATTGACCGTCGACTCCGGGGCTGTATAACCCGACTGGCTGATGCCTGCATTCCCTGGTAATGCCCCATTGGCAAGGCCCCTGCAGGCCACCTTCGTATTGCCGGCACTCACTACACCGTTCGATCCCCCCGTCACCGTGGCAGTGACAGCACCGGGAAAGTTGGTTCCGGCCGTCCATACCACACCGCCGCCGCCGCCGCCACCCGGGCCGGTACAATCATCTACCAGGTTGCTGGCATCGGAACCATTCCCGCCGGAGGCTATCGCGGTAACAGCACCAGTAACCGTCGTTGCATTCAGGATCACCGCGCCCCCCGCACCGCCGCCACCGCCACCGTCACCTTCGGCCTGGGTCGGATCGGTGTTTGTAGAATTGAGCGGAGCCACCCCGGACGCCAGCAGCTGGCCGCCGCCACCGACGACTACGGGCGCCGACAGGATGATGATACCGCCGCCATTTCCACCGGGTAAGCCTACGCCATTATTTTCATGTCCGCTGCCGCCGCCGCCGCCAAAGAATATCCTGTTGGCCGCCGGCGTATAACCATAGGTTGCAAGACTGACTCCAGCGATACCCGGATAAGCCCCCTGACAATCAAATTCCGATTCTCCCGCCCGCTGCCCCCCTGCCCCGCCGGCGCCATAGTTACCCCCGCCTGCTCCGCCGGTATTGTTATTGTTACCACCACCGCCGCCATTGGCTTGCTTGCCCATCCCATATTCTTCATTCAGGATATAGTCCGCGATTCCTTCCCCTTTCATTCCACCGGTGTAGTAGCCGTTCGCCGGCAACGGGAGGTAATAGTTGTTGACCGTGATGAACCATTCGCAGTTATAGGGAGGGATAGGATAATTCACCAGGCTGCCGCCCTGGAGGCCCTGGCCGACGACGTTGATATCGGCATTGAGGTAGATCGTGTCCGCCGCCTCGATGGCGACAATGCCACCCTTGCCCGTCGTCGGATCCCAGGGACTGGCGGTGACGGCGCCGGAAATAACGACCGAGTTATAAGAGGGAATGGCCACCAACTGAACCGGCTCCGCGGGGTCGTAGGCATTTAAAAGCGTTTCCTTAAAAACGACCACATTGCCGGTTACCGTGCAGATGGTATTGAATTCGTAGTTGCCCGCGCCATTGATCGCAGTGATATTGCCAAATGTCGATGCATTGGTGCTGCCGATGGTCGCCCCTTTTACCTGGATGATCAGGACCCGCTGGCCGGGGGACAAGCCGGCAGCGTTATCAACAGTCATCGAATTTGCCGATGTGGTAACTAAAGTCACGGCGTAGTAGGTATTTATAACACCGGAAGCCGTCTGCGCCCGGGCCGGGAGACTGCTGCACAGGGAGCAGACCAATACCATAACTATGAGGGTAGCGGCTTTCATAAATATTGGAAATCAGTCAAATTTACAATATTTCCGGGGCATATGCAACCCTATAACGATAACCACTTACCCCGCCCAAACCGGATGTCAGGACAGTCCTCCGGGCGCGAATAGGTAATCGATCCCCAACGCCGCGCTGATAATGAGCAGCCCGAAGAATTCTCTTGTTTTTTCGATATAGGGTTTCGTAGCCTGCATGCTTGCGACGATGCTCGGTCGTTTGTATCTAACGATCCAGTCTTTGACGCCGTCAGGAGAAAAGAAAAGAATGATGGCATAAACGAGATAAAAAGCAATAAGCCCCAGGTAGACCTTTGGATAGTATTTGCCAAAAACGGTCAACCCGCAACAGGCGGCCGCACTGACATAGATAGGCACCCAGAGCCAGGGATCGACATCGTTGAGGTTCAGCCAGGCAAAGGCTAAAAACGACAGACAGAAGAGGGCGTTTAGGATAATGAGGATCATATTTTATTGTTCGTCTTCCACCAATTTTTCGACGTTTGCGTTGAAGTTTGACCTGTTAATACCGGTGATCTTTTCCAAAGCCCGGAAATAATTGTCATTCCCGGCTTCATATTTGCCACAGCTAAGAAACTCCATGACAGCGGGAAATCCTTTTTCCTTTTCCATTTTTTGGGCCAGGAGCGCATTGATCACATAGGATACATACAAATGATATTGCTGGGTGGGGGCAAAATTTTTATTCTCTGTAAAAGCCGTCAGCCAGTCCATATTATCACCCATATACGCCTTGAACTGCTTAAAGATCTCTTCCCAGCTGAGACCCCAGCTGCCTGCGTACAGGTAGGCGCAACCTTCGTCGATCGGCCTGTTGATGGTACCTAAAGGAATCACATGATGCAACCTGTCGTGCCAGAGGTCGTGCAGGTCAAAAATTGTCCGATCGGTATTGCTTATTCCAAGGATATTGAGACTGATATCGTCCTCAAAAGACGAAAGGCCAAGAGAAGTATAACCGTTATAACGTGATTTATAATCCACGCCAAGCATTTCAAGCCCTTCCTGGACAGTATTACAACAATAGAATTCCGAGACGTACTCTTTTGCGCCGAGCTTTTTATCGAATTCCTCCGCCTTCTTCTGATAGGCGTTTAACCAGGTCTCGTTGACCGGATAAGTATAATAAAAAACGAATTTACCTTTATTCTTTTTGTGCCAGGTAGCCGTATTCCGTCGTAAGGGGGATCTAAAAACATATCGATCCCCCTGCAAGCAAGCAATCAACTTAAAGCTTGCTCTTAATACCGGCGTTGAATCATTGGTGCCCAAATAAGAAACCTGTATAATATAGTCGCTGCTGTCCAGCCAGTCGATGTTTGTCAGGTAAGAGCGATAAGTGACGCTTTTATCCGCGCCGGGATCATTCATGTCTTTTATTTCATCCAGCAAAGCCGAGGTTTCCGGGAGAAAGGCCGCCTGGACAAATATATTGTCTTTGTTGGGTCCGGGCGCCCGGGCCAAAAGGCTATCCAGGGAATTGATCAATTCCACCCTTCGGACAGAGTCTGTGGGGAGACGAACATTTTTGGGTATGTTGAGGAGCTGGCTTTGGCCATAGCCAATGAAGGATAGCAATACACCGGGGACAATTTGTGACAGTTTGCTGAACATCGGGAATGGTTTTAGAAAAACGAACTTACCAAATTATATCCATACCGGGAGACTATCATCATTAGCCGACCGGATCGATATCGGCTGGTGCCTTCTGCATGTCGGAATTTTTTCCTAATTTGGACTAAACGGCGCACATGAGAAAATTCCTTGCTTCAAAGCCTGGCTATGCCAGCCTGCTTGTTTTCTTTTTATTTATTGGAATAACTTCGACCCGGGGCCAGGTGACTGGTAGCCACGACAGCGCTTTTGTCGAAGGCTTGAAAAAACAGGCGCTGGCAGCAGTGAACGGCAAGGAAAAATCCGTGCAGGAGATGGTGGATATGATTTTCAGTTTTGGCGAACTGGGGTTCCAGGAATTCGAGACCTCTAAATACCTGGTGAGCGTCCTGGAAAAGAACGGATTTATCGTGGAAAAGGGCGTTTCGGGCATACCCACTTCCTGGGTGGCCCGATGGGGTAGCGGCAGCCCGGTGATTGCGCTGGGCAGTGATATCGATTGTATTCCAAAAGCCTCCCAAAAGCCCGGAGTAGCCTACAAGTCCCCGATCGTCGAGGGTGCGCCCGGACACGGCGAGGGGCATAATTCAGGACAGGCCGTGATCATCTTTGCGGCGATAGCCGTCAAAGAACTGATGGAGAAGAACCATCTGGCGGGCACCCTGGTGATCTGGCCGGGAGTGGCGGAAGAATTGCTTGGCAGCAAGGCCTGGTATATCCGGGACGGAATTTTCAAAAATGTCGACGCCTGTATTTTTACACATGTCTATGGCGGGTTCGCCACCCGTTATGGCGACCCGGGATATAACGGGATGGTGTCGGTCCAATTCAGTTTCGACGGGGAAGCGGCACACGCCGCAGGTGCGCCCTGGCGCGGCAAAAGCGCACTGGACGCGGTGGAGCTGATGGATGTAGGATGGAATTTCAAACGGGAGCATCTCAAGCCTACCCAACGTTCGCATTATGTGATCACTGACGGTGGAGATCAACCGAATGTGGTGCCTTCCAAGGCCAGCGTCTGGTATTATTTTCGGGAAAGGACCTACCCGGATATCATCAGCATGTATGAGTCGGGACAAAAGATCGCCCAGGGAGCTGCGCTGATGACGGATACCAAAATGAGCTATCACATCCTTGGAGCTGCCTGGCCGCCCCATTTCAACAAGCCGCTGGCTGAGGCGATGTATGCCAATATGAAAAGGGTGGGCATGCCGGCCTGGAGTGAAGCCGATCAAAAACTGGCGCGCGCCGTTCAAAAGCTGGTCGAAGCGCCGAAAGTCGATTTCGAAGACGGATCACCTATTGACGGGCTAAAGACGACTGTAGATACCCTGAAGGGATCCGTACCTTTTTCCATGGGCGGAGGGTCCGATGATATAGGAGATATATCCTGGAATATTCCCACCGTCCAACTTTTTTACCCCGCAAACATTCCCGGCACCAAGGGACATCATTGGGCTGATGCTATCGCCATGGCCACGCCTATTGCACACAAAGGCAGTCTGGCCGGCGCCGGGGCGGTAGCGTTGACGCTGATCGACCTGTTCACCAATCCAAAACTGGTGGATTCAGCCAAAGACTATTTCGTAAATGTCCAGACAAAGGACGTACACTACCAGTCTTTTATTACAGAGAAAGATCCGCCTTCCATCTTTTTGAACAAGGCGATAATGGATAAATACCGGGACCAGATGAAGCCTTTTTATTATAATCCCGCCAAATACAAGACTTACCTGGACCAGTTGGGAATCGTATACCCGACGCTGGAATGATTCATTGTCGCAGGCTATCGATCCTGGCGCTCAGCCCTTTGTCCACCTCGATTTCCTCTACCAGCGCCTGCTGTATGAAGTCCATGAATTCCGCCGGGTGCGCTGCCTTTTTACCGGTACCGGGGTGGATGCGGGTGAATTTTGTCCAGCAGATGGCCTTTAGCTGCCGGGCTTTGTCGAACATACACATTTCCACCTGCAACCCCGTATCGCCCCACCCTATCAGCGCGGATTGGATGGCAATGGGCTCATTGTAGGTGACGGGCCGGAGATAGCGGATCTCATGCTGGCTAACTACGAATGCATGTCCCTGCTGCACCCATTCTTTCAGATCGATGCCGTAACATTCTTTCAGGTGGTCTTCCCTGGCGTTGAGAAAATAATCGATATACTTACTGTTGTTCAGGTGACCAAACGGATCGCAGTCATTGAAACGGACGGTATAAAAAGACAGCGGCATTTTTTCCATAAATAATTGATTAAATTTAGTCTTGCAAACATATACCGTGGAGTATAGTCCACAGATGTAAACCTCCTTAAAAAAATCTTATGCGGATCGGAGAATTGTCTAAAAAAACAGGTTTTACCAGAGATACGATACGTTTTTATGAAAAAATGGGCTTGATCCGTTTACAGGATGATGATCGGAACAAACGCCAGTTCAAAGACTATCCCGAAACGGTTCTCCGGCGATTGCTGGCCATCAGGCAGATAAAGGACTACGGGTTTACGCTGCAGGAGACGCTCGGGATGCTGATCCTTTTCGAAGAAGGGGTATTGGAGCCGGAAAGAGGGGTAAGATTTGTAAAAAGAAAGATCGAACGGATCGATCAGAAGATCCGGGAGATGACGATGGTAAAAGCCAGATTACAGGAGATCGTCGATGAAAATTGTTCCGGGAACTGCCCGATCGGAAAGGTCTTGTATGAAATGAACTGCTTCGCACCGGTCTCTCCCCGGATCGGCCGTAGCTTTACTGGAAAAGCAGTTTATTGACCTAAAACAATTATTTCGGGGCCCCAAGCTTTATGTGATAAACTTTTGTTAATTTCGGTTAAGAGCTCACATGAGAAAATTTTATACTTTGAAGCCCGGCAGTGCCGGGCTCCTTTTTTACCAGCCCCTGCTGGCTATTTTGTACCGGTCCCTGCTGGTTGCCGCCTGTTGCGCCGATTTTCTATTCAGTCAGGGGCAAGGGCTGACCGACAGCATCCCCTTAGGCGGAAATACCTGGAGCAGTGCGGAAAAAGGCGGCCGGATCGACAGCAATGGCATTACCGACTGGACCGACAGCACAGTCTGGTTCGATACTTGGCTGCGGGTGACAGCGACAGGAGATCTGCATATATGGATATACGCTTCGGCGCCGGGCAGCAGCCGGGTGCAAATCGGGCTGAAGACGGGGAATGGGAAGGAGACTGCGGGTGGAAAGGAGACGGTGGTGGAGATGAAGGGAATGGAAGGGCGTCGCTATGATGCCGGCCTATTTACTATCCGGGATACGGGCTATCAATGTATCCGGATAAGCGGGCTCAGCCGGACCGGACCTTATTTCGCGGAGATACCGGCCATCCTTGTCCAGGGGCAGCCTTTAAACGATCGGACGGCCTTCGTACCAAATAACGAGGGCAATTTCTTCCATTGGGGACGGCGGGGCCCTTCCGTTCACCTCAACTATCTGATACCGGAAGGGGACACGGCGGAATGGTTCTATAACGAGGTCAAAGTACCGGACGGGCAGGATGTGCAGGGTTCTTATTTTATGGCCTGCGGCTTTACCCAGGGCTATTTCGGTATGCAGGTTAACTCCCCCACGGAAAGACATATTTTATTTTCTGTCTGGAGCCCTTTCGGAACGGACGACCCGGCCGCTATCCCGGACAGCCAGCAGGTCCTGCTGCTGCAAAAGGGGGATGGGGTACACGCCGGTGTCTTTGGCGATGAGGGGTCGGGGGGCCAAAGCTACCTCAACTATCCCTGGAAAGCGGGACGTTTTTATAAGTTCCTCCTGCATGCGAAACCGGCCGACCACGGATATACGGAATTCACCGCCTGGTTCTTTACGCCGGAAGAGGGTCATTGGCGGTTGATTGCCAGCTTCAGCCGTCCCCAAACACACTCCTGGCTAAGCAACCTGCATTCCTTCCTGGAAAATTTCGAGCCGGAACAGGGCATACACGAACGATATGTTCTGTTCAGACAGCAATGCATCAGGGATCTGCGGGGGCGCTGGATCCCACTGGGCAAGGCGCGATTTACCGTCGATAATACCGGCCGGAAGGGATACCGCATGGACTATGCCGGAGGGATCATGGATGACGGCTTTTACCTGCGGAACGACGGATTCTTTAACAGTTATACCACGACCGGCGTCTGGCTGCAACGGCTGGTCGATGCGAAGGGCCGCGGACCCGATATCGGGCAAACGGGGCCGCTGCAACAGCCCTGAGGGCGGTCCCGCCACGAGCGCCAGAATTTTTAAACCTTTTTTCTGCAACTGTTGTTCATGGACGGGTAGACACTTGTTTAACTATTCGCAACAAAAGCAGGGTTCAATATGGAGATAAGTCCTTATGCGGGTAAGCCCGCCGAACCGGAGTTGTTGGTCAACGTCCCGAAGCTCATAACGGCATACTACGGCAATATCCCCGATAGCCGGATCAGGGAACAGCAGGTGCAGTTCGGCACATCGGGCCACCGGGGGTCTTCTTTCAACACGTCTTTCAATGAGTGGCATATTCTTGCGATCACGCAGGCTATTTGCCTGTATCGGGCCGAAAATAAAATAACAGGCCCGCTTTTCATCGGAGCTGACACGCATGCCTTATCGGAACCGGCGCTCGCTTCGGCGCTGGAGGTGCTGGCCGGCAACCAGGTCATCACTATGCTGTCGAAGGACGACGAATATGTCCCCACCCCCGCAATCTCGCTCGCGATTTTGGCCTTTAACAAAGACCGCAAAGATGGCTGGGCAGACGGCATCGTCATCACTCCCTCCCATAATCCGCCAAAGGATGGCGGTTTCAAATACAATCCCCCCAATGGCGGTCCTGCTGGAGAAGAAATTACCGGCTGGGTACAGAATAAGGCCAATGAAATATTGGGGAATAGGCTGGCGGGGGTAAAACGGATCTCCACGAAGCAGGCGCTGGCTGCTTCTACTACTCAACGGTACGACTATTTAAACAAGTACGTCGAAGATCTTAATTCGATCATCGATCTGGACCTGATCCGAAGCTCGGGCGTTTCCATCGGCGCGGATCCCCTTGGCGGCGCCGGTGTTCATTATTGGAAGCCGATCGCGGAGCGTTATAAGTTGAACCTTACGGTGGTCAATAATGAAGTAGATCCTACCTTCCGGTTCATGACGGTGGACTGGGATGGCCAGATCCGGATGGACCCCTCATCGCCCTATGCCATGCAGCGGCTGATCGGATTAAAAGACCGGTTCGACATCGCCGTGGCCTGTGATACCGACCATGACCGGCATGGCATCGTGACTCGCAGTTCGGGGCTGCTGCCCCCCAATCACTATCTGTCGGTATGTATCGACTACCTGTTCAAAAACCGGCCCGGCTGGGGACCCGGAGCGGCCGTAGGGAAAACGGTCGTGAGCAGCAGCATCATCGACCGGGTCACTGCCCGGCTTAAACGCAAGCTCTACGAAGTTCCGGTAGGTTTTAAATGGTTTGTGGACGGGTTACTGGACCGATCACTGGGCTTTGTAGGCGAAGAAAGCGCCGGCGCCTCTTTCCTCCGCAAAGACGGCAGCGTTTGGACAACGGACAAGGATGGCATTATTGCCGCCCTGCTGGCCGCGGAAATCACCGCGCGCGTCGGTAAGGATCCGGGAGAGATCTATCGCGGGCTGGTGCAGGAATTTGGGGAGCCCGTATATGACCGGGTAGAAGCCCCCGTCACTCCCGAAGGAAAAGCGGCATTGAAAAAATTGTCCGGACAGCAGGTGAAAACAACCGAGCTGGCCGGGGAAAAAATTGAAGCCATATTAACTACAGCACCGGGCAACCAGGCCGCTATCGGCGGTCTGAAGGTTGCGACAGAAAATGGGTGGTTTGCCGCCAGGCCGTCCGGTACAGAAGATATCTATAAAATTTACGCCGAGAGCTTTAAGGGAAAAGATCATCTGAAACGCATCGTCACGGAAGCGCAGATCATCGTCGACGATGCCATAGGCAAAAAATAAATTATGGACGGATACAATTCTCTCAGCAGCCTGGCGCTTGACATGCGCTGGTCCTGGAACCATGAAGCCGACGAATTGTGGCTGCAGCTGGATCCCGAACTTTGGGAACAGACGCACAATCCCTGGATCGTTTTGCAGACCGTGTCGGGCGATACGCTGAAACGAAAGTTGGCGACCCCTGATTTCCGGGCAAAAGTGGACGCGTTGGTGGAAAAGAAACAAAACGCGGACGCGGCTACTTCCTGGTTCTCTGAAAAATATCCTTCCCCGCCATTAACGACGATCGCTTATTTCAGCATGGAATTCATGCTGAGTGAAGCCTTGCCCATCTATGTCGGCGGGTTGGGCAACGTAGCCGGGGACCAGTTAAAGGCAGCTAGCGACCTGGGCGTTCCGGTAACAGCTGTAGGCCTGCTTTATCAACAGGGGTATTTCCGGCAGGAGATCGACGAGAATGGCAACCAGAAAGATTATTACCCCTATAACGATCCCGGTCAGCTGCCCATTTCTCCCTTACACGCGGCAAACGGAGACTGGCTGCGGCTGGAAATCCCTTTTCCGGGCGCTCCGTTGTGGCTGCGTGCCTGGCAGGTGCAGGTAGGCCGTTTAAAGTTATACCTGCTGGACAGCAACGATGCAGCCAACCTTCCGATCTACCGGGGGATCACCAGTGAAGTCTATGGCGGCGACAACGAGATGCGGATCAAGCAGGAGATCTTACTGGGTATCGGCGGGTGGCGGCTGCTGGAAACATTGGGTATCCATCCGGATATCTGCCATCTCAATGAAGGGCATGCTGCCTTTGCCGTGCTGGAGCGCAGCCGCAGCTACATGGAAAAGACGGGGCAACCTTTTGAACAGGCGCTGGCCATCACGCGGGCAGGCAATCTCTTCACTTCCCATACGGCCGTAGCAGCGGGGTTTGACCATTTCGACTCGGCGCTTGTCGCAAAATATCTCGGTGACTACGCAACGCAAAAGCTGCATATTTCCATAGCGGACCTGCTGGCGCTGGGTCGTCAGTATCCGCATGAATCCCGGGAGCCTTTCAACATGGCCTACCTGGCTATTCATGGCAGCGGCGCTATCAACGGCGTCAGCAAGCTTCACGGCAGCGTAAGCCGCCATCTCTTCGAACCGCTCTTCTGGCGCTGGCCCACGGAAGAAGTTCCGGTAGGCCATGTTACCAATGGCGTTCACATGTCCAGCTGGGATTCGGCGGCGGCGGATGCCTTGTGGACCGAAGCCTGCGGAAAGCACCGGTGGCTGTGGGAGACCGAGGCGCTTCACAAGAACGTACTGGCTATATCCGATGACCGCATCTGGCAAATGCGGTCGACTTCGAGAGCTACGCTGGTCGCTTATATCCGCAACCGGCTGACGGGGCAGCTTTCCGCTTCCGGCGCCTCTGCTCAAGCCGTGGAAGAAGCCGAAAACATCTTCGATCCGCGTACCCTGACGCTGGGCTTTGCCCGCCGTTTCGTTCCCTATAAACGACCGGACCTGCTGTTGCAGGATCCCGCCCGGCTGGTCCGCCTGCTGACTAACGCCAAGCAACCGGTGCAATTGGTCATTGCCGGGAAAGCGCCGCCTTCAGATCAACGAGGCAGGGATCTTATCCGGCGCTGGGTGCAATTTATTTCACAGTGGAATATCTCCGGGCACGTGATCTTTTTAAGTGATTACGATATGCTGCTGGCTGAACATTTGGTACAGGGAGTCGACGTCTGGTTGAATACCCCGCAGCGACCCTGGGAAGCCAGCGGGACCAGCGGCATGAAGGTGCTGGTCAATGGCGGCCTCAACCTGTCCGAACTGGATGGATGGTGGGTGGAGGCCTTTACCCCGGAAGTAGGCTGGGCATTGGGCGACGGAAAGGAGCATGGCGATGACCCTGCCTGGGATGCGCAGGAAGCGGAATCTCTTTTCCGGATCCTGGAACAGGAAGTGATCCCTTCGTTTTACAAGCGCAACCCGGCCGACATTCCTGTGGAATGGGTGGAGAAGGTGCGGCGAAGCGTGGCTACACTCACTCCCTACTTCAGCGCCAACCGAACGGTCCGCGAGTATACCGATAAATTCTATGTACCCGGCGCAAAAGCCTACCAGGAACGGGCCTCGGAAAACGGCGCAGCCGGCAGGAAAATCGTTTTCTGGAAACGCAGCATCGAACTGGGCTGGTCCGGTCTGCATTTTGGCGAAGTAAAGGTGCAGGAGGAAAAGGATCCGCATACCGGCGCCGAATCCCATTCCTTTGAAGTGCAGCTATCCCTTGGCGATATTTCGGCGGACATGTTGCGCGTGGAGCTGTTTGCCAATGGTATCAACGGCGAACCCCCGGAACGACATCCGCTAAACCTGCTTTCACCGGCCGTTGCTGGCGCCGGAATGACGGTATATGGCGAGAAGATACCCGCCACTCGTCCGGCCGGAGATTATACCGCCCGGGCCCTACCCTGGCTGCCCGGTGTTTCGGTGCCGCTGGAGACGGCGCAGATCCTTTGGCAGCGCTGAACGCCAGCCTTTGGCAGCGCTGAGTGCCAGCCTTTGGCAGGACTGAATGCCAGCCCCTGGCAGGACTGAACGCCTGACGACTGGCTTTGCCGGCGGTGGCTGAAAACAAGTATATTTACGGCCATGAAGCGGTTTCTCTCCGGATCGATGCTAACGATGCTGATGGTCGTACAACTGGCTGCAAAGGGGCAGACAAGTACCGACAGCCTGCTGAATGAACTGACGGCAGCCATCGAAAAAGCCCCGGAATTTGACAAGGCCAAGCAACAGCGCATTGGAGGATTGCAGTCCTTATTACAAAACGACACGACGTCATCCGCGAGAACCCTCTTTGACATTTATGAACGGCTTTACGAAGAATACCAGATCTTTCACTATGACTCCGCCTACGAATATGCCGGGAAATTACAGCAGATCGCTTACCGGCTGGGCGACAGCGAATTAATTACGAAGGCGCGGCTGCGTCTCTGTTTCATTCTCCTTTCTTCCGGCCTGTACCGGGAGACTTATGACTCACTGCGCGCCACGGATATCCAGGGGGAACCGGATTCGCTCAAGGCTATTTATTATACATTAATGGGCCGGTATTATTATGACCTGGCCAATTACGACTACGACGGCAGCGACCATTCCGCCGCCTATGATCGAATGGGCAACGCTTACCTGGATACTGCCCTGCCCTTCTACCCCCCTGCTTCTTTTGAATACGCCTATTACCGCGGGCTGCTCGACTTCAAACGAAATAATGACGCCGAAGCCGCCTCCTATTTTGAAAAATTATTGGGCAGCGGCCGGCTGACGGACCACCAACTGGCGCTGACCGCCTCAACGCTCAGCGGAGTATACAGGCAGAGCGGGCAGGAGGAAAAGGCCATCGACCTGATAATCACGGCTGCCATTGCCGATATCCGGTCATCCACCAAGGAGACTTTCGCCATCTTTAACCTGGCCGATGCGCTATACAAAAAAAGAGACGTCCGCCATGCCAGCCTCTGTATCGAAGCGGCCATCGGGAATGCGGAATTTTATGGCGCGCGACAGCGGAAGGTACAGGTGAGCAGCATCCTGTCGCTGATCGAGGGGGAAAGGATCAATGGCGTCGAGGCGCAGCGCCGGCTGCTGATACAATATGCCGTTGTCGTGACCCTGCTGGGAATCGTGCTCGCTGTGCTGATCGTCGTCATCCGCCGGCAGGTGAAAAAACTGCAAAAAGCCCAGCAAATGATCACCGAGGCTCATGCCGCCCAGCGGCTGGTAAACGAAAAACTGGAGGAGGCCAACAAGATCAAAGAAGAATATATCGGCTATTTTTTCAGCCTGGATTCGGAGTTCTTTGTCAAACTCGAACGGCTGAAACGCACCCTTGACCAGAAATTGGCGGACAGAAAGTTCGAGGATATCCGCTTTATCGTCAACAATATCCAGCTGAAAAAGGAAAAAGAAGAATTGCTGCGGAGCTTCGATACCGTCTTTTTACGCATCTTCCCCAATTTTGTCGCCCGGTTCAACTCCCTTTTTAAAGAAGAGGACCAAGTCAGGTTGAAAGAAAACGAGCTGCTCAATATCGACCTGCGGATCTTCGCCCTGATCCGGATGGGTATCAGCGACAATGAGAAGATCGCCCAGATCCTCGAGTATTCGGTCAATACCATTTATGCCTACAAGACACGGATCAAAAACAAGTCTTTTGTACCCAATGAAGAGTTCGAAGCCCGGATCATGGATATAAAAAGCGTCTGAAAAGCCGGAAGAACATCTATATTACAAAAATACATATTCGTATTTAAGCTATTGATAATTACATTATTACTACTCCACTTTTAGCATTTCTCTCCAATATTTTCCATATTCGGGTTGTATTAATTGCCCTTCTTCGCGGGTCTGGGTTTCTTTGGTCTCACAATGACTCGCTATATGAAAATCGTCTGCCCCGGGGCTGCCGGCTTGTATATTTTCGTCTTCTACCTTCTCTTTTTACCTGGTCAATCACCGGCCCAGGATAATATAATAGCACCTGGTAATATCACCGCCGTCCACCGGAACAATCAGGATATAGACATCCGGACCGAACATGCCTGGGCACGGTTGACGGTATATTGTTCGAATATGATCAGGGTGCGGTTGTCGGATCGCCCCTTTGGCACCGATCATTCTTTCGCGGTTGTCACCACCCCTTGTTCCACTACCTTTCAATGGCGGGAAACGCCGGCGGAGATCCGGATCAGTACCGACTCACTGGAGGTCCGGGTGCAACGTTCACCCTTCAGTATCTCCTTTTATACGCCGGGCGGACAGGTCATCAACGAAGATGAAAAGGGATTGGGGATATCCTGGCAAGGGACCCAGGTCACCACTTATAAAAAATTACAACCGGGGGAACGCTTTATCGGTCTTGGCGAAAAGACGGGTAACCTCGACAGGGCGGGCAGTGCCTATACCAACTGGAATTCCGATGTCTATGGCTATAGTGTCGCCCAGGACCCCCTGTATTCCTCCATCCCCTTTTATATCGGTATCCACGACAGCCTTTCTTACGGGATATTCCTGGACAACAGCTATCGGACGGACTTCAACTTCGGCGCCAGCAACAACCGCTTTTCTTCCTTTGGAGCTGAAGGCGGTGAAATGAATTATTACTTTGTCTATCATACTACCGTGGCGGGGATTATCCGTTGCTATACGGGCCTCACCGGCCGGATACCCATGCCTCCGCTTTGGAGTCTGGGCTATCAGCAAAACCGATATTCTTATTATCCCGATGCCGAGGTATTGCGTATAGCCAGGACGTTGAGGGAAAAACAGATTCCGGCCGACGGCATTACCCTGGACATCCATTACATGGACCACTATAAGCTCTTCACCTGGGACCCTGAACGTTTTCCGCATCCAAAGTCGATGATGGATCAATTGGCGGAGATGGGCTTCAAGACCACGGTGATCGTCGATCCGGGTATCAAGGTGGAAAAAGGATATGAAGCCTATGAGAGCGGACTGGCCGGAAAAGTATTCCTGAAATATCCTGACGGCGAAAACTATACCGGTCAGGTCTGGCCGGGCTGGTGCAATTTTCCCGACTTCACCGGGGAAAAGGGCCGTGCCTGGTGGCGGAGCGAAATCCGCCGCTATACCGATGCCGGAGTAGCCGGGATCTGGAATGACATGAACGAGATCTCGACCTGGGGCCAGAAAATGCCGGACAATGTGCTGTTCGATTTCGATGGTCACCCCACGACTCACCTGCAGGGGCATAATGTTTTCGGATTGGAGATGGCCCGCAGCAGCTATGAAGGTGCGCGGGCAGCCTTGAACAAACGGCCTTTTGTCCTGAGCCGGTCGGGTTATGCCGGTCTGCAGCGGTATGCCGCCATCTGGACAGGCGACAACCGGGCCGAAGACGATCATATGCTGGCCGGCGTGCGGCTGCTGACAAGTCTGGGGCTAAGCGGCATCCCTTTCACGGGCATGGATATCGGCGGTTTTACCGGCAACGCTTCCGCCGGTCTGTATACCCGCTGGATCCAGCTGGGCGCCTTTATTCCTTATTACCGCAACCATACGGCCAACAATTCAAAAGCCGCGGAGCCCTGGGCATTTGGGGAAGACGTACTGAGCATCGCCCGGCGGTATATCGATCTTCGGTACACACTGCTACCCTACCTGTATTCCCATTTCCGGGAAGCGTCGCTCGATGGTATGCCGGTGATGCGTTCGCTGGCCATCGGCTATACCCTGGATCCGCATATCTACGACCCTTCCTTTCAAAATGAATTTTTATGCGGCGCCGCCTTGCTGGTCATCCCGGAAGAAAGCGAAGCTTCTTTTTCAAAGATCTATTTGCCACAAGGTGACTGGTACGATGCCTATACCGGGCAACGCAGCAGCGGGGGACAGGAGCGGCTGATCGAGCTGAGCGGGGACCGTTTACCGGTCTTTGTAAAGGCAGGCAGCATCATCCCCCGTCAGTCGGTGATACAGAATACCACGCAAGCGCCATCCGATACGCTGGACCTGCATTGCTATGCGGGACCAATCGCCAGTTCCTTCCTGTATTATGAAGATGACGGCGCTTCTTACGACTATGAAAAAGGAGTGTATTACCAGCGGACTGTGCGGGTAGATCCGGTGAGCCGAAAGATCACGTTTGACAAGCCGGAGGGGCAGTGGGCCACCAAATTCCATTACATCCGGCTGCTGCTCCATGGCTTCGATACACAATCGCTAAACGCCGGCGCCGGCCCGACCATCCCGTTGCAACCGAGCCGTGTAGATTTCCTGCCGGGCGATTCCGTCGGTGAAACGGTGCAAGCGGCCGTGTTGCCCAACAGCAACCAAACACTTAACCTAACCTACTAATCCTTTTAATATTGTCATATATGCATCTCTCCAAAACAAAACGATTATTGATTGCCACGCTGCTTTGCCTCCTGCAACTGCCGGGATGGGCGCAAGCCCCCACTCTTTCCGTCAAAGGTACTGTGCTAACGGACAAAGGCGCTCCAGTCGAAGGAGCATCCGTTAGTATTTCCGGCTCCGGTAAGGGAACCATCACCAATGGTAAGGGTGTTTTCACTTTATTGGCGCCTGCGGACGCCCTGCTGATCATTACCTATGTCGGGTATGACACGGCCCACGCACAAGCGCAGGCTTCGGTGCAGGTTACGCTTCGCCCGTCAACCGGTTCATTGAACGACGTGATTGTCATCGGTTACGGCACCGCGAAAAGAAAAGACCTCACCGGGTCGCTGGCGGTCGTCACCGAAAAAGATTTCCAGGGAGGCGCCATCACCACACCGGAGCAGCTGATTGCCGGCAAGATAGCGGGTGTCTCCGTCACATCGAATGGCGGATCGCCCGGCTCGGGCAGCGTGATCCGTATCCGCGGTGTCGTCTCGCTCAGCGCCAGCAACGACCCGCTGATCGTGATCGATGGACTGCCGTTCAGCGGGAACAGTATCCCCGGCGCATCCAATGCGCTCAGTCTGATCAACCCCAACGACATCGCATCCTTTACTGTGTTAAAAGATGCGGCGGCGACAGCCATCTATGGGTCGCGCGCCTCCAATGGGGTCATCCTTATCACTACGAAGAAGGGAAGACCCGGAGCCACCAAATTCGGCTTCGGCAGCCAGGTCTCCGCCGGAAAACTGATCAAGGAAGAAAATGTCATGTCGGCATCGCAATTCCGGCAATTTGTCGACTCCAATGGCACGGGGACCTTCAATGGCCAGCCGTTCAGCACCCTGCTGGGCAACGCGAATACCGACTGGCAGAAACAGATCTTTCAAACTGCTGTCAGCACGGACAATAATTTGAATGCTACCGGGGCCATCGGCAATATCCCCTACCGCATCTCAGGCGGATATCTCAACCAGGAAGGCATAGTCAAAACGGACAACCTGCAGCGTTATAGCGGAAGCCTCTCGCTGACCCCCCACTTTTTTAATGACGCCCTAAAAGTTGAGCTCAACCTGCACGGAGCCGTGCTTCAATCGCAGTTCGCCAATTCGGGCGCGGCCATCAGCTCGGCGCTTTATTTTGATCCGACCCAACCGGTACATGCCCCGTCTGCGTATGGCAACTTTTTTGAATGGCAGACGGGCAGCGGCAACACACTCACACTTAATAAGCTGGCTCCGCGCAATCCGGTGGCGCTGCTGGATCAATATAATAACCATGCTACCGTCCAACGAAGCTTTGGCAATCTGGCCCTCGATTATCAATTACCCTGGGTGACCGGTCTCCATGTGAACCTCAACCTGGGCTATGATGTGGCCCATGGCAACGGTATTGTCCAGGTACCGGCTTATGCAGCGCAGAACTACCTGGACAGCGGCCAGAACAATATATATAAAGGTACCATGCAGGATGTCGTCAGCGAGTTTTATCTGAATTATGTCCGGGAACTCCGATCGATCAAAAGCAGCATCAACGTGATTGCGGGGTATGGTTATTACAATAACCTGACGACCAACTGGAACTACGCCGACATCCGGGCCAATGGCGATACTATTCCGGGTACTGCCCCGTTGTATGCGACAAGCCCGGCCGAGAATACGCTCATCTCCTATTATGGCCGGCTGATCTATACCTTCGATACCAAATATATTCTCTCCGGTTCGATCCGTACCGATGGTTCGTCCCGGTTTTCACCGTCGACACGATGGGGCACCTTTCCGGCAGCCGCCTTTACCTGGCGGATGCAGCAGGAAAAATTTCTGCAATCCGTCCGCGCCCTCTCCAACCTGAACCTTCGGCTGAGCTATGGAATAACCGGTAACCAGGATGGGATTGCCGATTATTCTTACCTGCCCGTCTACGGACTCAGTTTGAATGGGTCGGAGATGCAGTTTGGCAACACGTATTACAATATGGCTACGGCAGCCGCCTATGACGCCAATATAAAATGGGAGCAGACAGCCACCTGGAACGGCGGAGTGGACTATGGGTTCCTGAACAATCGCATCAGCGGCGCCATTGATGTCTATTACAAAAAGACCACCAACCTGCTGAATACCGTGCCCGTGCCTGCCGGCTCCAACTTCAGCAACACCCTGCTGGTCAATGTGGGCAATATGACCAACAAAGGAGCCGAGTTCGCCATCAGCGCCAGTCCTGTCAGGGGCAAGAACTGGAACTGGAATGTAAATTTCAATATTGCGTACAATATCAACAAGATCACGAAACTGACGGCTGTGAATGATACGGCTTATGTCGGCGCCTTACAAACCAACAATATCCAGATCAATTCCGTCGGCTACAGCGCCGATGCCTTCTATGTCTATCACCAGGAATATAACAAGAGCGGCAAGCCGATCGAAGGGGTCTACCAGGATGTAAACGGCGACGGCATCATCAACAGTGAGGATCTTTATCGGTACAAGTCTCCTTTCCCGCCATATATCCTCGGATTCAGCACGGACATCAATTACAGGAAATGGACGATCAGCACAGTGCTACGCGCCAACATCGGCAACTATATGTACAATGGACTGGCAACCAGTGCCGTCGAGTCGAATGTGTTCAACCCGCTCGGCTACCTGGCCAATACCCTGAAAGATGTGCTTTCCACGCATTTTGTGTATAGCAACCCGCAGTCGGACTATTACGTCCAGAACGCGTCCTTTTTAAAAATGGATAACCTGGGGCTTTCCTACAATGCTGGTCATGTCTTTCGCAACGACGCCACGCTGCGGATCAACGCCAATTGTCAGAATGTATTCACCATCACCAAATATCCGGGACAGGATCCTGAACTGTATGGCGGGGTGGACAATTCCTTTTATCCCAGGCCCCGCACCTATGTCCTCGGCTTTAACCTTCAATTCTAACGATCAACAAATAATATATGAAAGATAATTTTTTATATCCCGGTGTAGCAGGCCTTCTCCTGATCAGCGCGCTGACATCCTGCACCAAGAATTTAAACCGGGAACCGGCGAATACAAATACCGCCAATCTCCAGTACGCAACGGCGGCGGGGTATAAGCAGGTGCTGGCGAAAGTATATGGCAGCTATGCCCTGATCAGCAGTACGGGTACCGGCGCCAGCGATATCAACGTCTCCGGCATTTCGGACGTTGGCGAAACGGATTTCATCCGGTTATTATTCAACATGGAGGAACTGACGACCGATAATGCCATCTGTGCCTGGAACGATCCCTATCTGCAACCGCTGCATAACCTGGACATTGTGTCCAGCAATGTCTACGTAGCCGCGATGTACGACCGCAGCTTCTTCCAGATCACCGTAGCCAATGACTTTATCCGTCAGTCAACGGATGCAGCGATTGCTGCCAGGGGCATTACGGGAGCAGATGCGGAAAATATCCGGCAATACCGGGCAGAAGCCCGGTTCTTAAGGGCCTATCAATACTATGTGCTGATGGACCTGTTTGGCAACCCGGCCTTTGTAACAGAAAATGACCCGGTGGGAGATTATATCCCCAAACAGATCTCACGCGCCGATCTCTTTAGCTATATCGAATCCGAGCTAAAGGCTATCGATACATCGCTGGTTGCTCCCCACCAGAATGAATATGCCCGTGTCGACCAGGCCGCCGAATGGGCGCTGCTCGCCAGGATGTACCTCAACGCGGATATCTACCTGGGCACTGGTAACGATCACTATACCGATGCTATTACCTATGCCGGCAAGGTCATCAATGCAGGCTACTCGCTGATGCCCAATTTCGCCAACCTTTTTATGAGCGACAACAACGTCAACAATCCCGAAATCATTTTACCGATACCCTATGACGCCACGAATGCCCAAAATTACGGGGGTACCACCTTCCTGATCTGTTCAGCACACGGTACCGATCCGACAGACGATGCCGCATACGGTATTCCCGGTGGCGGCTGGCTGGGCAACCGGAGCACGGCGCCCCTGCCCTCCGTGTTTACCGACGCTTCCGATCAACGGGCGCTGTTCGGCCCCGGCACTTCGTCGATCAATTCCGTGCTTGACTTTACGCAAGGTGTGGAGGTCTATAAATATACCAACAGGACTTCTACCGGTACCACCCCCTATTCGCCAAACGGTGTCCTGTGCAGTACGGACTTCCCATTGTTCCGGCTGGCAGAAATGTATCTCGTCTATATCGAAGCCGTCGCCCGCGGCGGCAGCGGAGGCGACGCAGGAACGGCATTGAATTATTTCAACCTCCTGCGTACCAGGGCTTATGGAAATTCGAATGGCAATGTGACCAGCTATGCCTTGTCCGACATCCTGAACGAACGGCAAAAGGAGCTGTACTGGGAGTGTTTTCGCCGTACGGACCTGATCCGGTATGGAATGTTCACCGGCTCAACCTATCTCTGGCCCTGGAAAGGCGGGGTTCAGGGCGGCACGGCTGTCGATGCTCACCTGAACCTGCTGCCATTGCCGGCGACGGAGCTGAATTCGAACCCAAGCCTGGTACAAAATCCGGGGTATTAATCTAACTATTCAATCATTTTATATGCGTAAACTATTTATTGGCGCTTTTTTATTACTGGCCGGCGCTTCCTGTAAGAAAGAAGGTGAAATATTACACGTCAATGAGAACGGCGCCTTTACCGCTTCGCTGCAAGTCTCGACGGATAGCGTTACCTTGTCATCGGCAAATGACAACGATTCCGTACTGACTTTTACCTGGCCGGCCGTTACCTATGGCAACCCCGTCGCCGTCACCTATACCCTGGAGCTCGATATGCCGGGTGATACGGCCGGCACGGCGGGTTGGGCAAAGGCACAATCCTTTGTCGCGGGTAATAATGTGCTGACCTGGTCCTTTGCCGGGAAGGACCTGAATAACCTGATGGAGTCGTTGGGTGTGTTTGGTCCTACGCAGTTGGTATTTCGCGTGCTGTCGAATGTCGATCAATACAATGGGGCCGCCTCCACCATACCGACGCTGTATTCTTCCATTGTCGCCGTGACCGTGACTCCTTACACCACTAATCTGTTCGTACCCGGCGCCTATCAGGGCTGGAATCCGGCTACAGCGCCCGTACTGAACCCGGTGCCCGGCAAAGCAGGTCTGTTCGAAGGCTATGTCAATATTACCGGCAGCGGCAACCAGGGCTTTAAATACACCAATGCGCCGGACTGGAACCATATCAATTATGGGGATCCAAGCGGCGAAGTGGGCGGCGGTACGCTGACGACGAATGGCCTTGCGGGCGGTCTCTCCGTAGCCAATGGAGGCTATTACGAGTTGACGGCCAACCTGAACAACCTTACCTGGACGGCAACGGCAACGACCTGGAGCATTATCGGGGATGCAACGCCGGGGGGCTGGAATACGGACACGCAGCTGACCTATGACCCCGTCAACCAGGTATGGACGGTAACGGTGCCGATGGTTTCCGCCGGCTCTTTTAAATTCCGGGCCAACGACCAGTGGGTGATCGATTTCGGTATCAATAGCTCGGGCGCCCTCCAATATGCGGACAATCCGTTTTTCGGCTATACGGCAGGGCTGAATAATCTAACCGTACCGGCAAATGGCACCTATCTTATTACACTGGATCTGCATGTTTCCGGGAAGTATGTCTATAGCGCTGTGTTACAATAAAGCAATATGAAGATGAATTTTCTTTCTGTCCTGTGTATGGTCTTGCTGGCATGCAGCAAGAGCCACTCCGTAGCCCCTACCCCGCCTCCGATGACACCGCCGGATACGACGACCTCAACGACCCCTGCGCTCCCGGCACAGTATGGCACGCCTTTTACCGGCGTTCCCGATCCGCGGGACGTGACGATCTACCAGGTGAATATCCGGGCATTTAGTTCGACCCATGATCTCCAGGGCGTCATTAACCGGCTCGGCCAGATCAAGGCGCTTGGTGTCAACGTGATCTACCTGATGCCGGTCTATCCCGTCGGGGTATATAAATCCATCAACTCTCCGTATTGCATCCGCAGCTTCGATTCCGTGGGAGCCGGATACGGTACGCTAACCGATCTGCGCAACCTGGTCGACGGCGCACACAGCATGAATATGACCGTCATAATGGATTGGGTGGTCAATCAGACTTCCTGGGATCATCCCTGGATCACCCAGCATCCGGACTGGTATCTGCACGATGGCAGCGGGAATATCGAGGCGCTAAGCGGGTATTCGGATGTGGCCGCGCTTAATTTTTCCAGTATGGCGATGCGCAGCGCGATGATCACGGCGATGGAGTCCTGGGTATACCGGGCCAATGTCGATGGCTTCCGTTGCGACTATGCCGACAATCCCCCGATCGATTTCTGGCAGCAGACGATCGATACGCTGCGTCATATCGGCGCCCATCAGCTATTATTGTTGGCGGAAGGTACCCGTTCAGCCAATTATAGCGCCGGTTTCAATTATAATTTCGGCTTCCAGTTTTACGGTAACCTCCAGCCGATCATCCAAGGCAGCCCGGTCACCCTGATCGATGGTTCCGACTCCATCGAATATGTTGGTGCGGCCGGCACCCAGCAGATCGTGCGATATCTGACGAATCACGATGTAGACGGATCGGATGGTGCGCCGGTGACCCGGCTCGGCGGAATTCCGGCCTCGACGGCAGCTTTTGTCGTGGTGGCTTACAGAAAGGGGGTGCCGTTCATTTATAACGGGACGGAGGTCGCTTTTCCTACAGCGATTACTTTTCCCTTTACCTCCGTAACGATTGATTGGACGATCAATCCGGACGTGACTGCCACGTATTCACAGATCATTGCGTTCCGCGACAGCAGCACGGCCATCCGGCGGGGTACCGTGACCTCCTACGATAACAGCGATGTGTGTGCGTTCACCAGGACCGCCGGCGACTCCTCCGTGCTCGTCCTGGTGAACCTGCGGAACGCGGCGGTGAACTACCCGGTTCCGGCAGCGTTGCAAAATACGTCGTGGACGGATGCATTTGCCGGCACGGCGGTGACGGTGGGCGCCCAGGTCAGTCTCGGAGCTTATCAGTATAGGGTATTGCGGAATTAAACCGCGATCAGCGCACAAGCATAGTGCGAAAAGTCAGATTGATCCGCGGCCGGGTGACCTTTTTCGTTTTGGGCAGGGCGTGGTGCCAGTGATCCTGCGTAACGCCGTGCATGACGAGCAGGCTGCCGGCTTCCAACTGTACGGAGATCACCTGACGCGTCTTTTGATGACGGAAGGAAAATTTCCGTTCGGCGCCGAGGCTCAGCGAGGCGATGGCGCCATCCTGTTCCAGCGTCTTTTCATCATCGCTATGCCAGGCCATGCCTTCGTCGCCGTCATGGTAGAGGTTCAGGAGACAGGAATTGAACCTTTTGGCGGTGAGCGATTCGACGGTGGACTTCAATTCGAGCAACTCCGAAGTCCAGGTCAGTGCCTGACGGGTCTTTCCGGAATACTTATAGGCATAGTTGTCATCGCCATACCAGGCGACTTTTCTTTTTGTGATGATATGCCTGCCGAAAATGACGGCTTCGTCGTTTCGCCAGCCGATTTTCGACAGCAGGCAGTCCAGGTAATGCTGCGCTTCAGCCGCTGAAAGCACTTTCCCGTAGTAGTCGGCGGCCCCGTCGAAAGGCAGGAGGTTGGCAAAGATGGCCATTAGTTTTCGTTTTTAAGGTGACTGGTCTTCGCCGCTTCCCACCCGATTATCGCCGTCTTCCTTGTTGCGCCCCAATGGTATTGGCCGAAGGCGCCAACTGATTGGATGACCCGGTGACAGGGAATGAGAAAAGCGACGGGGTTATCACCGACGGCGGAGCCGACGGCCCGGGAGGCCCTGGAATTGCCGAGCCGCCCGGCAACATCTTTGTACGTAGACAAACCGCCCATCGGTATTTTTAGCAGCGTCTCCCAGACCTTGAGCTGAAAGTCAGTCCCTTTCAGGTGCAGCTTTATTTGTTGCAGCCGGCTCCAGTCCTGCGTAAAAATATACAGGGCGTTTTGCTGGATAAGATCGGTCATCTGCCGGAAGCGCGCATTGGGAAAATGCGATTGAAGGTCTAATCCTGCCGCCGCTTCCGCATCCTTATGGCTTTCCGCAGCCCTGTCCACAAAAGCCATATAACAAATCCCTTTGGGCGTTGAGGCTACCAGGATGTCCCCAAAAGGGCTTTCCGCGAAGCTGTAATTGATCTCCAGCTCTGCGCCGCCATTGCGGAATTCGCCGGGTGTCATGCCTTCGATGGTGATAAACAGATCATGGAGCCGTCCCGTACCGGAAAGGCCCGTTTCAAATGCCGCGTCATAGACGGTAGCCTGCTGATCCTTTAACACCTCTTTGGCGCGTTCAATGCTGATATACCGGAGGAATTTTTTCGGGCTTACCCCTGCCCAGTCCGTAAACAAGCGTTGGAAATGGTATGGACTGAGATGAACTTTGGCGGCAATCTCTTCCAGACCCGGTTGCGATTGAAAATTCTCCCGGATATAGTCGATGGCTTCGGCTATCCGGTCGTAATTGATATGGTCCTGCTGTTTCATGTTGTTTGCAATTTACAACACAAAAGTAGATAGGCGGGCGCGGATGGAAAACCCGGTTCTTGCGGACTTATATCGACTTTATCAGAGTTTAAGGATCATATATTGAGAATAGATATTTTTTGTATCTTGGTCTGAATACCATTCCCTTATGCGTAAATATCTTTCCTCCGGAGCCTTGATCTTTTTGGCCGCTTTTTTTTCAGGATGCGCTACCTATAATCTGTCCACGCAAAGTTTACTGCAACAATTCGCCAATAGCGGCACTGAGAAAAAAGATATCGTTTTGCCAGTATTTCCCTATATGTTCTTTATCCATCCCGTCACCGGGAATGACTTACGGACCTTGACCTGTCTGGATAAAAACGGAAAAGAAAAAACGATCCAAATTACTAACCGGACGGGCATCAGGATCACTAAAACGGATAGCTCAAGAACGACCTTTTACTTCAATACCTTACTGGTCAAAGATAGCACGATCACAGGGAGCAAAACGCATTTCTTCAATGCGCATGTCCGGCCAATAGGCTTTAACGAGATAGCAAAAATTGAAATCCAGTAATTAGTCACCCTTCCGTCCGCAGGCTTTTCACCGGAGGCATCAGCGCCGCAGAGATCGATTTGTATGAGATCGTGACGGCTGCGATGAGGAATGAAACACCGATAGACAGGAAGAAAGTCCCCCATCCTATACTGATACGATAAGCGAAGTTTTCCAGCCAGCTATGCATGACAAACCAGGCTAGCGGTGCTGAGATCACAAAGGCCAGCCCGATCAGCGCGATAAATTCCCGCCCAAACAAAGAGAGAATGTCCGGCACTGAGGCGCCAAGCACTTTACGGATACCCACTTCCCGGGTGCGCTGGAGGGTGGCGAAGGCGATCAGCCCATAGAGGCCGAGGCAACCGATGAGAATGGCAATACAGGAGAAAAGGCGGAAGGCCGTATAGACCTTTTGTTCCTGGCGATAGAAGCTGGCAATATGATCATCTAGAAATTCGTAGTGGAAAAGAAAATCGGGATAAAGGACAGACCATTTTTTACCGATTCGGTCGATCGTACTATTCACTCCTACCGGGTTCACCCGAACGCTGACGGACCAGAATGCGTCCTGATGATAGAGCAGGATGCAGGCCCGCCGCTTTTTATGCTTACTTTCGCTCTGGAAATCCCGGACCACGCCCATGATTTTACAATGCTGGCCATTAACGGTAAAGTCCGTCCCGATCGCGGCGCGGGGATCCTGGATATTCAACGTATGGATCAGGGTCTCATTGACGACTACTTTCAGGATGCTGTCTTTTCCGATCCGTCTGGCAATGGTATCTCCCGCCAGCATGGTCAGGCCGAACATCCTGATATAGTGTTCGTCGACGAATTTCACTTCCGTAATATTCTCGCCCGTCACCCCGAGTTGGGGCGCATCAAAGCCGGCAGCGTTACCCGTATAGGCAGGCGCTCCCGAGGAAAAACTGACCGCAGTGATGCCGGGATCGGCGGCCAGCTCCTGCCGCAGCACCTCCCGGTGCGCTGAGTCGGGCGAGTCGAAAGAGATCACGAATTCCTTGTTAAAGCCCAGATCACGGTTCTGGAAAAAGTCCATTTGCCGCGCCACCACCACGGTACCGATGATCATCAATTGCGAAATCCCGAATTGCAGTACCACCAGGCTTCTGCGCAGGGTCAGGCCGCTGCGCGATGCAGCAGGCGTGCCTTTCAGCGAGACCGCCGGCCGGAATGCGGACTGTACGAAGGCCGGGTAAAGACCGGCGAGCAGGATGATAAAGACGGTAAGACCCGCCAGCAGGGCTATAACTATTGGCTCGCCCAATTCCGGCGTACTGATGCCAATATCCAGCCATGCGCCAACCTGTGGTACCAGCAACGCAGCAGCCAGCAGACCCAGAGCCATCGCCCCAATGACCAGCAAAGCCGTCTCGCCGAGGAATTGACCGATCAACTGCGGCCGGCGCGCCCCGAGGACCTTGCGGACGCCGACTTCTTTGGCGCGGGTGACGGCCTGTCCCGTTGCGAGGTTGATAAAATTTATACAGGCGGTGATGATGATGAAGAGCGCAATGCCTGCCAGCGCCCAGTAGGTCTGTCGGGACGTTGTGGGGCTAACGGTGATATAAAGATAGCGCTGATCGAAATGAACGTCCCGCAGCGGCTGCAGAATCAGGGTGGCCTGCTTGGCGATGTCCTTACCCCAGTTCTTCTCCAAAAAGCCATGGATGCGATTCCTTACCCGCTCAATGGAATAGTTTTCCGGAAGCGCGATATAGACAAAGTTCCCACCGGGAATTGAAAAATACCCATCCATCCTGGCCAGCTCCTTTTTGATCGTCGATAAAGAAATAAGGAAAGGAAAAGGCAGGCTGGTATTGCCGGGCAGGTCTTTGATGATACCCGTCACCTTACAATTGAACTGATTGTCGACGATGACGGTCTGATCCATAGCTTCTTTTTCCCCGAAGTATTTGCGGGCCATGCTCTCCGTAAGGACTATCGAGTTGGGGTCCGTCAGAGCCGTCCTGCGATCGCCGGCCAACCATTGGTAGTCGAATACCCGGGGCACGTATTCGTCGGCATAGGCGTAGTTTTTTTCATTATACCGGGCATTCCCTATTTTGATCATTCCGTCATCATAATAGAACTGCGCCACTTCCAGCTCCGGAAAATCGTGACGAAGGGCCGGCGCAACGGCAGGGGAAACCCTCGGATTATAATCAATGGAATGATGATTGACACGATAGATGCGATCGGCCTTTTTGTTGAAGGCATCATAACCCAGTTCGTAACGGACTACGAGGAAGATGATAAGGCAGGAGGCGATACCGAGAGCCAGGCCAAAGACTTTGATGAGCGCATAGCCAAGGCGGCGGCGGATATTACGAAGGGCGGTGAGCAGGTAGTTGCTAAACATGCCCTTTAGCATGAAAAAGAATACCATCTTTGCAAATCACTAATTATCAAAATATTGCGCTCCCAAAAACCGGAATCCCTGTCCTTTTTCGTTACACCTGCTGTCCTTTTTCGCAATTTGCTTAAAAAAAATGACCTTTTGAGGTAACAAAAGCAACCGAATAGCGTTCAAATAGCGTTCCATCCTGTCAGCCGCGAATCACCTGAGACTAGCATTTTCCTGTAACCACCATATATTATTACCCGGACAAGTCTGTCCAACCGTTTTTCTCATGTGACGTTAAATATGTCATATCCGAGGGTCTGTTTCTACAGACCTTCTTCTTTTGGTAACATGGTCCTTTCTATCCGCCGGTCGGGGATAAACCACATGATCGCCACAACGACATAAACTCCCAGGCCCAGCAGGGGGTGGAGGAAGGCCAGGAAGACAGCGGCTATATTAAGGACCGTGGACAACCGGCCTTTCCAGTCCTTGCCCAGGGCGATGGCCAGCGGAGATGCAGGGCCTGCCGCCCGGATGAGAAGCCGGCAAAGAATGGTATAGGCGATCCCGCACATGATAAGCACGCAACCATAGAGAACAACGGGCCAACGGGTGAAATGCTGCTCTCCCATCCAGGCGGTAACAAAAGGAATGAGGGACAACCAGAACAGCAGGTTGAGATTGCCCCAAAGGACGGTGCCGTTGATTTTTTCCACAGCATACAGCATATGGTGATGATTGTTCCAATAGATGCCCACATTGACAAAGCTAAGCGCATAGGTGACCAGAACCGGAAGCACAGGGACCAGGTCTTTGATATTGCCATCCGCAGGAACATGTAATTCCAATACCATAATCGTGATGATGATGGCAATTACCCCATCGCTGAATGCCTCTAAACGTCCCTTTTTCATCTGCTGCGATTTGACGCGAATATAAGAGATTATCGGAACAGCCGGTATTCTACGCGGCGGTTGATCTCGCGGCCAGCCGGATTGTCCTTCCCATCGATCGTTTCTGGCTCCAGCGGACAGCATTTACCGAAGTTTTTGCCCAACAGCCGGCTGGGGTCAATCCCTTTCTTCAACAGATAGCGGATACAAACATCTACCCGTTCCCCGGCCAGGCGAAGGTTATAGGCGTCCCCGCCAATTCCATCGGTATATCCTTCCACCTGCAGGTGAAGGGTAGGGTCGCTTTTCAGCAAGAGGGCCAGGGAATCGAGAACAGCGCGGGCAGAGGCCGGTAGTGCCGACTTCTTGTAGGGGAAATTGCCGACGATGGTTGGACGAGCGGCTTTCGTCACCGGCACCGGAATAGGCCGAAGGGCGAGATCTTCGGTATGCAGAGTGTCCCTTCCCGTTACCATATGGACCAGGAAGTCGCCGGCACCGGACCGGTAGCCATCCTTTTCGGCAGCGAGCTGAAAACGGGAAGTGTTCCTTAGCACGAAACTGTAATTCCCCAGGCTGTCGGTCGATCCTTTTGACAGTTCTCTTCCTTCATGGCGGGGGTCGGTAAGGATCAGCCTTACCCCGGCAATGGGTTGCCGGGTTTTGTCGTCCACTATCCTGCCTGCTATAAATTGGGTATTGTTCTGCAGGACGCTGTAAAGTGCGAGACAACAGCCGGACCCGCGATCTGAGCTCAGCCAACCGGTATTCCAGCAATTGTCTTCATCGGTGCTAATAAAATACAAATCATCTTTTGAAGAGTTGAGAGGTATCCCCGGGTTTTGTGGCTTGTCCCAACGGGAAAAATTGAAATTGCCCTGCGAATAATAGATATCAAAACCACCCATCCCGGCCCGGCCATTGCTGGCAAAGACAAGCGTGCGGCTGTTCTCGTGATAGTAAGGCGCCTCATCGTCGCCGGGGGTGTTGATGGTTTCACCCAGGTTGGCCACGGTAATGACCTGGTACTCGCTGTCGAGGCTGGCATACCAGAGGTCGTAATTCCCTACACCACCGGGCCGGTCGGAAGAGAACAGCAGATAGCGACCATCCCTTGTTAAGAAAGGTTGTGTACTATTGTAACCTTCGAGATTCATGGGCGCCCCTAGCCGAACCGGCGCCGTCCAGCCCGTATCGGCGCGATGGGATGACCATACTGCCGCTTGTATTCGGCGTTGCTTTTTAGTCCACCGGGTGAAGAACAGTTGCCTGCCATCTGCGGAGAAACTGGCGAGACCACTGTGCATTTCGCTGCCGGAAGAAAACGGCAGCGGGTAAGCGGCAGCCAACGCGCCGGTGTCGGAAGACCCCGGTCCGTCAACTTCATACAAATCGTTGCGATATTCGGGAGTGGCATTTTTTGCACCGGAAGAAACGGCATGGATGGCGGTGAACACCAGCGTATCCCCACTACGAACCGTCGGCGCATAGGCAGACGTATTGTCAAAATCCGCTTGCCGGTCAAGCCGGAAGCTGTTGTCATCTTTCCTGGCGAGCTGCTCCTGGATGAAACGGAGACTTTCCAATTGTCTGTCGGCATCGACCAGGATGGGACTCATACCGGTATATTCCTTTTCGAAAAGAGTCAGCTCATCTATCGCCTGCGCATAACGGCCATTTGCCCGTAATGTCACAGCATACCAGTAATGTTCCTCCGGATAGGAAGCCGGAGAAAAAGAGCGGGCGAGGGCATACCACCATTCTGCCCGGGCATAGTCGTTGACCTGGCGGTAGCATTCCGCAAGATGGTAAATAGCTTCCTGGCGGGGATTACGATGAGCCAGCCCCTTAGTCTTTTTCTCCACCGCAAAAGGCAGGGCCGGGGGACCTGACTTTTTGTCGAGACTGAGGTATTTCTCATAATATTGTGCGGCTTCATAATAGCTGCTCTCGCGGAATAACTTTTCTCCCTGGCGGAAATACCCGAGATGATTGACCTGTGCGTTAACAGGTGTAAGAAAAAAGAAGCTGTGGATGCAGCAAAGGAAGACGAAGGGAATGTGGCGGCAGAGGTTCATAACAGCGGATTAAAAGCGTGGACAATAAAAGGGTTTAGTAGGTAGGGAGCGCTTACCAATTCCGATATAGGACAGGGAGAGTTCGATTGTGCCCGTCCGCGTAGCTGAAGTGGACAAAGAAGATACGGTCGCGTCATAGCTCAGGCCAACTGTCATCCCTTTATAATAAATACCGGTAAATGGAATGATGGCATCTCCCATGCGCCAGTTCGCTCCGCAGATAAAGTCGGTTGCATCACTGGCATATAATTGCAAATAAGCGCCGATCACTTTCTCCGTGAAACCGCCTTCTCTCATAAAAATGACGCTTGGTACGATATTGTAAATATCGGACCCGTTGATCCGGAGGCCGCCCTGGGCCACATAACGAATGGGAAGACGGTCGCCACTGTCACCGGAAAGGAAAGGGTTGGCCGGGCTATTGAGATGGAAGGCCGATAATCCGCCAAAAAAGCTGACCCTCTTGTCAGGCACGGCATCATAGTAGGCAACCCCCACACCAGCATCGATGGACAGCACGGCAGTATGACTAAATACTTCCCCCGAAGAATTAGTGCTTTCGTAACCGAGACCGGAGGTCCATTGATCGCCAAATTGCAGTTTGGAAGGATCGAAGCGACGATCGATGACGCCGGCCTGGAGTGCCAGTACCAGGTAATGATCTGCATTGGGCCCGAAGCGCACACCCGTGTAGGCCATGCTGATATAGGCATTGGTATAGCTGTATGCTTGGTCGGATGAACCCTGCTGCAGTATATTGAGGCCGAAATTCATATGCTTGTCGGTGACCATTTCGCCCGAAAGGCCCTTGGTGGTCAGGGTATTGCCATACTGGCTTCGCCAGATCGCAGATGCCCGGTAATCCCCGTCGATTGCACCCGTCAGCGCCGGATTGAGCAGCATCGGCTGACTATAGTACTGCGAGAAATGAGGGTCCATTTGAGCATACGCACGCCCCTGCAGCAAAGCAGCGGCCAGGAAGAACCGCAGGCACAGAAAGAGTAAATAATTTTTCATATTCTATCGGATTTAGGCGCTTACGGCCAGTCTTCCGCCTTAGCGGATCAGACTGACCGTTCCTTTTTTACTCAATATATGATCGTTATAAAAAACAACTTTTATGGCATACAGATAAATTCCGACCGGGACGGGATGTCCGCCCATCGATCCATCCCAACTACCTTGCGGATCATGGGATTCAAAAACCAATTGTCCCCATTGACTGTATATCCGGATCTCCACTTCGCGGATAGAGGAACCGTAGACCTTGAAGACTTCATTCTTGCCGTCGTTATTCGGTGTAAAGGCATTGGGAATAAAGAAATCCTTCAGATTTGGGTCCACGATGACCGAATATCCGGCCGTATCCAGACATCCCTGGCTGGATTGAGCGATTACATAAAACTGCGTAGCCGTATCATGGACGGTGAAGGTCTGCGAATAAGCCGTCTGGTCCGGGAAAGTAGCGGCCGGCTCCCAGGCGATGACCTGATAACTGAAATTTGCGCTCGAACTCAGCGTGACAGTGTTGCCGGATACTACGGGTTCTGGCGTCGCTGTCAGTGCGACGCTAAAAGGGCGGACACCGATGGTAATCGCTGCCGTGTCGGAGCAGTTGACTGCATTTGTAGCCACAGCGTAATAGGCACCGCTCACCATCGGGTATACGACGACGGTACCACCGCTGCCCACCATCAGCCAATCAATCGTGCTGCCGGGTGAATTGGCCGTCAACGTATCCGGGCTGCCTTTACAGACGTCGGTGTCGCCTGCCAGTGTGACTATCGGCGGAGTGTTAATCCGGACCAGGACCGGTTCCAGGGAACTGGTACAGCCGGTCGCGGTATTGGTTCCCCGGATATAATAGGTACTGGAAGTGCCGACCGCATCTGGCTGATTCAAGGGGTTCGTACCACCCGGATCGGTGAAATACGTATAGCTTAGCCCGGCATCGCTTCCGGCTGTTACCGCCGGCGCTGTCAGATCGACCGTCGACGGCGCGCAGGCTGCGGGCGGGTTAGTAAGCAGGAGCGCCGGATTACGGACAAGGATGCTCGTGGTAGATGTATTGCTGCAGGCCCCGCTGGCAAAACTATAGGTTACGGTGTAGGTCCCGGGAGAAGATGCGGCCAGGTCGATTGTACCGGTATTGCTGTTGATGCTTAAGCCGGTTGTCGAGCTAAAAACGCCGCCGCTGACGCCGGTCCGTACCACGGCAGCCGCGCCAGTAGTGCAATAGGGATTGTTGGGGTAGCTGATACTGGCAACCGGCAGGGCGACAATCGTCAGGTTCGATGTCGTGCTGTTGGCACAAACGCCGTCGGTATAGCTATAAGTCACAGTGTAAGTGCCCGCGGTACTGGCGACCAGGTCGATGGCGCCGGTCGACGCATTGATAACTAGTCCCGCCGTCGAGCTATAGGTGCCACCTGCTTGTCCGGTCTGGGTTACCACAGCCGTCCCCGTGGCACAATAGGGGCTGCCGGGATAGCTGATCGCAGCCGCCGGCAGCGCATTGATCGTCACAGCAGTCGTGGTCGTATTGCTGCAGGTGCCATTGCTGAAGCTATAGGTGACGGTGTACAGACCCGCCGTACTTGCCGCCAGGTTGATCGCACCCGTCGATCCATTGACAACCAGCCCTGCCGTCGAGCTATAGGTGCCACCTGCTTGTCCGGTCTGGGTTACCACAGCCGTCCCCGTGGCACAATAGGGGCTGCCGGCATAGCCGATCGTGGCCGTCGGCAGTGCATTGATCGTTACGGACGTCGTCGTCGTATTACTGCAGGTGCCGTTGCTAAGGCTGTAGGTGACCGTGTAAGTGCCCGCGGTACTGGTGACCAGGTCGATGACGCCGGTCGACGCATTGATAACTAATCCCGCCGTAGAGGCATAGGTACCCCCTGCTTGTCCGGTCTGTGTCACGGTCGCAACGCCGGTAGCACAATAAGGCGATCCGGGATAAGCGATCGTGGCCGTCGGCAGCGCATTGATCGTCACAGCAGTCGTCGTCGTATTGCTGCAGGTGC
>Ga0302326_10002839_pt1 | contig 41657 bp, 39 predicted proteins | sample Palsa_T0_3_FD_202264 | JGI IMG/M metagenome (GOLD analysis project Ga0302326, IMG submission 202264) | Peat permafrost microbial communities from Stordalen Mire near Abisko, Sweden - Palsa_T0_3 | ecosystem: Environmental > Terrestrial > Soil > Palsa > Peat permafrost | place: Sweden: Abisko... | reverse complement strand
ACCTGCCCGTGGTCGCCTTCATGCCAAGCACGGTGCTGGTCGAGCGACCCGTTCTCCGCGGTGCGGTGCAGCTTGGCTTGATCCTGATGCTCGCCGCCGCGTCATTCCGGTTGATCGAGGATCCAATTCGCCGGCGTGCGTCCGCTCCACGCCCCGTTCGTGCACGGGGTCTCGCGTTCCGTGCGGTCGTGCTTCTACCCGTCGCTACGGTTGCGCTCGTCGTGTGGCCGTTGAGTTGCCGACCACCCATCGAGCTCGAGGCGCTCGCGTCGGAGCCCGTGCAGCCCGCGGTCTTCGTGACACCTACGAGTGCTGAGGAACCTCTCACGCCACTCGTGCCGAGGGCGCCGGATGCCATGTGGACCTCGTGTCGGGAGGTGGTGCACGTCGGTGATTCGACGTCGCTCGGCCTCGTCTCGACGCAGCTCTTGCCAAACGTCGACGAGCGGATCGCAGCGCGCTACCGCGCTGTTGGCGTCGAGCACTTCTGGCCGGACATCAGCGGTGCGCGCAGCATGGTCGAGACCTACAAGGATCAGCCAAACGCCACCGAGATCGTGAAGCGCCGGAGAGCGAGCGGTTACAAGGGCTGCTACGTGCTCGCGCTCGGGACCAACGATCCGGCGAACACTGGCGGCAACGTTGCGGTGCTGAGCGCGAGGATTGACTCGATGATGGCGCACATCGGCGAGACACCTGTGCTCTGGACGACGACGAAGACGTTGAAGGAAAAGGGCCCCTACCAGAACGCGAACATGGCGAGCTGGAACGAGGCGCTGACCGAGGCGTGCACGCGCCACGCGAACATGCGCGTCTACGACTGGGCCACCGAGGTCCAGAACGAGTGGTTCACCGTCGACGGCATCCACTTCAACGCCATTGGCTACCGAGAGCGCGCCGCGCGGATCGCCAAGGCCCTCACGCGTGCGTTCCCCAAGGACGCGGCGCCGCCCTCGGAGTGCGTCGTCCACGCGACGGACTGACATCGTCCTCGGCGAGGCGCGCGCTCGAGCTCCAGCGCGGCGACGAGACGCAGCCCGGTCGCGAGGCGTTGTGCAGCTGCGCGATTCGGGAGGCCCGTCTCGCGCCGTGCCGCCGCAGCCATGCGAGGAACGCTGGATTCGATGCGCGCAAGGGCGCACGTGAGCTTCTGACGAACGCGCTCGCGCTCGGCTGGTGTGATGTGTACGAGTCCCCACCGCAGGATCTCCCACGCGAGCGCGGCGTGCCTCGTCTCGTCGACCGCGACGCGGCGCATGATCGCACGAACGCGGACGTCACGCGCGTGCACCATTTGCCAGGTGGCAACGAGAGCGCCGAACGTCTCACCAGCACACCCCTCGACTGCGTCGTCTTCGAGGAGCTCGACGAGCGTTGGTGGGGCGACGTTGCGCACGCGAACGCGGCGAGCCTCGCCGCCGAAGCGCTTAGCCTGTCCGCGCATCACACGGGCGTGGCGGCGCTCGTCCGCGACAGCACACCTCGCCGCGCGTCTGAGACGAAGCGGGGCATGGGTGCCCGCGAGCCACCGCTCGAGGTCGCAAAACGCCTTCACCGACGCCGCTTCGAGGTGCGCGAGACGAGCGAAGTGTGCCCCGAGCTCCGTGCGAGCCAAAATACGAGCCTCCACGAGGCCGCGAGGCCGGCGACCTCCGCCCGCGCACGTGACGCACTCGACGACGACTGCTGCGTCGAGGATGCCCGCATCGAGATTGCACGAGGTAGGCCCGAAGAGGCAGTAGAAGAGCGATGAGCTCGCACACATCGAGGCACACGATGTGAGGTCCGGGAAGCAGTCGTCGACCGTGGCAGTTGGGGGAACACCGCACGGGAGCTCCACGAAGGCCGAGCAGTCGCCGCCAGCGTCGTCGACGATCGCGAGCGGTTGCGGAGCGCACGCCGCGTCGCCGGCATCGCCCCCGAGAGGCGCGGCGTCAGAGCCCGTCGACGCGTCGTCGTTGCAGGAGGCGAGCGACATCAGCACCACACGCTGAAGGAGCGTCCGCCAGCGAGCCTCTGCTCGTCGCATGTCCTGCGAGGCTACCTATCAAACACGGGTGCGGCAATCGGCGCCCAGTGTACGTTCTCTAGGATGCGGAGTCGGATCGCCACGGTGACGCTCGTCGTCGCTGCGTGCGTGAAGCCCGGCCCGCACCCCATGGCCCAGGCGGAGATGCGGCACGTCGTCGTCACGTTCGAATCGGGGATCACCGTCAGGAGCATGAACGTCGATGGGGCTGCTGTCGTTCCGCCGGCCTGCGATCCACCGCCATCGGGCCCGCTCAAGTCGCTTTGCACGCCGGCCTTTCGGCACCTCGCCCACGACAGAGGCACGCGGCGACCCCGCCTCATCGACACGCTGAGCAATGACGCCGGCTCCTATTACGTCTTCGCGGCCGTCGTCGACGGCGGTGGGGAATGCGGCGCATATGGGTTTTGGGTCATGCGCGTCGACAAGACCATCCACGTCACGCAGCCGCTCGTCGGGTGCTTTACGTTCGGGTACGACGACACGGGAGCGATGGAGGCCGGACTGAGGAGTCCGTTCGTGCAGTGGGGGCCACCGCTCCGTCTCGTCGTGGAGGACGAAGCGCTTGGGCCCCTGCGAACCTACGTCCTCGATGAGCGCATGTTCGCACTCGTGCCGCGTTGATCGCGAGCCCGAGGTCGCGTGCTACGGTCGGTTCCATGGTGCGCGTGGCGCTCGTTCGAGAAGATGCGCGTGCGGTCGTCTTCGCGGTCGACGTGGAGGAGGGCGCGAGCGCGACGCATCACGAGGTCACCGCGTCGCGCGCCGACGTCAGCCGACTCGCACGCGTCGGCGAAGCGCCCGTGCAGCTCATCGAGCGGTGCTTCGCGTTCTTGCTCGAGCGCGAGCCAAAGGAGTCGATCCTCCGTCGCTTCGACGTCTCGGTGATCAGTCGCTACTTCCCCGACTTCGAACGCACCATTCGGTGAGCCAGCCGCCATGATGCGGAAGACGCGGACGTTCAAGGAAGCCGGCGCGACTTTGACGCTCTTCGACCGTGGCACGCATCACGAGCTCGAGATCGGCGGTGTACCGATTCTCACGAGCGCCCTGCTGGGAACAGAACGCGCCTTCGGGCGCATCGTCTCGAAGACGGCGCGCCGGATCATCGTCGGCGGTCTCGGCTTCGGGTCCACGCTCGCGGGCGTGCTCGAGACCGTGGGCAGGGACGCCCGCGTCATCGTCGTCGAAAGGCTCGCAACGGTCGTGGCTCTCGTGCGCGGCGAGCTCTCACGCCTCGCCCACGGCACACTCGACGATCCGCGGGTTACGCTGGTGCGAGCGGACGTACGCGATGTCATCGAGCGAGAGCATCGCATCGATGCCATCCTGCTCGATGTCGACAACGGGCCCGACTGGGGCTCGTTTCCGGAAAACGCACGACTCTACGATCGCGCTGGGGTGGCGGCGGCCAGGCGCGCTCTACGCCGAGGGGGCATCTACGCCGTGTGGAGCGGCTACCCTGCGGATCACTTTCAAAGCCGTCTTCGCAACGCGGGCTTCCACACCTCGGTCGTGCTCTTCGAGGAGCGTGGAAGGGTGCAAGCGCGCGCGTACGTCGGGAGGAAGCGCTGAGTCACGTCAGAAGCCCTCCTTGTCGAGGTTGAAGCCCGAGCGAATGCCCGACTCGAACGCACCCGAGGGAAGCAACCATCGAAGGAACGGGAATAGCGTGGCTTCGCGCGTCACCGTGTTGCGCAGGCTCGGGTTCTTCTGGCTGACGAGTCGCGCGACGAGATTGGCAACGACCTCGGGCCCAGGCGCCTTTTCCTCGAAGCCCTTCATCGTCTTCTGGGCGCGCTCGCGCCACGGGGAATACACGGCCATCGCCGTGCTTGGGGCCTGGGCGTAGAACGGTGTCTTGATGGACCCTGGCTCCACCATCGCCACGCGAATACCAAACGGCTTGAGCTCGTGGCGAAGCGTCTCGGTGAAGCCCTCCACCGCGAACTTGCTGGCGTTGTAAAAGCCCCAGAACGGCACTGGAACGAGCCCGGCGAGCGAGCTCATGTTGATGATCTTGCCGGCCTTGCGCGCATGCATCGAGGGCAAAACGGCCTTGATCATACGCACCACGCCGAAGAAGTTCGTGTCGAATTGCTCGCGCGCCTGCTCGAGGGACGTCTCTTCGATGGCGCCCGAGACGAGGTAGCCGGCGTTGTTCACGAGCACGTCGATGTGCTCGGTCTTCTGCAACACCCCATCGATGCAGGCAGCGACCGACTCGTCCGACCGCACGTCGAGCGAGACCATCTCGACCCCACTCGAGCGACGACCTGAAGCATTGCGTGCGGTTCCGATGACGCGGTGGCCGTCCGCGGCGAGCTTGTCTGCAATTGCCGCTCCGATACCGGATGAAGCGCCCGTGACGAGGATGGTTTGCATGAAGATTGGACGGCGCCACCGTCCAAAGCTCATCGGTCAATCGACCGCGGCGAGTCCGAATCGGGCAAAAAGCTCCGGTTTGAGGTGGGCGTGGATACCCGCAATCGAGAGAGCCTCCCCCACACCGCCCGCGAGCTCGAGCACCTGAATCGCATAGGCACGAAATGCGCTGTCACCTTCCGTGCGAACCCACCCTGCGACACCAATACCGCCGCTCGCCTCGACGATGCGGATTCGAAGCTCTCCAAGCGAGGGAACGAACGTGCCCAGGAACTCGGCGATGGCCTCGCGACCTGCAAACGAGAGTGTCGCTGGGGGCATCGTCAGGACCGCATCCTGACGTAGCATCTCCACGAGCGCCTTCGCGTCGTGGGCTTCCCATGCTCGGACGTAGCGCGTGACGAGCGCCCGAGCTTCGGGATCGTCGATGGCGCGCACGTTCTCGACGCGGGCCGGTTTCTCCGCGAGCGTTGCCCGCGCGCGCTGCAGGGCCGAATTGACTGCGCCTGTGGAGGTGTCGAGAAGCTCGGCGACTTCGGTGGCGGTCATGCCGACAACCTCGTGCAGCAAGAGGATGGCGCGTTGTAGCGGCGGCAAGCGCTGGACAGCCGTCACGAACGCCAGCGCGACGCTTTGCTTCGTCCCAATCGTGGCGTCCGGCGTCTCGAGCGCACGAAAAGAGGCTGGGCACGGATCCAGCTCTTCTGGCGATCGCATCGGGCGCGGCCCGAGGGCATCGAGACATGCGTGTGTCGCGATCCGATAGAGCCACGTGCGAAACGCCGCGCGACCCTCGAACGAGGGCAAGCCTTGCCACGCCCGCAGCATGCTCTGCTGCACGACATCCTCCGCTTCCGCGAGCGAGCCGAGCATCCGATAGCAATGGGCGCGGAGGTAGGGCAGATGCGGCTCGACGAGCGCGCGAAACGCGTCAGCGTCGACGCCCGTCGACTTGAAAGAGCTGGCCATGCCCCATCGTAACCCGCTGCCCAAACCCGTGGGGTATAGTGGCACCGACCATGGGTGATGACTCTTTTGCGGCCCTCTTCGCCGCCCAGAGCGCAGAAGCGCAGCAGCAGGGGCACCGTAAAGTCCACGTCGGCGAAATGCTGCAAGCCATTGTCGTCCAGATCGACAAGGAGACCATCTTCGTCGATCTCGACGCCAAGCACCAAGCGATGCTCGACGTCATCGAGATGCGGTCGCCAGACGGCTCGCTCGACATCAAGGTCGGCGACACGATCCGGGCGCGCGTCGTTTCGGTCGATGCTGACACGGGGGCCGTTCGCCTGGGCCGGTCTTTCGGCAAGACAGGCGACATCACACAGATCGAGCAAGCGAAGAACGCGGGGGTCGCCATCGAAGGCAAGGTCACCGGCGTGAACAAGGGCGGAATCGAAGTCGAGCTCGGCCGAGGCCTGAGAGGCTTCTGCCCGACGAGCCAGATCGCGCAGCGTGGCGCGTCGGTGGACGTAAACGCGCTGATCGGGCAGGTCTTTCTGTTCCATGTGACCGAGATCAAAGATGGCGGGCGCAACATCGTCCTGTCGCGCCGCAAGTCGCTCGAAGCCGACGCCCGTGAGGGGCGTGAAGCCACGCTTCGGACGCTCGAGGTCGGCAAGGTCGTGCGCGGCACCGTCAGCGCAGTGCGCGACTTCGGAGCCTTCGTCGACTTGGGCGGCATCGAAGGATTGATCCCCGCGTCGGAGATCGCCCACGAGCGCGGCACCGTGGCGTCGCAGATCACACCTGGCGAATCCGTCGACGTGCAGGTCCTCGAGATCAAGGACGATGACAAAGGCCAGACGCGCATCACCCTCTCGCTCAAGGCACTCTTGGCGGCACCCGAGAAGCCCGCACCCAAACCCGGCACCGCCCTCGATATCGGCGCGATCGTGCAAGGTCGCGTCGTGCGTATCGAGAGCTATGGGGTCTTCATTCAAGTGAACGGCACCGAAGGCCGCGAGGGTCGCGGTCTGATCCCGAGCGCCGAGCTAGACGCACCGCGCGGTGCGGATCTGCGCAAGGCATTCCCCGAGAACACGGTGCTCACGGCGAAGATCCTCGAGAACGGAGGCGGACGCTTGAAGCTCTCGGTGCGGGGCGCGCGAGAAGCATTGGAGCGCGCTGACTTCGAGGCTCACAAGGACAAGGCCGCAGCAACGGCGAGCCTCGGCACGTTCGGCGATCTCCTCAAGAAGCGCGTGGGGAGCCGCGGACGACGATGACGCGGGGACTCCTCATCTTTCCATTCGTGTTTGCCTGCGGTCCAATCGTGCCGACGTCGGATGCGGGAACGTCGGACGATGCCGCCGCTGCGGACGTCGCTTGCGTCGGGGACTACCAGGTTTGCACGGGGGGTGGGGCGTGTTGCACCACGGGGTACGCGTGCAATCTTTCGACGACCTTGTGCCAGCCGGCTTGCGTGGGAGTCGGCGAGCTATGCAGCGGCGACGGTGACTGCTGCTCCGGCTTGTGCAACGGCACGTGCCAGTGATTCGCCTGTAGTGGCGTGCTACGCCGTGGGCGTGGCTCGTCGGCTCACGGCTCTCGCTATCGCTTCATCGGCGTGGGGCCTTGCGATCGCGTGCGGGGCACGAACGGGGCTGCTCGCACCGGAGGTCGACGCTCAACCCGTCGACGCCGCGATCGAGCTCCCGCCACTCGATGTGTTTACCGACGTGCCCATCGTCACGAACTGTCCCGACGCCGGCGCAACACTCGTTTATGTGCTCACGGAGCAGAACGAGCTCTTCAGCTTCTATCCGCCCACGCTCGTGTTCACTCGGATCGGCACGCTCGCGTGTCCGTCTGGGAGCTCACCGTTCTCGATGGCGGTCAGTCGCGGCGGCATCGCCTACTCCGTGTTCGAGGACGGTCATCTGTTCCAGGTCGACACCGCAAATGCCGCGTGCCAGCCGACGAGCTTCGTGCCGGGTCAGCAAGGCTTTCTGACGTTCGGTATGAGCTACGCCGGCGACTCGGACGGCGGTGACACGCTCTACGTAGCGGAGGGTGACTACCAGACGAATTCGAAGGGCCTCGCGACAATCGACACGACGAGCTTCAAGCTGACGTTCGTCGGCCCATTCAGCCCATCGCTGCCTAACTGTGAGCTCACGGGGACGAACGACGGACGTCTGTTCGCCTTCTGCGTCCCCATCCACGGCAACGGCTCCAGCATCGAGGAAATCGATCCGGCGACGGCGCAGGTCATCGCGGGGAACTCGCTGACCATCGGCGGCTCGGGTGACTCGTTCGCCTACGCGTTCTGGGGCGGCGACTTCTGGATCTTCACGGCGCCGGGCCAGAACGCCATGACGACCGTGACGCGGTACGATCCCGTGACGCTCTCGGAGACAACCGCAACGACGCTAGCGGCTACCGTCGTCGGCGCGGGCGTCTCGACGTGTGCCCCCGAGTGATTTCGGTTGATCTACTGGAGCAACGACGTCTTCAACGTTTCGAGGAGCGGGTTCTGCGCGGGGACGTTTGCGCCCGATGCGACATATCCTTCGCTGATCGTCCAGATGATGAGCCCCCCGAGCCCTTGCGACTTCACCCACGCTGCCTTCGTCGCAAGTGATGTGGCGTCCTCGTACGAGACGTACGTGCACTTCTCCGCGTTCGATCCGGAGAGCGTCAGATACGGCGCCGCGGACGCGCTGTCGTAGTGGTACGCCGACGGCGTGTAGTAGCTGTCCATGATCGCGGCGTAAGACATCGTGCCGTCGCTCGCCGCGAGCTGTGATCCTCCGAGCGCTTGCGAGGGTGCCGTGACCGGCGACGTGTAGCACTCGCCGTAGAACCCACTGCCGACGCCGAGCTTGGCAGCAGGAACGCCGACGGCGAGGTAGTGCGAGACGCTCGCGTCGATGCCCGTTGGCGTCGATGTGTTGTTGTCCCAGTGGAGCGGCGACGAGTGCCAGCTCTGCCAACCCTGCCACGCGCCTGACATGCCGTACGTCATCAAGTTCAGCCGATCGAGCTGGCTGATGATCGTCCCGTAGAACGAGAGATCGTCGAGGGCGTTCTCGTTCTCGTACCCGGCCGTCATGGTGAGGACGATCGTCGGGCTCTGCGTGCGGATCGAATCGATGAGCGTCGTCTCGAGGGCTTGGTCCTCTGTAACCGTGAGGTTGCCGCCTTCCCAGTCGATGTCGAGCCCGTCGTAGCCGAGCGTGACGAGAGCGGCGAGGCTCGCGAGGAAAGTCGATTGGTACGACGTGCCCATCGAACCCTCGAAGCCGGCGCCAGTGCCGGAGCCGCCGATCGATGCGATGGCTTTCTTGCCGTGGCTGTGGGCCGCGCCGATGAGCGAGGTTGCTGTGGCGTCGTCGAAGTAACCTGACTCCCAACCACCTTTGCCATCCGGGACGTAGAACGCGGCAGCCACGTGCGTGAGGCCGTCCCAGTCGATCGACGTGACCGCGTACGAGCCACCGTTCGCAGGTGAATCCCAGCTCGGGTAGTAGCCCATCACCCAGGCGTTGCTCGGCGACATCGCGTCGGACGACGGCGTGGACTCTGTCACCGCGTCGAGCCCTGCATCGACGGACGCTGCTGCGTCGCCGCCGACATCAACCCCTTCGTTCCGTGAGCTCGAGCCGCATGCCAGCGTCAGCGACGCAATGCCCACGGCCCATGACGATGGTCGCATGCTGCCTCCTCGCTTAGCCTAACATCGCGACGTCAAGGATGCGTCTGCTGAAGGGCGGCGTTCAACCTGGTGACCGACGCACACGCGCTCGACACGCCGCCTTTGCATGCCTTGTCGTAGAGCTGCGACGCGTGCGGCAAGTCGCGCGTGACGCCGACGCCCTTCTCGTACGAGTCAGCGAGGTTCGCGCAACCCATCGAGTTTCCTCCGGTACACGCTTTCTCGTAGAGCTGCGCCGAGCGCGGCTGGTCCTGCGTGACTCCGTTACCCCTCTCGTACAAAAGGCCGAGGTTGTTGCAGCCCGTGGCGTTCGTCGCGGTGCATGACTTCTCGTAGAGCTGGGCGGCACGCGCCATGTCCTGCGCCACACCGGTGCCCTTCTCGTAGAGCGCTGCGATGTGGTTGCAGGTGTATTCGCTCGTGGCGCACGCCTTGTCGTAAAGCTGAATCGCGCGCGCCATGCTCACCTGAACGCCGATGCCTTTTTCATACGAGTCGGCGAGGTTCGCGCACGCAGTCCCGTTGCCGCCGGTGCACGCTTTGTCGTAGAGCTGCGCGGAGCGCGGAGCATCACGTGTGACGCCCGTTCCCTGCTCGTAGAGGTAACCGAGGTTGTTGCAGGCGAGCGAGTTGCTCGCGGTGCATGCCGTCTCGTAGAGCTGGGCGGCTCGCGCCTTGTCCGCAACGACACCGTGCCCGCGGTCATACGCGAGGCCTAGCTCGGTACACCCCGTCATGTTGCCGCCCTTGCACCCCTTGTCGTGGAGCTGTGTCGCACGGGTTGCGTCCTGGGTGACGCCGTTGCCGTTCGCGAAGAGGTACGCAAAGTTCACGCAGCCTTGCGCGCTCCCAGCGTTGCACGCCTTTTCGTAGAGTTGCCCCGCGCGTTGTGCATCACGCGTCACGCCCGAGCCGTTCTCGTATTGGACGCCGAGGTTGTTGCATCCGAGCATGTTGCCGTGGGTGCACGCCGCGTCATAGAGCTGCGACGCGCGCGCCGGGTCGGTCGCGACGGCGACGCCATGGTGGTACATCCACGCGAGCCGAGCGCACCCGTCTTGATTGCCCGCCGTGCACGCACGCTGGGACATCTGGAGCGCCTTCCCCGTGTCCTGAGTGACGCCGTTGCCGCTCCGGTAGAGCCACGCCGCGTCCGCGCACGCTTGCATCCCACCGGTGGTACACGCGGTCTCGAGCTTCTGCGCTGCAGCCCCGACGCGGCTCGGCGCGGCCCCCAGCGCGTTGCACGCGACGTCACTGCCGCCATCGTTGCAAGCATGTAGCCAGAGAGTTACGGCTTTTGCGTCGTCGGTCGTGGCGCCATCGGTCCCGGTCCAGTACGCGTTGGCTGCTTCGACGCACGCGGGCGTATCGTTTGCGTTGCACGCGGCTACTTTGCGTACGATGGGCGCGATTTGTGTCGTACCTCCACCCGTCGGACAGCAGCCATGCCCGTCGCGAAGCCGTGGCTCGCATTCGTGTGAGCACACCTGCGCACGCGCCGCAGGCGCAAGCGCGACGAGTGTCATGAACACGACCGGCCTCACACCCAAGCGATGAGCGTCGCATCCATCATTGACCGTTTCAAGCCAACCACGGCTTCCAGCGGTCGTCGTCGCGTACGAGCCACTTCCATTGTTCGCGCAAGGCGCTCGTGGCGCGGCCATTCATCGTGTGTCCGAACGGACCGAGCTTCGAGACGCGCACGTCGACACCGCTTCGCGCGAGGGTTCGCTCGCTCGCGCTGAAGTCGTTCTCACAACCGAACGTGGAGCACGATAGGAGGGCGCGTCTGCCGCCTCCGCGAACGAAGGTCGCGCCGAAATCGCTCGCTTGTGCGTAGCCACCTTCGTCGAGGGCAATCATCGGAAACACACCCGCGTGCCTGCGAACGACGTAGGGCGCGAGGGTGGCGCCTTGCGAGAACCCCGCATAGATGGCGGGGCCAGCGTCGACGTACGCGCCGTACTTTGCACGAACGGCGGCGATAGCCGCGATGACACGCCTGTCGAGCTGTTCGACGGTCGACCACGCGAACGCGGCGCCGAACGCTGATCCATGCGGGCACACGACGAACGCGTACGCATCGACGACGTTGCGCCACTCGGCGCATGACCAGTCCGGCCTGTCACCGGACCCGTGCACGCCAACGACCAGCGGACGCGCGGTCGTCGCCCCGATCGGAAGCGCGACTTGAGCCTCGCTCCCATCATCGAGCGTCACCGTGTCGAGCAGCGCGTCATTACCACCGAGCGGTGCAAGGCCCACTGGCTTGCTCGGGGCGGTCGGGGCGGCGACGAGCGGCGCGTGCGCGACGACAGCGGGACGGGTGGCGACGGCGGGTGGTTCGGCCGTGTTGCACGCGAGCAGAAGGGCCGTCGTCGCGATCTTGAGCTGCATGCACCCTCGTCGCGCGCGCGACGCAGAGTGTGACGGGTCAACGAGCCATCATGCTAACTGTGGGTGCAATGGACCACGTCATCGACTGCCAGACTGAAACCCCGAACACCTTTCCACAAACACTCCACGTGCGCGCGCACACCTTGCGGGCCGACGTTGCGGCGAGCGACGGCGGGACGGATGCGGCGCCCGGACCCCACGACTACTTCGATGCGGCGCTCGCGGCTTGCAAGGCCCTGACCGCGACGTGGTACGCCCGCAAACAGAGCATTCCGCTGGAGCGCGTCGAGACGCGCGTCGAGCGCGACGACCGCGAAGAACGCAACGGTAAGTACGTCCTCAAGGTGCGGGTGGCTTTTCACGGTCCTCTCACCGACGAGCAGCGCGCGAAGCTCTACGCCGTGGTCGGGAAGTGCCCCATCCACAAGCTGATGACGACCACCGAGGTGATCGTCGAGACCGCGCCGCTCGGCGAAGGCTTCTGAGCGGCGTTCAGCTCGAACCGAGCTGGGCAAACTGTCCGGTCGCGGGATCGTAATCGAACACGCGACCCGTCGCGATGTCGAAGATCCAGCCACTCATCTTGAGCACACCCGTGTCGAGGCGGCGGGCGACGAAGTCGAACGAGCGCAAGTTCTCGAGCTGGAGGAGCACGTTCTCCTCCGTCGCTGCGTTCGTTCTCGCCTCTCCTTCGAGGTTGCCGTAGCGCTCCTCGATGAGTCGCGGGATGCGTGAGGATTCGGCGAGCCAACGCGAGACGAACGACAAGTGCGCGATGCGCTCCGGGTGAACGATCGCGTCAATCGCACCGCAATGGGTGTGGCCGCACACGATCACGGTACCCACCTCCAAGACCTCGATCGCGTATTGGATGGCGGCCGAGACGCCACCGAAGACACCTCGCTCGACCGACGGTACGATGTTGCCGACGTTGCGCACGATGAAAAGCTCGCCGGGAGCGGCGGTGGTGATGAGGGTTGGCACGACGCGCGAGTCGGAGCACGTGATGAAGAGGGTCTCGGGACGTTGGCCGCCCGCTGCGAGATCCTGGAAGAGCCCACGGTTCGACGCGAAGTAGTTCGCTTGAAAGTGATGGATGCCAGCTTCTAGCTTCTGCACGGCAGTACGCTACATCACTGACTCGATGGGTGCGGTCAGAAGTCGGGGCTGGTCTGCAACGCGAGCTCGGCGGTCTGCCGCTCGTCCATGTCGCTCGCGAGCGCGTAGCCCACACCCGCGTGCTGCGTGACCGCGACCGAGTACCCATTGGCGCGACCCACACGGACCTCGGACGTCCCGACCGGCCTCGGCGTGAAGTCGTCCGCGCTCACCTGGATGCGGCGCGGGTCGAACACGAAGACGCTCACACGCCGAGTCTCACCGTTTTGCTGTATCTCGTACTGCAACATGGCCGCACGCTCTTGATGCACCGGCAGCACCCGGCCGCCGACGAAGCGTGTGTTCTCACGATGCAGCATCGTAGCGTGCACGGGCACGCCCACGTATTGGCCGAGCTCGCCCACCTTGCTGGGATCGGTTCGCTCGGGTGGGAGCGGCCGTGAATGGTCGGCAACGAGCTCACTGAGCAAGTCGTCTCCAAAGCCCGCTCGCACCGTGTCCGTTGCTGTCGTTCGCGCCATGGGCCCGCGAGACATGGCTCCCCACGCGAGGGCGAATGCAGCGGCTGTCGCGAGCGGCACCACGGTGCGCCACGCACTGTTCTTCCCGCTCGCCTTCTCTCGCACGTCGATGCGCGTGGCCTCCGCAGTCATCGCTCGAGCAACCCGGGCGCGTAGCCCATCAGGACAAGCTTCCTTCAGCGCCTGCTTCATCGAGTGACGGGTGGCCTCATCGAGCAGCACGCGCTCCCGACAGCCTTCACAGTGATCCACGTGAGCATCGACCTCGACCATCTTCGAAGGCTCGAGCTCTCCGTCACCGAACGGACCAAGCAGCGGCCCGAACTCCGGGCATGCGCTTGGTCCTCGAGACGGCTGATGATCCGTCATGCGGCTCCTCGTTTACGAGCGCGATACTCGGCAAGCGACGACGGCGAGCCGTTCTTTGCGCGTCCGCCTACGACGTCCTCACCCTTCACGATTCCCATCGCAAGCGCATGGGCATAGAGCGACTTCTGCAAGAGCTTCCGACCTCGGTGCAATCTACTCATCACGGTGCCGATGGGGCAACCCATGATATCGGCGATTTCTTCGTAGGAAAACTCTTCCACGTCGCACAAAACGACGGCAAGACGAAACTCCGGCGGCAGCGCATCCAGTGCACGCCGCACCTCTCCCTCGACGATTGGCAAAAGGGCAATCTGCTCGGGATCACGGAGTGACCGCATCGTGGACGCGCTCACCCAACCATCCGCCAAGGGATCGGCGTCGGGCCCTTCGAGCACCGAGCGCTCGAGACCACCACGACGGTACTTGTTGATGAAGGTGTTCGTCAGGATTCGAAACAGCCACGCCTTGAGGTTCGTCCCAGCCTGGAACTGAGCTCGGGCACGCATGGCTTTGACCAGTGCGTCTTGAACGAGGTCCTCGGCCTCCGTCGGGTTGCGCGTCAACCGACACGCGACGCCATACAGGGCGTCCATGTGGGACATGCACTCGTCGGTGAAACCGTCACTGCGAACTGGGCTGTCGAAAGAATTCATGATGCGGAAGGAATGAGCATGGTCCGTGCCGATGCCAAGTCAACAGGGGTCCTCGGACCTCTATTCCTCTTTATTCTTGGCTGATTTCAGCTTCTTTTCGAGGTCATCGATACGGGCGTTCAGCCTCCGAACCTCGGCTTCGAGCTGTTGCCAAGGTGACGAAGAAGGGAGCATTGCTCTGATCCTTTCGTCAATTTTCTGCTGCCAGTCCTCCAACGTTCCCCTCGCCTGCTCCACCAAACCGGGGCGTACGGGCGCGGGGAGCGGGGCTTCGGGGACCGGCTCGGGCTCGCTGGCCTTCTTGGGAATGAGCCTCCCAATCGGTCCCTCCCGTAGCTCCGAAAGGACCTTCTCCGTCCGCTGGTGAATCAGATCCTTGAGCGTCTGAAGCGGCACAGCTCGGCTGTTGGCCTTCTTCTCCTCGTAGATGATCTGCGCGAGGGTGATCTCGGTGAGATCCTCCTTCGAGTTGTTGTCGATGATCTGGACTTCCTCACCGCCACGCACCATCTCCGCGATTTGGAGCAGCGTGACGTATCGGCTGTCCTTCGTGTCGTAGAGCTTGCGGTTGGAGTATCGCTTGATCACGCGCCGTGAAGGCACCGCGCTCGACACTTCGGGTTTCGCGTCCACCACGGCTATGATGCGACGTGCCCGGCCGGAAGGAAAGTCCCATCGCGGCGACCGCCGTGGAGCAAGTGACCATGCGGTATGGGGACTTCGAGGCGCTCGCGGACGTCTCGCTCGACGTTCACCCCGGTGAAATCGTCGCAGTTCTGGGACCCAATGGGGCTGGGAAATCAACGCTCTTGGGGGTCATGGCCGGAGCGCTCGAGACCGCGAAGGGCAGCGTCCGCTTGTTCGGAGAGCCCACCTCCACGCAGGACCGCCGAGACATCGCCAGGCGTGTCGCGTTCGTCACCCAGTCGGCGGAGGTCGCATTCGGTTTCACCGTACGTGAGGTCGTGATGATGGGTCGCGCGCCCCATCAGGCTGGGTGGATGGTCCCGACCGCGGGCGACGAGCAGGCGGTCGATGATGCGCTCGGCATGTGCGAGCTTCACGACCTCGAGCGAAGACGCGTGGACGCGCTCAGCGGCGGCGAACAAAAGCGCGTCGCCATCGCACGAGCCATTGCTCAATCGCCGAAGCTGCTTCTCCTCGACGAGCCGGGTGCGTTTCTCGACGTGCGCCACCAACTCGCCCTCTACGACTTGCTCGTCCTGCTCGCGAAGCAGCGAGTCGCAGTCGTGCTCTCGATGCACGACATCAACGCGGCTGCGCAATACGCGTCGCGCATCGCCCTCCTCAAAAGCGGCAAGCTCGTCGCCATCGGCTCGGTCGAAGAAGTGCTGACCTACCGCCGCCTACGCGAGACGTTCGACGCGGACCTCTACTGCGGCATCAACGACGTCACGGGCGTTCGCTTCTTCTTGCCGATGCGGTCCAAGGCCCCGCAGTCATAGCGCTTGGTTCACGAGGCGCTCGATCTCGTCACCGTCGGTCATGCCCATGCGGCGTCCGACGATCTTTCCCGTCTTCGATATGACGACGAGCGTCGGCAGGTTCTCGACGTCGTACGCATGCGCTGCGGCCCCGTCATCGAAGGCGATCGGATACGTGATGTGATGAGATTTGGCCCACGGGCCTGCGAGTGAGAGGCCATCCGGATCACTCGTGTTGATGCCAATGACGACGAGCCCGCGGCTCTTGTACCGCACCGCAACTCGGTCGACGATGGGTGCCTGTGCCTGACACGGCCCACACCACGTTGCCCAGAAGTCGAGCAGCACGGCGTGACCCTTGAGCTCGGCGACGCTCACTGCTGCAGGCGCGAGCGCCGGCGGCTCCGCGAGCTGTTCGGCATTGGCCACGAGTGGCACGCTGACATGAGGCGCATCACCGCCGGCTTGCTCCGCGCGCGCACCAAGGAGTCGGGGTAGCCACGCAAGGCCCGCCAAAAGGCCGATGATGAGCAATGCTCCGGCCACGGCATAAAGAGCGCTCGAAACGCTGTCCTCACGAGCGAGCGCCTTCATTCGCATCAGATGTAACATAGTGAGGCCATGCGCTTGTCCACGCTCGAGCTTTTTGGTTCCGGGGCCCTGTCGGGTGTGAAGCTGACACCGGAGGGCCGGCCGCTGACCGTGCTCTTCGGTGCCGACGGTGTCGGCAAGACCGCCGTCCTGGCCGCGATCGCGAGCACGCGACCCGGCCACGCACTTCCGCTGCTGCCGAGGCGCTCGAGGAACGAAGAGGCTGTGCCGGAGGTGCCCTTCGCAACGGCGGACTGGATGCTCGGCGACGACGATCCCGAACGGCCACATCCGCTGCGCGTGGCGAGCCCCAATGCGCAGCTCGGCGAGCAAGAGGCCGAGGCTGGTTTACGACGGCGCGAGCAAGCCCTCTTCGACAGGCGGGCTCAGGAGCGTGGCGGCTACGCTTTCATCGCGTTCTCCGGCGCGAGGTGGTTCTCGCGCGCCCCCGTGGTTCTCGCGACGCCCGAGCGCACGGTGTTGCGTTACGACGTTCGTGGAGCCGTTGCCTTCGACGACGCGAGCCGTGCTGACCTCACACGCGAAACGAAGCAGGTGCTGACCGTCGCCGCCATCGGAAGCGCTCTCGAGAGAGCCGACGGAGAGGGTGGCGATCTCGCGCAGCTCGACACGGCCCTGCGTGAGGTCGCCGCCATCGTGCTCGCGCCCTTCAGCGCCGAATATGACCACGTCGACCCACGATCGCTCGAGCCGATCTTTACGCTCGAGACGCGCGATGTCGTCTTCGAGGAGCTTCCGCGCGGCGCTCGCCACCTCTTCGCCATCGTCGTCCTGGCGACGCGTGTGCTCTACGCCGCCTATGGCGGGCGCGGGGGAGACCAGAGACCCATTCGCGAGCGCGAAGGCGTCGTGGTGATCGACGATCTCGAATCGCAACAAGACACGGCGCTGCTTCGCCATCTGCCCGTGTTCCTCAAGTCGGCGCTGCCGCGCGTCCAGTGGATCGTCGCGACGTCGGCGTCTGCGCTCACGCTCGGGTGCGAGCGCGACGAGGTCATCGCTCTTCGCCGCGAAACGGACCACGACCGGGTCCTCGTGCACGAAGGCGCCTTCGCCGTCCTCCACTAAAGTAATTAGGGACCCCACCACAGCACTTCGTGCTCGTGGACTTCGCCGCCGAGCGAGACGACGAAGGCGAGCTTGTCGCCCACGATGCGCACGCCGATGGCGTCGGTCACCGCGTCGGCAGCGAAGAGCGCGCTCTTCGAGAAACCACCTTGCTCCAGCCAAAAGGCATGAAGCCCGCCTTCGCCTGGGCCACACACGACGAGCATCCGACCCCCACCGACGAGCAGGAAGTCGAGCCACTCGAAGCGATAGGCGTCGAATCTCTCGGGTGATGGGAAGTCGGCACCCACGTCACGAAGCTCACCGAGGTGAGCGTGCAGGTACTTCACGAACGTCGGGTACGTCACCTTGTGGAGGCGCGGCAGCGAGCGTGGCGCAGCGATGGTGGCGAGCGTATCGAGCGGCGATGTCGGGACTTCGACGTAAGTGCGGTAGCGCTCGGCCAGCCCGGCATGCTTCGAATCGAGCCCATCGTCAGAGAGCGCCCGCAGCCACCACGAGAGCACCGCGAGCTCGGCGTCGCCAGCGAGCGACCGCAGGCGCACGCGACTCTCCCACAGAGGCCGCCTCACGAGCCACACGCCGTCGTGCGCCCGCACGACGCACTCGCCGACGTATGCGGCACCGTGCACGATGACGTTGAAGAGATCGCTCTCGGCGGAGCCCGGTGCGCCCGACTGCGCGAGTCTGTCGCGAACGTCGGTCGTGAGGGCGATGCTCAATCGGTGAACGCTCGCGTCGGTGAAGTCCAGACCCACGTCGCGACCGAGCATGCGAGGGTGCATCGCAACGAAGACGCGCGCGGCCTCCTCGAGGTGTGCGAGCACGCTCGCGTTCCCGGCTGGGTTTGCATCCGTCACGCGCGCCCTCTCGATGTCGGCGAGCGCGTCGGTCGGATAGAGCGGCCGCAAATACGTCTCGAACAAGGCTTCAGCCGAAAGAGGCATCCTCGGATGGTTACATGCGACTTCGTCGCGATGGTAGGCTCGCGTCGAAATGTTCACGCCCGACGTGCGGCTCGGAGGCTTCACGGCCGAGGACTGGACTCGCCTCTTCCAACTCTTCAAGACCGCGCCGCCGAAGGCGGCTTCGCTGGGTGGGCTGCTCGTCATCCACCAAGCGGGGGACGTCCGTAAGATGCTCCACACACGCCGCGGCAGGCTGGAACGAGAGGGCGAATGGCGTCGCTGGCCCGACGGGAACGAGGGGCAGCGCACGAAGCGTCTCGCCGCGCTCGCCGAAGCGCACGAGGCGAGCTGGGTCATCGCGGCGGAAGTCGGTGCGCTCGAGGAGACGATGGAACGTTTCGGCGCACGCGCCCGCCGTGAGGATGACCTTGTCGCGCAGTCGCTGTCGCTCGTCGCCATCGTGCGCGAGCTGATGAACGAGCGGCGCATCGAAGGGTGGCCGCGCAAGCTCAAGAACATTCCCGTCCCGACGCAGCGGATGATCCGGCGCACCGTCGATGCCGTGTGCAAGGTCGGTCACACCATCGCCCTCGGCGCGTTCAAGGACGGCGCCTTGTGGACGTCGCTCGTCATGCGGCGCGCCGTGGGCGGCTTCGATCTCATCGCCGGTCCCGACGATCTGCGCCCAGCGATGGGTCTCCTTTCTGGCGAATGGCGACGTGACGTTCGCCACTTCGTCAGCGCGGTCGAAGATCGCTACGCGCCGCTCTCGCTCGGCTGCTTTGGCGAGGCCTCCGTGCTCTCGGCGCTTCAATTGGACGGGAGCCCAGGGGCGTGGAGCCGCGCGGTCGCCGTGCGCGATGTGGTCCTTTCGCCCATCCCGCTCGCGATCGGTGTTGCGTTGGGGCTCGATGGCGCACGGTACGCGTGGAGCACCCTGCGCCTATTTGCGGTATTCGAGCCGGCGGTGCAAGCGCTGCGCAAGCGGATGGGCGACGCCAACGACGACGACATCGCGTCCGTCCTCGGCTTCAGCCCGCTCGAGGTCTTGCGCGCTCTACGCCGTCGCGAATGACGATGAAGTGGCCCTTTCGCCACCGCGCACGCGAGGGGGGACAGCGCACTACGACAACGAAAGGGCCGAAGGTTTTTTACGGCACCGCAAAGCCGACCGCCAGGTCATCTTCACGGCTGAGGTCGGATGGGGACTCGTCAGTCCGTGCCCGCGTCGCTGGCGTCGAGTGGATTGGACGAGCCGCCACCGTCGAGGCAGTAGGCCGAACGCGCGAGCGCTGCGAGGGCTGGCTGGCAAAGTGCATTGCTCCCCGATACGTCGAAGCCGAACGGTGGGGGTCCACACATCGTCGACACCGTCACGACGATGCCTCCGTCGATGGCATTCTGACCTGCGATGCACAACGGGCCGCACGATCCATCGACGGCATTCCCTTCCTCGACGTCGAGCTCCTCGGGACCGGTGATGCAGTCGTTCGTCGGGTCATAGACGTTCACGAGATAGAGGTAGACGCTGTCGCTGTCGCACGAAAGGAACGCGCACGCGAAGAGAGCGGCCTTGAGCTTCACTTCGCACCGTCCGGCGTGATGACGCGGACGTGAAGCTCGGCGAGCTGCTCCGCCGCAGCGACGCTTGGTGCGTCGGTCATGAGGTCCGTGCCCTTCTGCGTCTTGGGAAATGGGATGACATCTCGGAGGGACTCGACGCCGGAGAGCAACATCGTGAGCCGGTCCATGCCGACGGCGATACCGCCGTGTGGGGGCGCGCCATAGCGAAGCGCATCGAGCAAGAAACCAAACTTCGCGCGCGCCTCCTCATCCGCGATTCCGAGCGCACGAAACACCTTGGCTTGCACGTTCGGATCATGCAATCGAATCGAGCCGCCGCCAAGCTCGACGCCGTTGAGGACGAGATCGTAACGATAGCAGAGGACCTTCCCAGGGTCGGTGTCGAGCAGGTCCACGCAGTCGTCGTGCGGACGGGTGAAGGCGTGGTGAGCCGCGGCCCACGACTTGCGGTCGTCGTCCCACTCGAACAGCGGCGGATCCACGACCCAAAGAAACTCGAAACGCCCGCCGTGGCCCGTGCCAGGGATGAGGCCCATCTTCTTCGCCAGGTGAACGCGCAAGTTCGCGAGCACGGTTTGGACCGTGCTCTCCTTGCCGAATTGAAAGAAGAGGAGATCGCCGTCCCCCGCTCCGAGCGCCGTGTTGATGGCAGAGCGAAGCTCGCTCGTGATCGTCTTCGCGAGCGGTGACTGCGCCCAGTTTCCCGTGGCGTCGACCTTGGCGCGAGCCAGGCCCCGCGCTCCCATCCCTTTGACGAAGTCTTCGAGCTTGTCGACCTCGGTTCGCGACATCTTGCTCGCGTGCTCCGCAGGGATGCGCATCGCCTTGATGATCTCGGCCGGCAGGTCGCGCCGATACTTCCCGCTCGTGAACTTGTCGGCGATGTCCTTCCAGAAGGGAATGCCGCCCCCCGCGTGTTCGATGACGATGCCCGTGATGTCCGTGTGCGGGAACCCGAAGCGCATATCGGGCTTGTCATTGCCGTACTTGCCCATCGACTCGTGAAACGGCATCTGGGGGAAGCGCCCGCTCGGATACTTCTCGCTCAAGTCGATGCCGAGCACGTCCTTCCAGATCGCGAAGACGAGACCTTCCATCACGCGGAAGACGTCGTCCTGATTCACGAAGCTCATCTCGACGTCGATCTGCGTGAACTCCGGCTGGCGATCCACGCGGAGATCCTCGTCTCGGAAGCACTTGACGATCTGAAAGTACTTGTCGAAGCCCGCCACCATGTAGAGCTGCTTGAAGAGCTGCGGGCTCTCTGCGAGGGCGAAGAACTTCCCCGGGTGCATGCGGCTCGGCACGAGGAAGTTCCGTGCTCCGCCGGGCGTGTACTTCACCATGACCGGCGTCTCGAGTTCGAGAAACCCGTGTTCGTCGAGGTAACGGCGCGTCACCTGGTTGATGCGATGGCGCACGCGAAGGGTTCGCTGGAGCGGCGGGCGTCTCAGATCGAGGTATCGATACTGAAGGCGCTTCTCCTCGCCGGTGTCGAGGTCGTCCTTGACCTCGAAGGGCGTCGTGTCTGCCTTGTTGAAGACGGTGAGCTCGATGGCACGAACCTCGATCTCGCCCGTCGGCAGACGTGGGTTCTTGTTCGTCCCTCGATTCGCGACGATGCCTCGCACGCCGATGACCCACTCGCTGCGCACGTGCTGGGCGACGTCGTGCGCCGCGCGCGGTGTATCGCCATGGCCTTCGAGCTCGGGGTCGAAGACGAGCTGGGTGATCCCCTCGCGATCACGCAAGTCGACGAACACGCAGCCACCGTGATCGCGGTAGCTCGCAACCCAACCGAAGAGGACGACCTCCTTGCCCACGTCTCCCGCGCGAAGCTCGGCGCAGTGGTGGGTTCGTTTCAGCTCGTCGATGAAGCGGGCCATGGGATGCGCGGGCGAATGTACCCGTAATTGGGCCGTTCGTCGCGACGTGCGCTAATCGCGTGGGTCTGGTCTCGCGCTCGGGGCTCATGTGAAACGTGCAGCGATAGCGTTCGGAGCTCTGGCGGGCGCGGTGCCCATCGCGTTCGCCGCGGCGTTCGCGCGGGACGATGGTGCGGTGGCCGCGTGTGACGAGGCCATCGTGCGAACGATGGGTCGCGGGTATACGGGGATGCTTCACGGCCTCGACGCGATCGTCGCTTTGCCGTTCGGTGTGCATGTGCAGTGGGCGTCCATGGCGTGCGCCGGCGCGCTCGGCATCATGACCTTCGTGCTGGCACGTCGCCTCGGGCGCGATCTCACACCGAAGACTGACGATGCACCGTGGCTCCGGCTCGTCATCGCCTTCGCGGGCTCCGTGCTCGTGACGCTCACGTTTCCGGTGCAGCGCGAAGCGACGCTCGCGTTTGGAAGCGTGCTTGGGGCCGTGCTTGCGCTCGCGCCGGTCGTGCTCGCGAGCAGTGGCGCGCCGCAGGCGGCAGTCTTCGCCGCGATCGGTCTGGCCATCTCGTACGACGCACCCGTCGCGGGCGCCGCGGTCCTGTCGATGGGTGCTCTCGTCGTGACGCGGGCGTGGCGTCCGCGGGCGCTGGCCGCGGCATGGACGCTCGTTGGGCTCGCGCCGGTGGCCTGGATGCTGTGGCGACGAAGCGTGGCGCCGGAGTCCTCGCTCGACGTGACGCCGTTTGCGGGGTGGCTCGGGGAAGGCGCCCGAACCGTTCCACGAACGGCCGCGCTCCTGATCGCGCGCAGTGAGCTCGGGCTCGTGGGCCTTCTGTTCGGCGCGATTGGTGTCGTCGTGTCACTTCGTTCGCGGTTGGCGTGTCCGCTGGCGAGCGCCGCGCTGGCGTTGATCGCCTGCGGCGTGGTTGCGCCCATGCTCGGCGCACCCGCAGGGGCCGTCCGCTATGGCGCCTCGCTGATCTCCGCGCTGGCAGCTACGTCCGCGTTCGTTGCGTGTGGCATGACGGTGCTCGTCGTCACCGTGGCAGCCGCGAAGGTGCCGTTTGCCCGCGCGAGCGCGACGATGCTGGTGCTTCTCGAGCTGGCCGTTCCGGTGCGCGTCGCCGATGATACGTCGCTGGCCGAGGCAAGGCTGCCGCGCGACGCCACGAGGAGGTGGAATGCATGGGTGTTCGGCGACCTGCCGCACGACGCCGTGTTGCTGGTTCCGAGCCCTCGCGTGCTGCTTCGCGCTCGGTCTGCTGCCGTCGTCGGCGCACTACGTACCGACGTGATCGTGGTTCCGACGTTCGGTCTCGGCTCGCGGCGGGCGAGCCGCGAGCTCGCACGGGAGCCGCTGCTTGGCCCCATCGTGCGTGATCTCGCCCTTTACGGTGCACCCGAGGAGCTCTCGCTGTCGCAGCTCGCGGCGACGCATCCGGTCCTCGTGGCGTTCGACATCCGATGGGACAAGCTCTTCGCGCGGCACCTCGTCGAGCACGGCGCGTTCGATCGCTACTTCGTCGAGCCGCGCGGCGCCATCGAGCGACTGAAGTCATTCACCAGGCTCGACGAGCCCACGATGCACCTCTTCGCGTCCGACCCACCCCTTCTCGACGCGACGCACGACATGCTCCGCACGCGTGCCGTTGCCGCGACGGCGACCGGCGAGCGCGAATACTCCGAGGCCGCCATTGCCGAGCTGCGACGCATCGCACCAGGTGACCGCATCGCCGCCGAGCTTGCACGCCGTGCGTCGGCCGCCCACGGCGCGGTAGAAGTTCGTGACCTCGCCAATCGTTCATTCGATTGAAAGGGATTAGTCTGCGGCGCGGACATGGATCCTGTCACGCAGCGGAACTACGAGGTCATCCGCCAGCTCGGAGAGGGTGGCGCCGGCCGCGTGTACGAAGCGGTGCACCACCCAAGCGGGCGCGTCGTGGCAATCAAAACGTTGCGCGCCGAACACGGCGGCCCGGCGTCCCAACGGCTCCTTCTCAACGAAGCTGCTGCCGCGGCGCAGCTCGCCCATCCATCGATCGTGGAGCTCATCGACGTCGGGCGCGACCAAAATGGAGGGATGTTCCTCGTCATGGAGCTCGTGCGCGGCTCGAGCCTCGAGGCGTGGGACGCGGCGTTCCCTGGGCTCGGCGTCGTGCTGGGTGCGGTGGATGAAATCCTCGATGCCCTCGCGACGGCCCACGCGCAGGGGATCGTGCATGGCGACTTGAAGCCCGCCAATGTCCTCCTCACGGACGCCGGGCGCGTCAAGGTCACGGACTTCGGCATCGCGCACGTCATAGACCCACTGCGCCGACTACCCGAACGGCACGGTGTTCAGGGCACGCCGTACTACATGGCACCCGAGCAGCTCATCGACGTCGAGTCGATCGCTCCACCTACGGATCTCTACGCGCTCGGGGTGATGCTCTACGAGCTCATCGCAGGCCACGAGCCCTACCCTTCCGACGGGACGCTCGGCGACATGCTCGCGCGCAAGATGCAGCCAATCAAGCCGCTGTCCCCACGCTCGGGCCTCTCGATTCCGCGCGAGCTCGCCTCGCTCGTGATGACCCTCCTCGATCCCGATCCGCGGCTTCGCCCCCGTTTCGCCGCGTCGTTGCGGCGCGACCTCGCGGACATTGCAAAGCGGGCGCCCCTCCCATCACGTGACGAGCTCCACGCAAGCGCGCGCACGCGAGGTTCGATCTCGACATGGATCGAGTCGCCCCTCGTGAGCGCTCCGACCATTTCGTCATCGGATGAGCTTCCTCGGTCGATGAGCACGCGCAGCCTGCCGTTCACGCTTCCGTGCACCGACGCCGCCCCGGATGTTGCTCTGCATCGGTTGCGTCCGCTCCCGATGCTTGGTCGCAACGAGCAGGCCGCGCGACTCTTCGAGCTTGCCAATCAAGTGGTCGCGGGCGGGGGCGTCCGCGGCGTCGTCGTGTCCGGGCGCGCGGGCGAAGGCAAGACGCGGCTCCTTCGCCATGGTTTCGCGGAGGTCGAGCGCACTGGAACGATGATCGGCGCGGCCGCGAGCTTCGACGAGACCATCGTGAATGCCGAGGTCGGCCTGCGGGCTTGCATGCGCCGTCTTCTCGGAGCGCCAGCAGAGACTCTCGGCGAGACGCTCGCATCGCGGTGGAAGTGGCTGACGCGCGTGGAGCAGAAGAACGTCGACTTCGTGCGCATGCACGAGTGGCTGCTGGCTGGCTCGCGCCCGCTCGATCCACAGGCGGCTGCTGGCGTCGCCGCGATGTGCGTGCTCGCGGCGTCACGCGTTCATCCGGTCTATGTGTGGCTCGATGACGTCGCGTGGTCTCGCGATGGGGCTATGGAGCTCATGTTGCAGTTGCTCGAGTCAACCGACGCGCGCGCCCTCGTCGTGGGGACGCTTCGCAGCGGAACGGCCGAGCATCCCGGCGTCCGCGCGTGGCTCTTTCGACTCGCGAGCGCTGGCGCCCACTTCGAGATGCTCCCACCTTTGCAGGCGAAGGACCGCATCGCGCTGCTCGAAGCCGCCGGCCCGCTCGCACCCGAGGTCGCGCACGCGCTGGGCGAGACATTGGACGAGCCGACGCTCGTTCTCGTCGAGACGGTGCGTGCCTGCATCGACGAAGGCCTTCTCACACCAGGAGAACGTGGGTACGTGCTTCGGGAAGGCGCGTCGCTCGACGATCTCGCCGCCCACGCGCGCGGCTCGGTGCTGACGCGGCGCATCAAGACGCTGCTCGACGTCTTTGGAGCGGAGAGCATCGACGCAGAGCGCGTGCTGTGTCACGCCGCACTTCTCGGGCTGCGGTTCGAGGAGCGCACGCTGCGCGCGTGCGACGAGTCACGAACGCACATCGTCGATCGCGTGCTCGACCGGGCCCTCTTGTCCGGCTTGCTGCGGGTCGATGGGCGGGGCGCCTATCGATTCGAGCATCGGCTCTTCCTCGATGTCATCGTCGAGCGTTGTGCGCGGCGGCCTGACTCGGCCGACATCTTTCGTGCGACGGCGGACGCGCTCGTGCGAACGTACGGCGCGCACAACACCGACAATGGGCTCGCGGTCGCGATGCTCTATCGTGCGGGAGGAGCGCGCGATGCTGCGGTGCGGCACGCCACGGAGACGACACGCGCGTTCGCGCGGGCGTCGATGTTCGACGCGGCGGATCGTGCGCTCTCACTTCTCACGAGCTGGGTCGAGGCCGATGGCCTTCCACAAAACCATCTGCACCGCGGGCTCGTGCTGCGGATGCACGGCGTGTGCGAGTACTTCAAGCTCGACTACGCGCAAGCACGCAAGCACCTTCACGCGGCGCGAGACACGTTCGAGGCGTGCGGGGCGATCGACGAGGTGCACGCCGTGCTCTTCGACATTTCGAGCACGCACTTCTACCAGGACCACTTCGCCGATGCCGAGCGGTGCATGCAGTTCGTCCACGACGGACCGGTCGAGTCTTGGGCGCTCGCCCGCGCGCACCACCGGCTGAGCGAGCTCTGCGGCTTGCGCTTGGACCTCGGTGGCGCCGTCACGCATCAGCGGCTGTCTGTCGCGGCCGACGAAGACGCCACGGATCGCCAACACTATGGCATCGGGATCGCCACCCTTGCCGAGCTCCTCGTTGCGTCGGGTGCGGTCGACGAGGCGGTGACGGAAGTGAACCTGCTGACGACCCTCGCCCTTCAAACGAGCGACCGTCATCTGACCGCGCTGAGCGAACGGACGCTGGCCTCGCTCGACGCTGGGCGTGGTTACTACGCGGCCGCCCGCGCCCGCATCTTGCCGCACGTCTCTCAGCTCATTTCGCGCGGCGACACGTGGCACGTCACCGGGGACCTTGCCCTCATCGCGTTGTGTGAAGCGGCGCTCTTCGAGGACGCGAACGAAGTCGAGCGTGCCACGCGCGCGTTCATCGAGGCTTACGCGAAGGTCCCGCACGACGAGCCGTACACGTGGTGGGCCGTGCGAGGAACGCAAGCATTCTTGCGTGGGCGACGTTCGGAGCGTTGGGAACGCCTCGCGGCGGATCTCGGTCGCGTGCTCGACGCGCGGCTCGAGCACATCGCGAGCGCCTTCGAAGATGACGAGCCGATTACGGAAGACGCGGACGTTCGATCAGACGCTGCGAGACAAGCGTCCAGCCGATGAGCTTGTAGAGCACGCGCGCTCCGACGTTGGCGTCCCATTCATCGTCCTCGCCGGGCGCGACCTCGTTCAGATCGAAGCCGACGATGCGCCGGCCGCTCCGCACGACGGCTTCGAGGAGCGCGCTCGCGTCGTGGAACGAAAGGCCTCCTGGCACGGGCGTTCCCGTGTGGGGGCAAAGTGACGGGTCGAGCCCGTCGATGTCGAACGATACGTACACGGCTTCGGGGAGCGCGGCGGCCGCAGTTGCAAACGCCTCATACAGTGCGCCGCGGGCCCGCGCGGCTGCGAGCTGCACGTCGAAGAACGTTCGCACGCGACCGGCGCTCGACGCGATGCGCGTACATTCTTCTTCGCAAAAATCACGGATGCCCACCTGGACGATGCGCGCGACCCCGTCGATGCGCATCACGTTCTCCATGATCGACGCGTGCGAGAACTGAAAGCCCTCGTACGCGCGCCGCAAGTCCGCGTGAGCGTCGATGTGGAGGATCCCGATGCCCGGGAAGCGCTCGGCGTAAGCGCGAATGGCTCCATACGGAGCCGCGTGGTCGCCCCCGACGACGGCCGCGATGCGACCTTGCCCGAGGAGGCGCTTCGTTTCGAGGTAGACGACGTCGTTCACGCGCTCCGAGAGTGCGTTCACGCGCGCGAGCGATGCCTCGAGGCTCGCGACGCCCGCGACGCGACCGGAGGCTTCGATCACGTCTTCGGCTTCGGCGCGAGCCTCTTCGTTCCACGCCCGAAGCTCGGCGCTCTCGGGGAGCATGGCGATGCCGACCTCGTAGGGTTTTCCGACTTCGGCGTCGAAGAGGTCCACCTGCATCGAGGCTTGAAGGATGGCGCGGGGGCCCTCGCTCGCGCCGCGGCGATACGATGTCGTCGCGTCCCACGGGACGGGCACGAGCACGACACGCGCCTCGTCGGGCGTATGCGGGAGCCCGAAAATGCCGGCGTCGCGCTCGGCTGCAGCGTTCGGGTCGAACGTCATCACGCGATGGCTTAGCACACCGACTCGTGTAGGTTCGAGGGATGGATCTCGTCGAACTGCGCGCGGCATTCGAACGGCACCACATCCGTCGCGTGAAGGTGGGCGGCTTCGACATCGACGGTGTTCTGCGCGGCAAGTACGTGTCGCCGGAGAAGTTCTGGAGCGCGGCCGAGAGCGGTTTCGGGTTCTGTGACGTCATCTTCGGTTGGGACATCAACGACGTCCTCTACGACAACGCCAACGTCACCGGGTGGCACACGGGCTACCCGGACGCGCACGCGCGCGTCGATCTCGCGACGTTCCGCGCGATACCCTGGGAGCCTGGCACGGCTGCGTTCCTCGTGGACTTCGTCAACGCGGACGGCTCGGCGCACCCGGCCTGTCCGCGGTCGCTCCTCAAACGCATCATCGCGCGCGCTGCGCGGGCAGGCTACGGCGCGACGTTCGCGACCGAGTTCGAGTTCTTCCTCTTTCGCGAGACCCCGCAGTCGCTCCACCAAAAGGGCTTTCGAAACCTCGAGACGCTCACGCCAGGGATGTTCGGCTACTCGTGGGTCCGCGAGGGCCAAAACAGCGAGCTCTGCCACGCGATCTTGGACGAGATGGACGCGTTCGGCGTTCCGATCGAAGCGCTCCACACCGAGACGGGCCCTGGCGTCTACGAGGTGGCGATCCGATACGACGAAGCCCTCGCGATGGCCGATAAGGCAGCCCTCTTCAAGGCGGGTATGAAGCAGCTGTGCGCCAAGCGCGGCGTGTCGGTCACCTTCATGGCGAAGTGGAACGCGGACCTCCCCGGGTCGAGCGGCCATCTGCATCAATCGCTGTGGTCGGCCGACGGCAAGACGAACCTCTTTTACGACGCGAACGCACCCCACAAGCTGAGCAAGCTCGCCAGGCATTATCTCGGCGGTCAGGTGTCGCTCATGCCGACGCTCACCGCGCTCTTTTCCCCGACCGTGAACAGCTACAAGCGCTACGTGCCTGGCGTCTGGGCTCCGCTCACCGCGAGCTGGGGTGTCGAGAACCGTACGTGTGCCATCCGCGTCATTCCAGCCGACGCCAAGGGCACGCGCATCGAGTACCGGCAGACCGCCGCGGACATCAATCCGTACATCGCGATCGCAGCCGCGCTCGGCGGCGGCCTCTGGGGAATCGAGAACGCGGTTGAGCCACCCGCGGAGTCACGTGGTGACGCGTCTGCGAATGCGGCGGACTCACCGATGCGCTTGCCACACACGCTTCGTGAAGCCACCGATCGGCTCGCGCGCTGCGCAGAAGCCCCGCGTGTGCTCGATCAGGCGTTCATCGACCACTACGTTCGCACACGAGACTGGGAGGCGCGGCAGTACGAGAAGGCCGTGACGGAGTGGGAGCTCCGGCGCTACTTCGAAGGCGTCTAAGCATCGGGCAATATTCGTTACCCGTCGGGCAATCGTCGTTACCCGTCAGGCAACGTTCGTTACCCTCACGGACTGGAGCCAGCCGATTTCGGCTCTCGTCGTGTAGCAAGAGAAGAAGCGCAGGCGGGCGCGGGGTGAAGCTCCGCGCCCGCCGAGCGCGATTACGCGGACACGTAAGTGCGAAGCAGCTGCAAGCCTGCGTACGCCGCGAACGTCTGGATCTGCAAGCGCTCGCCGGGAAAGACGCGGTGCTTGACCTCGGTGCCGTGGGCGCCCGTCACCCCGAGATAGACCGTGCCGACGGGCTTGTCTTCTGTTCCTCCTGTCGGCCCTGCGACGCCCGTGAGCGAGAGTGCGACGTCCGAGCCGCTGGCTCGCCTCGCGCCTTCTGCCATCAGCGCAGCCACCTCCGAGCTCACGGCACCGTGGGCGCGAAGGACGTCTTCGTCGACTCCGAGCACGCGGGCCTTCGCACTGTTGGCATACGTCACGGCGTCGAGCAGTAGGAAATCGCTCGCACCCGGCTCACGCGTGAGCATGCTTCCAACGAGCCCACCCGTGCACGACTCTGCGATGGCGAGCGTGACGCCGCGGTTGCGAAGCGTGCGCCCGACGACCGACGCGAACGTGTCATCGGCTTCGCCGTAGATCACGGCTCCGAGCCGGGCGCGCACTTCGGCAGTCGCCTTCTCGCACGCCTCGCGCGCCGACGTCTGCGACGCGCCTTTCGCGAGCACCTTCACCTCGATCTCCGGGAAGTGCGCGCGATATCCGATGATGACACCCTCGTGTGCGGCCTCGATGCCCGCGAGCTTCTCGCCCACGACGCTCTCGGGCAGACCGAACGTCTTCAGTCGGATTTGATGCGTATCGCTCGGCGCGAGCGGCCGGATGCGCGGCGTGACTTGCTCCTCGAGCATGCGCGTCATCTCGCGAGGGACGCCCGGCAAGAAGAACGCGATGGCGCGACCGATGCGCACGGAGAAGCCGGGAGCCGTGCCTATCGGGTTCGGCAAGATCTCCGCGCCCTCGGGAAAGTCGGCTTGCTTCGCGTTCGATTCGCTCATCACGCGACCGAGCTTCTCGAATCGGCGGCGAATGTTCTCGAGCGAGGCTTCGTCCCGGCGCAGCTTGACGCCGAGCACGCTCGCGACCGCTTCGGTCGTCACGTCGTCGGTCGTCGGGCCGAGGCCCCCCGTGCACACGATCACGCTCACGTTGCGCGCAAAGCGCTCGATTGCGGCGGCGATGCGGGGCCGGTCATCGTCGACGATGGCATGCTCGAACACTTCGAAGCCGATCGTGACGAGCTGCGCAGCGATCCACGGCCCGTTCGTGTTGACGAGCTCCCCACGCGACAGCTCGGTTCCGATGCTCAGGACGGCGGCAGTCATGTTTCTATCTTATGTCATAAGCGCATCGACCGCCGATCGTGGGATCGCGTGTTTCGGGGGAGACGACCTTTCGCGACCACACCCGAAGCTCGGCAGCGAGCTGACTCGCGTACGATCCCCCGAGGACGACGCCGTTCGCATCCGCGACCCATTCGGCGACGTTTCCAGCGAGATCGTGGATGCCGAGGGGGCTGTCTCCGCCGTTGTGCGCGCCCACCGTGTCGGGTCCGCGAGCGCCGTGGGCACACGGACCGTCGGTCAATCCCCACGCTGCGCGGCGGCAAACGGCACCCGTGTCACCCCACGGATAGCGCGTCGCTTTCTCCGTCGACGCGGCTGCCAGCCACTCCTCTTCGGTCGGCAAGCGCCCGCCTCGCGCTTGGCAGAAGGCGAGCACCTCCGCGCGCGTGAGCCCGCCGGCGGCTTGCGCTTGGTCTTCCCGCCCAGGGTGGATGCGGCCCTCGGTGATCTCGAAGGCGTCGATGCCGAACGCCGCAACGTGCACGTCACGTGAGCGAACGACGCCATCCGCTTCCCAGTCCGAGGGCCCGATGGTGATCCGCGTCTCTGGGACGTTCACCACGATCTCGGGCGCGATGCACTCACCACCATCGAGGACGAGCGGCGCTGGGCACGCGCGAGACGGACCGCACGTCTTGCCGTCGCCACTCACGGCCGCACAGCAGCGGTGACCGACCGGGAAGAAGCCTTCGCCACACTGCGCACCAGGAGTCTTCGCGGTCACGACGAGCGCTGCGCTCGTGATGGCCCCCGCGATCGCGACCGCCCAGAGCACCCGTCCATTCATCGCGCGCGGCAAGTGACCGTGAGCGTGCCGATGCTCTCGATGTCGACGGACACCGTGTCACCAGCGACGATGGGTCCGGTGCCGTCTGGCGTTCCCGTGACGAGGAGATCGCCCGGCTCGAGCGTCATTGCGCGGCTCGCGTATTCGATGAGCGTCGCGACGTCGAAGACCATCTGCGACGTGGACCCGTCTTGCTTCGTGACGCCATTGACGATGCACCGCACACGAAGCGCGCGTGGGTCGGTGTCGGTCTCGATCCATGGCCCGCACGGGCAGAACGTGTCGAACCCCTTTGCGCGCGTCCACTGCCCGTCTTTCCGTTGAAGATCACGCGCGGTGACGTCGCAGACGCACGTGTACCCGAAGACGTGCTCCATCGCGTTCGCGCGGCTCACGTGCCGGGCAACCCGACCGATGACGACACCGAGCTCGGCTTCGTGCTCCACGCGGGCGCTCTCGGGAGGAAGATCGACGACACCACCGTGACGGGCGAGCGCGCTCGGTGGCTTCAGAAAGAGCAGCGGCTCGGTGGGGACGTCGGTGCCCATCTCTTTGGCATGCGCCACGTAGTTGCGGCCGATGCACAAAATCTTCGACGGAGCGACGGGCGGGAGGAGATCAGCCTCTCGAAACCCGACGACGCGCCCCGTCGCCGTGCCAGAAGACCACGGCGCATGCGACCACACGGTTGCTCGTCCCGCCTGCGGCGGGGCCTCACCTGAGTGCCCTTCGGGCTGTCGTCCCGCCTGCGGCGGATCCTCAAGTCGTGCGAAGACCACCTCGCCACCGTGATCCGCGAGCGCGAGTCGTGCGAAGCGCATGGCCGAGCATTAGCAGAACTTAATGGGAACGCGGGCTCACCTCGTGGAGAATGCCGCCGATGGCCGCCAACACCGCTACCGAAGCCGACGACGTCGAGGTCGCCCCGAAGAAGCGGCGCATTCCCATTCCGGTCGTCCTCCTCGTGCTCGTCGCGGCGGGCTATGGCGGTTATCGTTTTTATCTTTCGCGCCAACCTTACGAGTGGAGCGGCACGGTTGAAGCTCGTATCGTCTATCTCGGCTCGCGCGTCGGTGGGCGCGTGAAAGAGGTCAAAGTCAAAGAAGGCGACGATGTGCAGCTCGGGCAGGAGCTGATCACGCTCGAGCCTGGCGATCTTCCGGCGCAGCGCCTCGGGGCGCTGGGGCAGCTCGAGCAGGCGCAGGCGAACCTGCAGAAGCTCGAGGCGGGCTCGCGACCCGAGGAGATCGATCAAGCGCGGGCGAACGCCGCGACCGCGTCGGCTGCGCTTCAAGAGGCGCGGGCCGGCGCTCGGCAGGAACAGATCATCGCGGCGCGGGCGAGGCTCGCGCAGAGTCAGGTCGCCACGGACAAGGCGCAGCTCGATGAGACGCGGGCTCGCGACCTCGTGGCCAGCAAGGCGATATCGCAGGCCGAGGCCGACAACGCGGACGCCGCGCTCAGGTCGGCGGTGGCGTTTCGCGATGCTGCGAAAGCCGCGCTCGACGAGCTCGAGCACGGCACACGCAAGGAGGACATCGCGCAAGCATCCGCGCGTTCGCTCGAGGCCCAGGCGAGCGCGAAGCTCGTCGTCGCCGGGGCGCGCGTCGAGGACTTACGCGCGGCCAAGGGTGCCGTCGACGCGGCGAAGGGGCGACTCGATCAAATCGATGACAGCATCAAGGAGCTCTCGATCACAGCGTCGGTTGCGGGTCGCGTCGAATCGCTCGACCTCAGACCGGGCACCATCATCGCACCCACCGCGACCGCCGCGACGCTCATCGAGAAGGACCAGCTCTACGTGCGCATCTACGTTCCAGAGACCCAGCTCGGTCGCATCCACATCGGCGACGACGTACCGATCAGTGTCGACTCGTTCGCCAACCGCCTGTTCAAGGGCAAGGTCGAGCACATCAACGCCGTCGGGGAGTACACGCCGCGCAATCTCCAGACCGCCGACGAGCGCGCCAATCAAGTGTTCGCGACGCGCGTGGGGATTGCATCGGGCGAAAACGATCTACGAGCAGGAATGGCCGCGTTCATCCGAGTTCCGAAATGAGCTCGGTCGAGCCGACGATCGTCGTCGACCACGTCTCCCGCAAGTTTGGTGAGTTCTTCGCGCTTCGCCACGTCAACCTCGTCGTGCCCGGCGGAACCATCTACGGGCTTCTCGGGCCGAACGGCTCCGGCAAGTCGACGCTCATCCGCATCTTGTGTGGGCTCCTCGCTCCCACGGCGGGGCACGCGTCCGTCCTCGGGCTCGACGTCGCGACGCAGGGCGAAGAGATCCGTCGGCGCATCGGTTACATGAGCCAGAAGTTCTCGCTCTACGACGATCTCACGGTCGACGAGAACCTCGACTTCTACGCTCGTGTCTACGGTCTCTCGGGCGCACGACTTCGCGATCGCAAAGCGGCCGCGGTCGAGCTCACCCACATCGAGCCGTACATCCACCGGCGGGCAGGCCAGCTATCGGGTGGGTGGAAGCAGCGGCTCGCGCTGGGGGCTGCGCTGATGCACGAGCCGCGCGTCATCTTCCTGGACGAGCCGACGGCGGGCATCGACCCCGTTGCGCGACGCGAGCTCTGGGATCTCCTCTTCTCGCTCGCGGCGGAGGGCATCACGCTGCTCGTCACGACCCACTACATGGATGAGGCCGAGCGGTGCAGCCGCGTCGGATACCTCTACATGTCGCGCATGATCGTGTCGGGCACACCGGACGAGCTGAAAGCGCAGTCGGCGGTCAACCGGGTGGGCACACGTCGCATCGAGGTCACGACCGCGAAGACCGCCCAAGCGCTTCGCCTCCTGCAACGCCATCCGGGATGCGAGAGCGCGACCATCTTCGGCCAATCGGTCCACGCGCTCGTCGAGAGCACGCTGACGGACGACGTGCTTTTCGCCGAGCTGCGCGCCGGTGGGTTCGACGATGCGCTCGTCCGCGACATCGCCCCGTCGCTCGAGGACGTGTTCGTCGAGCTCACCGAAGAGAACGCCCAGCACCCACCGCTCAGCACGAGGGCTTCGTCATGAGCGCAACGAGTGGTCGATTCTGGTCGTCGTTCGTCGCGATCTTTCGCAAAGAGTTCCTGCACATCACGCGCGATCGCTCGACGATGATGGTGGCGCTCACCATTCCCATCTTCCAGATGGTCCTCTTCGGCTTCATCGATCAAACCGTGCGCGACGTGCCGACCGTCGTCGTCGATCAGGACGAGACACGCGAGAGCCGCGAGCTCATCGACCAGCTCCGCGCGACCGGAACGTTCGCCGTGACGCACGTCACGCCCAATCCGCGTCAGGCCCGCGAAGACATCACCGCTGGACGAGCACGTGTAGGCGTCGTCATTCCGCCCGACTACCACGACAAGCGCTCTCACGGCGCTGGCGCGAAGGTGCTCGTCCTCATCGACGGGTCCGACTCGACGGTCAGCGCGCAGGCCCTCGCCGCGGTCACGGGCATCGCAGCCAACGTCTCGCTCGAGGAGGTCGCTTCACAAACCCACGGGGGAGCCGGCACGGAGCCGCCGCTGTCGACGCAGCCCATCATCTTGTTCAATCCCGACGGGCGGACCGCGAACTACATCATTCCCGGGCTCGTCGCGATCATGCTGCAAATCGTCGCGATCGTGCTCACGGCCATCGCTCTCGTGCGCGAGCGCGAGCGCGGCACGCTCGAGCAGCTGCTCGTGACGCCCATCGACCCCTTGGGTCTGATGCTCGGCAAGCTCGCACCCTATCTGGTGATCGGCATCTTCGAGACCGGCGCCATCCTCGCCGTGATGCGCTTCGGGTTCGACGTGCCGATTCGCGGCAATCTCGTCTTTCTGTTCGTGATGGCGCTCATCTACCTGTTCGCGCTCTTGTCGCTCGGCCTGTTCATCTCGACGCGCGCTCAAACGCAGGCGCAGGCGCAGCAGATGGCGCAGTTCTTCTTTCTGCCGTCGATCTTCTTGTCGGGCTACATCTTCCCCACCGCCGGGCTGCCGTGGCCGCTCTATGCCATCGGGCGGATCCTGCCGGCGACGCACATGATCGAGATCATGCGCGGCATCGTCTTGCGCGATGCAGGGCCGCGCGAGCTCATGCCCAACGTCATCGCGCTCGTCGTCATCAGCATTTTGCTCGTATGGGCGAGCGTTCGAAGCTTTCGCAAGGTGGCCCTATAGTGGTGGCGTGACACTCATTCGCATCGCGTGCTCACCCGACAGTGACGACGCGTTCATGTTCCACGCGCTCGCCCATGGCGAGATCGACACCGAGGGGTTGTCGTTCACCGTCGAGCAGCACGACACCGACACGCTGAATGCGCTCGCGAGCGAGGACCGAATCGACGTCGTCGCCGTGTCCGCCGCGCGCTACGCGACGATTGCCGATCGTTACCTCCTCCTGCCGCACGGCGCGTCCGTCGGACGGGGGTTTGGCCCCGTGGTGGTCGCGAAGACGGGCTGCGACCTCGACGAGCTCGCCGGCAAGCGCATCGCGGTGCCCGGGCTTCAGACCACCGCGTATGTCGTGCTTCGCATCTTGCTCGACCGCTTCGAGCCCGTCGTGGTGCCCATCGCTCCGCACGATGCCGTGTGGCGGTCACTGCGGTCTCGGGAGGTCGATGCTGCCCTCGTCATTCACGAAGGGCGGCTCACGTACGAGCGCGAGGGCTTCGCGCTCGTCTGCGACGTCGGAGAGGCGTGGTCGCGCGTGTACGGGCTGCCTCTGCCACTTGGCGTGAACGTCATTCGTCGCGCCCTCGGTCGAGACGACATCGCGCGCGTCTCGCGGGTCTGTCGGCGATCGATCCTTTGGGCTTCGGCCCATCGTGACGCTCTCCTTCGCGCGCTCGCGGGAAAGAGCCCGCTCGATGCAGCTGGGCTCGACCGCTATCTCGCCATGTACGCAAATGCCGACACGGAGGCGATGGCCGCCGATGTCCTCGAAGGCCTGTCCAAGCTCTTTTCCGAGGCCTTGAGCCGCGGGCTCATCGACCGCGCACCCCCCATCGACTTGGCGCCATAGTTGTACGGCAGACATACATTTCCGTTTGAAGCGAACGTCGTTGCTCCTTCCGCAGTCCTCGCTATTCTTTCATCTCGGGGTGGGAGCGTCGGAGGTCGGCGAATGAAGGTCTTGGCTTTCGGGACGGTGGGTTTGGCTGCCGTCATCCTAGCGGCAGGTTGTTCGTCATCGCCAACTCCGATGGTGGGCCAGCAGTCACAGGCCATCCAAGGCGGCTCGGTCGACACCACGCACGACTACGCCGTCGGTGTGTGTGCCGGTAACGGACCCGGTGAATGTCAGCTGATCTGCTCGGGTGCGCTCATCGCGCCGAACCTGGTCATGACCGCGCGTCACTGCGTCGACACGACACCGAAGGAGATCGACTGCACGAGCTCGGCGAACGTCTTCGGTGCGCCCTACGCCGACGCCAGCAACTACTACGTCACCGTCTATTACATGATGAACCAGGGGTCGCTGGGGTGGTATCAGGCCGCCCAAATCATCACGACGCCAGGGGGAGAAGGCACGCCGATCTGCGGCAACGACATGGCGTTCCTCCTGTTGAGCGACAACGTGCCGCTCGCCGATGCGGGTGGCTCGTTCGTGACGCCGGTCGTGCAGTACAGCATGTCCGACCACACACGCTATTCGACGACTGTAACCGCCATCGGCTACGGCGACACCGATGCCGTGACGGAAGACGCGGGCGAGAGGCACATCCTCGAGAACATCAACCTCGTGTGCATCCCGAACGACGCGATCATCCCGTGCGGCGTGCAGTCGCAAATCACGAACAACGAGTTCGTATCGGGTAACTCCACGTGCGAGGGCGACTCGGGGTCGAGCGCGTACGAGCAGACGAACTTCAACAAGAACATTCCGGTTTCGTTCGGTGTCCTCTCTCGTGGCAGCACCTCGGGGGACACGTGCGAGGAGCCCATCTACACGCGCACCGACGCGTGGAGCTCGTTCATCATCAGCACCGCGCTCACCGCGGCGAGTGCCGGTGGGTATACCGCGCCACCGTGGACACAGCCTCCCCCGCCCGAGGACGCTGGCGTTGCTTCGCCCGACGGAGGTACGTCGGCGGATGGCGCCACACCTCCTCCTCCAGGAACGCTGGGTGCGCCCTGTGGCGACAACACCGATTGTACGAGCGGCATCTGTGAGTCGGACGACGGCGGTCAGACGTACGTTTGCACGCAGCAATGCAATCCGGCCAACAACGGGAGCGACTGCGGTGAGCCAAACTACCAATGTGTCACCGCGGGAACCACCGATGCCGGACCATTCGGTTACTGCTTTCCCGCGCCACCTGCGACGACGAACCCCACGCAGACCGGCGGGTGTGCCGTGGGCCAGTCCGACCCGTCCAAGCCCGTGCCGTGGAAGACGTTCGCGTTCGCGGGTGTATATCTCGCGACAGCCCTCCTCCGCTCGCGGAAGCGGCGCTCCTCCGAGCGCTGAGCACTTGGCGCGATGAGCGCAGATCCGTTGCGCGCGAGGCTCGTCGCCGTGCGGCGTCAGGTGCTCGCGCGCATGTACGAGAAGACGCTGCGCTGGCGGCTCGCGTGGTTCGTACCGTTCAATGCCGTCGTCCTCGGAGTGCTGTGGTCTCGTCGCACCCCGCCGCTGTGCGTCGCACTCCAGCTTGGCACGCTGCTCGTGTGCGTCGTCTTTGCGATGGGCCGCTTTCGGACGAGCGTCTGGCCGTTCGTGTGGCACGCCGTTCACTACTTCGTGGGAGTCACGATCACGGGCGCGCTCGAGAGCCCTCTCCTGCCACTCGGTCTTCCCATCGTCGCGAGCGCGGTGATCGTGCTCGAGGGGCGTCGGTCGAAGTGGATCGTCGCGGGTGCGTTCGTCGCGGGTGCGATCGAGCTTGCGCTCGCCGAGCTCGGCGGCGCTCGGGTGCTCGTGCTCGGAGAGCGCGTGAATTGGGTGGTCGCGACGTGTGCCCTGGCGTTCACCATCGTCGCGCTCGTGCGACTCGGGCTCGACGTGGAAGGTGCCTATACGGAGCTCGCTCTCGAGCTCGCTGCACGGCGTGAAGAGGTCTTCTCCGAGAGCGAGGACCACGCTCGCTCGCTCGAGGGTGTGGCTGCCCGCCTCGCGCACGAGGTGAAGAACCCGCTGGCCGCCATCAAAGGGCTCTCGACGCACATGGCGCGCGGCGCAGGCGACGTGAAGACTGCGGAGCGACTCGGGGTCGTCGCGCGAGAAGCCGACCGGCTCCAGGCCATCGTCGATGGTTTCCTCGGCTTCACGCGTGGGCTCGATGATCTGCGGCTCGCGCGCATCACGCCATACGACGTCGCCCAAGAGCTCGTCGTGCTGCTCGAGATGCGCGCAGCGGAAGCGGGCGTCGCCATCGAGGTCGTCGGAGACGAGCGGGCCCAGGTGGTCGCCGACGCTCGCAAGCTCCGGCAGGCGCTCCTCAACGTGGTGCTGAACGCGCTGCAGGCGTCACCGCATGGCAGCGGCGTCACGATCGGCATCGCGCGCGGTGGTCCCGACACGCTCCGCATGCGAGTCGTCGATCGTGGCTGTGGGATGAAGCCAGCGATCCTCGACCGCATTCGCAAGCCGTACTTCACGACGCGAGCGGGTGGGTCGGGCCTCGGTGTGGCCATCGCGCGGGCCCTCGTCGAGCAGCACGGAGGATCGATGACGATCGAGAGCACGGACGGCAAGGGCACGACGGTGACGATCGAGCTACGCGCCGAGGGGCCCACGGCTGGCGTCGCACTCCCGCAGCTGCCCGGGCTTCAAGCTCCGCCTGTATGAAGTGCTAACGTCGACGCACATGGTGGCGCGCGTGCTGGTGATCGACGACGATGCAGCGCTCCGGTTCACGCTCCAGGCTGTCCTCGAGGACGCGGGGCTCGCGGTCGATGCGCGCGATGGGGGCGCCGCCGGGCTCGCGGAGTTCGAGGCGCGTGGCGCTGACGTGGTCATCACCGACCTCGCGATGGCACCGGTCGATGGGATGCACGTGCTCGAAGCCATGCGCGCCCAGGACCCGAGCGTCCCTGTGCTGATGCTAACGGCGCATGGCTCCGAGCGAGCGGCCGTCGCCGCGATGAAGGCGGGCGCGTTCGACTACATGCCCAAACCCTTCGACCCCGAGGAGCTCGTGCTGTCCGTGCTGCGCGCCGTCGAGACGCGGACGCTCCGCTTGCAGAACGCGCGCCTTCGCACCGAGAGCGCCCTCGGTCGCGCCATCGTCGCGGAGAGCGCCGCGATGCAGCGCGTGCTCGATCTCGTCGCGCGCGTCGCGCCGAAGGACGTCACGGTGCTCTTTCTCGGCGACAGCGGCACCGGCAAAGAGGTGATGGCCGCCGCGCTCCATGCTCATTCGAAGCGCGCGGACAAGCCGTTCGTACGCTTCAACGCTGCGGCGATCCCGAGCGAGCTCGCGGAGGCCGAGCTATTCGGGCACGTGAAGGGTGCCTTCACGGGCGCCTTGACGGCGCGGCGCGGTTACTTTCAGGCCGCGGACGGCGGCACGCTCTTCATCGACGAGATTGGGGAGCTCCCTCCCGCCATTCAGGCCAAGCTGCTCCGTGCGCTTCAGTCGGGGGAGGTGCAACCCGTGGGCGGCCGCGCGGAGCACGTCGATGTGCGGCTCGTCGCAGCGACCAACCGCGATCTCGCCGCCGACGTGAAGGCGGGGCGCTTCCGCGAGGACCTCTTCTACAGGCTCGACGTCGTCACGATCCGCTTGCCAGCGCTGCGGGATCGTCCCGAGGACGTGGCTCCGCTCGTGAAGACGTTCGTGCGAACGTACGCAGACCGCTATGGCATGGGCAACGTCGAGGTCGAGGGCGCGCTCGTCTCGGCGTTCGAACGTCACCCATGGCCTGGCAACGTGCGTGAGCTCGAGAACACCGTCGCGCGCCTCCTCGCCATCGCACCCGACGACAAGTTGACGCTCGCACTGTGGGATCTCCGCGAAGCGCCGGAGCAGGACTCGCCACACGGGGCTGCGCGCGTCGTCACGAGCGAGGCCGCGGGCGTGGGTCACCCACTCCGGCGACGCGTCGAGGCGTTCGAGCGCTCCATCATCTCGGAGCAGTTCGAGGCCGCGGGGCGCAATCAGAGCGAGACCGCGCGGCGCCTCGGCGTCTCCCGGCCTGCGCTCATCGAGAAACTGCACAAGTATGGCCTCATTTAACCTTAAGTGGCTGGTTGTCGCGCTCGTTTGTATGGCGTGTCGCGCAGCGCCGCGACCCAGTGCGCACGTGACGCCTTCACGCGTCGTGTCGCTCTCGCCGTCGACCACCGAGACCGTGGCCGCGCTGGGGGCTCTTCGCGTGCTCGTCGGGCGGTCACGCTATTGCGACTATCCACCCGAGGTCCTCGCGCTGCCCGAGGTCGGCGGCTATGTCGACCCGAACCTCGAGGCCATCGTCGCGCTCGAGCCGCAGCTCGTGGTCGGTGCGCGCGGCCCGGGCGGGCGGCGCATCGACGACGCGCTCCGTGCGCGCAGCATTGACACGTACTTTCCCGAGGCCTCGTCCATCGCCGACATTCTCGCGATGGTGCGTGGCGTCGGTCAGCGGCTCGACCGAACGGAGGCCGCCGAGCAGGTCGCCACGCGGATTGAAGCACGACTCGCGGAGATCGCCGAGCGCACGAAGACGCTCGATCATCCCCGCGTCGTGCTGCTGTTCGGCGTGCAGCCCATCGTCGCCGCAGGGCCGAAGAGCTTCGGCGACGAGCTCCTTTCACGCGCGGGCGCACGCAACGCGGTCACGACAGGCAGTGCGTATCCGACGCTCGACGTCGAGGCACTGGCTGCGCTCGATCCTGACGTCATCGTCGACGCGGCGGTTGGCGAGGAGCACGGCGCGCAGCGCATCACGAAGGGTGCGATGGGGTGGAGCCGCATGCGAGCGGTTCGCGACGATCACGTGGTCTTGGTGGCGGACGAGGTGGTGCTCCGTCCTGGGCCCCGCGTGGCGGAAGGTGTCGCGACGCTGGCGCACGCTCTCCATCCGCAGGTGGCATTCTAATGAAGAGGCGGTCGGCCGCGGGAAGCGGCGTGATTCACGAGGCCTTGCGCGGGGTTGCAACCGAAGCGGCTTCCGATCGAGCGACACGTCGCGCCGTTCTGTGCGTGTCGTTCAAATGACTGTGCCTGCCGTTCAAATGTGCCTGTCGTTCAAATGACTGTGCGTGTCGTTCAAATGACTGTGCCTGCCGTTTGAATGACTGTGCTCGGAGATATCGTCAAGAGTTGTGGATGACGTCATGATCAGGCGGCGTCCTGTTCCGCAACGTTCGT
>Ga0302326_10002836_pt1 | contig 41671 bp, 32 predicted proteins | sample Palsa_T0_3_FD_202264 | JGI IMG/M metagenome (GOLD analysis project Ga0302326, IMG submission 202264) | Peat permafrost microbial communities from Stordalen Mire near Abisko, Sweden - Palsa_T0_3 | ecosystem: Environmental > Terrestrial > Soil > Palsa > Peat permafrost | place: Sweden: Abisko... | reverse complement strand
TCGACGGGGTGGGCGCCATGGTTTCGAAGCGTGGCTCCGATACTTCAACCACCCGAATCATGGTGACCGGTTACGCTGAAAGCACGCATCAACTTGAAGTCGACCTCACCGCGCATGGCGAGGTGAGCGGCCATCTGACGCTGAATTATGACGAATCCCAAGTGGCGTTGGTCCCGGCCGACAACGCGGCCGATCTATACCATCGTCGGGCACTGCAGATGTCACCGGTCATCCGGCAAGCCTTGGGACTGGAACCCGCGGCGCTGTCGGTGCCTCCCCGCGACGTCAGTGGCATACGACACTAGCAGACATTAGCAGATGGCGATGCCCAACAAAAGGCGGGGCAGTGCGCAGCACCACCCCGCCAGAGCTCGTTTCACAGGTTAGGAATGGCTGCGCGCCACAACTGCTGCGCCGTCCTCGCCCCCGATCACGATTTCAACCCGCCGATTCAGCTGTCTGCCGGCCGATTCTGCGTTGCTCGCGACACCAAAATCCTTACCGTAGCCGCGGGTCGCGATGCGCGAGGGATCGATGCCTCGGTTTACCAGGACTGATTTGACCGTGTCCGCGCGGCGCTGAGACAGGTCAAGGTTGAAGGAGTCTGTCCCCACACTATCAGTGTAGCCATCGATCTCCACCCGTCGCTCGGGATGATCAGTGAGAAACTGCACCAGCCTGTCTAGATTTCGCGAGGCACCCGCACTGAGGTCGGCCCTGCCGGTCTCGAACAGCACATCGCCAAGGGTCAGCACCAAGCCGCGGTCGGTGGGCTTCGCTTTGAGCGCGTCGACTTCCGCCTGCAAGGCGGCGGCTTGCTGATTCGCCTGATCGCGCGCCGCATCGGCCATTTGAGCTTTCTGTGTCGCATCGTCACGCGCCGTGAGCGCCGTATTGACCTCCCGGGTCCGAGCTCTTAGCTGAATCTGATCGCGATCCGCCTGTCCGGCCGCCACGCGAGCATCGTTGGCTTTCGCGGCTCCCTTGAGCTGCGCAAGGTGCGCGGTTTGGGCTGCCAGATAGGCTGGCTGAGCAATGGCCGGCTCATCGCGGCGCAGCGCGGCCGCTTCAGCATCCGCAAGCTCATCTTTTGCCGAATGTAGATCCAATGCCGCATATTTGTTGACATTCGGATCCGCTTCAGCGGAGTGAACTGCACTGCGGGCGTTTTCGAGCGCGGGGCTTGTCATGGGGACAGTTGCGCAGGCCCCCATGGTGAGCGCCAATGCGATGCCGATAGCTAATTTCGTGTTCATGAATTGTCCTTTTATTGGGTCGACTGGGTGCTGCGCGCGGCTTCCTGACGAAGCGTTTGCAGACTCGCATCAAATTCCACCGCAGCCTTATTTGAGCGCGCTAACAGCGCGGTTGCCTCGGCAACCTGGGCATCGATGTTGGCCTGATCGGCCCAAGCCGCGGCGGGCTTCAGGTCGCGGGCGGCATTTGCCTTCTGGGCACGAACGAGCTTGTCACGCGCGGAGGCGAGTTCGATGGGTGCGGCCTCTGGTGCGCCAGCCTGCTCCGCGTGTTCCACAGCCGCTTTAGCGACCGCAATTCTGTCATCGGCGAGGTGATCGCTTGCCTGGGCCACGACGCAAATGGTGGCGGCCACCAGTGTGAAGGCGATCCGCGCGAGCGTTGAGGATGTTTTGTCCATAGTTCGATTTCCTGGTTATTCCTTCGAGCAAAGTCGTCCCACGGCTCAACTTCTTGAAGCAGAGCTGCAAAGCAAATCCTGTCTTATGAGGAGGAGCGGGAGAGCCGCGAAGTGCCGGCAGCCTCAGAATCGTGTGCCACTTTTTTAGGAGTGCGGGCGAAAGAGTGATGAAGCTCCTAACCAACACGATGACATAACAGCGGTGAAATGCCTGTAGGCGAGGGGTGTCAGGGTGTGTAGGACGTCTGCACGAGCGCTAGCTTGCTGCCTTGCAAAGCCACGTCCTTCCACCTCTGAGGGGATAGAATTGGAGGTTGAGCACCAAAATATAAGCCCCACACCGCCGATCAAAGCGAAACTTGCCAAAAACCGCTCCCCGCTCGTACTGGTTTGATGCGTTCCGCAACCTCTCGGCGCAGGCTGAAGACATTTTGGAACATCAGGAAAATCTTTGCGCAGTCGGCACGCTCTTGGATGGAGCATGACGTTTCGACCATGGGAGCGGCGCTGGCCTTCTACACTGTGTTTTCGGTTGCTCCCACTCTGGTCATTGCCATAGATATCTGCGGGCTGATCATCGGCGACGATACCGTGAGCGCGGTACTTTTGCCGCAGATGCAGGGCCTATTCGGCGACGCCGGCGCATCGGCTGTTCAGATGCTGATTTCCAGCGCGGCCTACATGGAAAGAAGCCGCACCGCGACCATCATCGGCGTGGTGACATTGCTCATCGGCGCCTCCACCGTCTTTGTCGAACTGCAAACCTCGCTCGACCGGATCTGGGGTATTGCACCTCGAAACAGGACGCGCGGCGTCTTGCGATTCCTCCGCGCACGATTTCTCTCACTCGGTTTGGTATTTGGCGTTGGCTTCATGCTTATGGTTTCCTTGATCATGAGCGCGACCCTCGCCGCAATAGGCGCATGGCTCGCCGGTTATCTGGGCGAGTGGCCTTCGTCATTGCTGGTTCTCTACGTATTGTTGAGTTTGTTGTTCTCCACGGTGTTGTTTGCTCTCGTATACAAGTACGTTCCCCATGAGCGATTGCATTGGCGCGAAGTCTGGGTGGGTGGTCTGGTGACAGCGGCTTTGTTCAATATCGGCAAGTTCGCCATTGGTTACTACCTTGGCAAAAGCGCCTTTGCTTCCGTGTACGGCGCGGCCGGATCCCTCCTCGTATTGTTGTTGTGGGCCTACTACTCCGCTCAGGTATTTCTGTTCGGGGCGGCATTCACCAAGAGCTATTCTCTGATGCTTGGTAGCCGCGCTCGCGACGCTGCGGCGTGAATCCGCCGGAGGTGCCGTTTTCACCCTCGATCGCTTGATCTGCTCACTGAAGCAGCGTTTGGATTTTCTTCTCCTGTTGGCGTGCACGCTCCAAAAGCTCGGGAAAGGCGACGTCGTTGAGCGCCACCCGCTGCATCACGCGATGCCCCTTGCTGATGTCAGCCTTCTCGGTGCGAGCATGCTGGACGGCAAGATTGTCCCAGACGATGAGATCGAAGATCTCCCATCGATGCAGGTAGATGTTCTCAGGAGCGTAGATGTGCTCGAATAGTTCGGCAAGCACACGCTTGCTTTCAACTGAATCCATCTCGAGGATTCTGTGCGCATGATGCTCCGTCACGTACAGAACTGGCTGACCGGTTCGGGGATGCAAAAGGCGAACTGGATGGTCGGCAACGAAGTCCGGCCATCCTCGCCCCATCTCGGAAGTGTGGTAATGCCGCAGCGTCGCGTCCGTCAGCATCTGCTGACGCTCCGGTTCCAGCGTCGCCCAAGCATGAGCTCCGCTCGCGAAAGAGGTTGAAGTACCGGTCGGCGGAACCTCGACGGCATGGAGGCTTATGCCCTTGATGGGCGAATCGGTGTAGCTGAAGTCGGAGTGGAACGGCAGGCGGATGCTGCCAGCCGCTTCCTCGTTTTTCAAAACGCTCCACAGCGCGCCGCCGGAATTGCTTATGGGTGGGCCGAACCAGCTACTGATCTGCACTTGCCTGTCGGGGGAAATTCGCTTACCGCAGCGGAACAGCAGCAACTGGTATTCATCAAATGCCGTTCGTAGGTCGTCGATCTCCTTTGCCGACGAGCCTCCAAGAACATCGAAGCCCAAAACTTCTGCTCCAAAGCCGCTATTCAAAGGATGGAAACGCACGACTCCCTCCCGCTCCGTAACCGCCCAGCCACTGTACACCGATGTAATCATTTGTTACAAAACCAGCGTCCTTTCCAGCCCGCCGCGCGTGCCTGGCGCTCCCTCGATGTAACCAAATGGTTAATGTATTCTTCGGCAAATGGACTTGCCGCACATATTGGTGGTCGATGACGATTTTGAAATCCGCCAATTGCTCGATGATTACCTAAAGAAGAACGAGTATCGCGTTACGACAGTCCCGGACGGCGCCGGAATGCGGATGTGCCTCCAGCGGACCAGCGTTGATCTGTTGGTGCTCGATATAATGTTGAAAGGAGATGACGGCCTCGCGCTGTGCCGCGAGGTCCGTTCTGAATCGCAAATGCCGATTATTATGCTCACGGCACGCGGTGACTCGCTCGACAAGGTCGTTGGCTTTGAAATGGGGGCTGATGATTATTTGGCGAAACCGTTCTTGCCACGCGAACTGTTGGCCCGAATCAAAGCTGTTCTTCGGCGCGTCGATCGCGAAGGACCGGGAGAGCGGCACGCATCCGTCTACCGCTTTGCAACGTGGTCCCTGGACACCGAGACACGAAATCTGAGCGATGCCTCTGGGGTTGTTTCGCCGCTGAGTGGATCCGAATATCGCCTACTTGTGAAGCTCTTGGCAGCGAAACGACGCGTACTTTCGCGGGCGCAACTCACGGATGGAGGAAGTCGCAGAGCAAACAATCAATTCGATCGGGGCATCGATGTATGCATAAGCCGGCTGCGGCAAATTCTCCGCGAGCCGAACATAATCAAGACCGTGCATGGCGAGGGATATGTAATCGGAGTAGACGTCGAGTCCACCTGAGCGCTTGATGAAATTCAGACCCATCTCTGTATCGACTAATCTTCTCTTGGCGATGCTGGGTACGGTGGTCATCGCTCAACTCGTCACCAGCGCGGTTTTCTACGCCCAAGGCAAGCAAACGCAGTTTCGCTGGTCTTCGTTGATTTGGGCGGAACGCGTGTCGGATGTCATTGCCACTTTGGATGCTCTAGACGTTACGGACCGTAAGAAGGTTCTGGCCAAGCTGCTGCCCGATAAGCGGCTTGCAAAAACGCCCGCATTGAATTCACAGTACGATGCTGGCGACATTCAATTCGTCACTGGGCTTCGCCAGCGCATGGCGACACTGCTGCCGAATGAGGACATCAAGATCGTCCCAGCGCGGAGTGACGCACCTTTGGTCGATGGCTACCTCAGCATTTTGTCGGATTTCCCCCCCAAGGGAGACACCCGGCTTTATGACGTGCGAATCCGGTTTGGTGATGGCAGTGCGTCCATGCTTCGGCTTCAACAAGTGGATCGAGACATTCCATTGCCAATGAGCTGGCTCATTTATCCGCTCGTATTCTTGAGTGCTCTGATTTTAGGGGCGCTCCTGGTTGCGCGTGGCATTACCGTGCCCTTGTCAAAAATGGCAAGAGCTGCCGATGCCCTGGGGCGCGGCCTTCCGCAACCGACGCTTGCGGAAAAGGGGCCCCGCGAACTCCGTTTGGCGGCGAGAGCCTTTAATAGTATGCAGGATCGGTTGCATCGTTACTTGGATAGCAGGACCCGCGTTTTGGCGGCAATGTCGCACGATCTCAGTACACCGATTACGCGATTGCTGCTGCGTGCCGAAGACCTCGGCGATCATATGTTGCGGGAGAAGTTCACGAAGGATTTGCAGGAAATGCAGGACATGGTGCAGGGCGCGCTGGGCATGCTCAAGGGCCTCGGAACCGGCGAGTCGTTGCGGCAAGTGGACGTCAACGCGCTTCTGTTGGCACTCCAGAGCGATTACGCGGAAATGGGCTTTGACGTTGAAGTTTCAGGACGCATACAACGGCCGCTGGTGGCACAACCCATTGGATTGCGCCGTCTGCTTTCCAACTTGCTGGACAACGCGAGAAAGTATGCCGGCAGCGCACGCCTCGATGTTTCCGAGGTCGGGCCCGAAGTGCTGTTTCGGGTGACCGACAGCGGTCCAGGTATCCCGCCGGAGAATCTCGAGCAAGTCATGGAACCTTATTTCCGAATTGATGCTTCCCGCAATCGCGCCACCGGGGGTACGGGACTGGGCTTGAGCATCGCGCGCGATATTGCTCAGGCTCACGGCGGCCAGCTTCGTTTGCTCAACGTCGAAGGGGGCGGCCTGCAAGCCATTGTCACCATCCCAAGGGAAGACCTGGGAAATACCAGCAGCGCCGCTTTGATATAAGCATTGGCACTTTGATACAAATGATACCTTCGCTGCAGGATAGGCTGCAGGATAGATAGGGGAGGGCGTATGGAGTATCGACAGCTGGGCCGAAGCGGCCTGAAAGTATCGGTCTTTAGCTTTGGCGCAATGACATTTGGCGGTAAGGGCTTGTTCGCCACCATGGGCGACACCCAGGACACAGAGGCCAGTGCACAAGTCGATATGTGCCTCGAGGCCGGCGTGAATTTATTCGACACCGCGGATGTCTATTCGGCGGGCCGCTCCGAGGAGATTTTGGGCAACGCATTGGGTAAGAGGCGAGCCCAGGTACTGGTTGCAACCAAATTTTTGGGCCCAACGGGTCCGGGTGTCAACGATTTGGGCGCCAGCCGCAATCATATTATTACGGCTTGTGAGGCGAGCCTTAAGCGGCTGAAAACGGATTACATCGATCTTTACCAAATTCACAACCAAGACCTTTTCACGCCGCCGGAGGAGACCCTTCGGGCGTTCGACGATCTCATTCGTGCAGGAAAAGTGCGTTACATCGGTTCGTCCAACCACGCGGGCTGGACGCAGATGAGGGCGTTGGCAACGGCCGATCGCCTCGGCATGACGCGCTACGTGAGTCAGCAGATACAGTACTCTTTGCTCAAGCGCGAAGCCGAACACGAACTCCTACCTTTGGGTGTGCATGAAGGCGTCGGGGCCCTCATCTGGGGGCCGCTGGCATCAGGATATTTGACAGGGAAGTTTAGGGCGCTGGCGAATGCGAACGGCACGAGGCTCGGTGCCCGGAATCAATTTGCGGCCACGGATACCGAGCTTGCGCGCCGAGTGGTGGAAGTGCTGCACGAAATGACCCAGGAGTATCCCGGCGTTTCTGCCTCGCAGGTCGCCTTGAACTGGATTGCACGAAAGGCGGGCGTGAGCTCGATCATCATCGGCGCTCGCAATAACGCGCAGCTCAAGGACAATTTGGCAGCCGCCACGTGGTCCTTGAGCGACGCACAGATCGCCCGACTCGACCTGGCGAGTGCCGTCCCGCTGCCGTATCCATATCGAATGCATCAGGAATTCATGGGCGATCGCAATCCGGTCGCGCCGTTGATGCCGGCCTTGCCGAAACAATGAGTGAAAGCCCTACGCGTTCCGTTCGACGAACAGCCTCGTCAGGCGCGTGGATTTGATGCGCCAGCCGCTCCGAAGCCGAACATAATTCTCATGATAGTGCCCGAAGCCATGAAGATAGGTGTAGCCGTATATCGAGGGTTGGTCCTTCGGTAAACGGAGAATGTCCTCCATAGCCCAGATGCCCCTTGCGCCGTCGTCTGAGAGAATTTCGATGTCCGGCATGTGACCATAGTGCGTCGAAACTTGGTTTCCGGCGCTCCCGGAAACGTACTTGAGAATGTTGTCGACGCCGTGGACATCCATCGACACCTCGGGTACTTAGGTAATAGAAGTATTTCGACTTCAGTCGTTTGATCTCTTCGATCGCCAGCAAACGCTCGATATCGGTCACGTTTCTCTCCCGACAGGTATGAAAGACTTTAGATAGCTATTTCGCTGTCGTGGGTGCATTGCCAACATCGTCAATAAGATCAAGGGGATACAAGTTGGCTTCACCATTCGCTTAGCGATTCTCCGATTCAAGCCCGCCATTCATGCTGCGTTGGCGAAGATACCGGGTGACGGCGAAACTGCAAGAGTCCGTCGAACAACTCTAGGCCGGACAAGCCGCAACTCGTAAGTGCTAATATTGATTCCGGGGATGGGAGTCCCCTTTGATCGACAAGCTGATAATTCTCGACCCTGCAAGATTCTATAAGCGGTGGGGGCTGGCCTACCGAAGGGTGCAATATGTCACAGTCCGCTGATGAGGCTGGCTTTGGTGCGTATCGCAAGCAAGTTTCCGCGGCCGGCCTGCTCGCACGTGAACGAACGATCGCCACACCGAGCTTCAATCGTTGGCTCGTGCCTCCCGCGGCGCTTGCGATTCATCTCTGCATCGGGATGGCCTACGGCTTTTCAGTTTTCTGGCTTCCGATGAGTCATCTCGTGTCACCGGCCGGCGCGTCATGTGCAAACTTGAGCACGAGCTCGCTGCTCGTTTCGACCACCTGTAACTGGTCAGTCCCGTCCGTCACGCATATCTTCGAGATATTCATTGCCGTGCTGGGTATTTCCGCGGCCGTATGGGGCGGGTGGCTCGAGCATGCCGGACCCCGCAAGGCAGGAGTGATCGCTGCGGCGTGTTGGGGTGGGGGACTGATATTGCTCGGCGGCGCAGTCGCGTTGCATCAATTGTGGCTGGTTTACTTGGTTGCCGTCTTGTGCGGAATCGGCCAGGGCTTGGGCTATATCACTCCGGTATCGACTCTGATCAAGTGGTTTCCGGATCGCCGCGGCATGGCGACGGGCTTCGCCATATTGGGGTACGGCGGCGGTGCAATGATCGGCGCTCCCTTGGCAGTTTGGCTGATGGGCTATTTCAGTCCGACAGGCAGCATGGGTGTCGCAGCCACCTTGGCCACCATGGGGGTCATCTACTTTCTAGTGATGCTCGCCGGGGCTTTTGCCTTTCGCGTGACGCCCGCAGGTTGGCGGCCTCAAGGCTGGACTCCGCCAGCGCCTGATGTGCGCGATTCGCTGATCACGCGAGGCAACGTGCACCTGAGCCGCTCGTGGCGCACGCCGCAATTTTGGCAGATCTGGGGCGTGCTCGGCCTCAACGTAACTGCCGGAATCAGCGTCATTTCAATGGCAAGCCCCATGATGCAGGATGTTTTTGGCGCCAAGCTCGTCGGCGTGAGTTCCGCCGCAACGCTGTCCGCCGCACAGAAAGTGGCCGTTGCAGCAGCGGCCGCAGGGCTGGTAGGGCTCATCAGTTTGTTCAATTGTTTGGGCCGAATCTTCTGGGCGTCATTGTCCGATCACATCGGTCGTAAGAACACCTATTACACGATCTTTATCGTCGGCATTCTTCTTTACTGCCTGGTGCCGACCTGGGGGCATCTCGGAATGCCGGTGTTGTTCGTGTCATCGATCTGCATCATCCTCACGATGTACGGTGGCGGTTTCGCTACCGTTCCCGCATATCTTGCCGACATTTTCGGAACTCAGATGGTCGGCGCCATTCACGGCCGCCTGATTACCTCATGGTCGGTGGCGGGCGTCGTTGGTCCCGCGCTGATCGCCGGCATTCGTCAGTTTCAGATCGACCATGGCGTCGCGCCGGGCCGCGTGTATGACATCACGCTCTACATCATGGCGTTCCTGCTCTTTTGCGGCTTGGTGTGCAACTTCTTCGTGAAGCCGGTAGATCGCAAGCACTGGATGAGCGATGAGCAGTTGGCCCACGAGCGGTCGCTGCAGCATGAAGATCGCGTCGCCGCTGACGCGGAGAGTGCGGCGAGAGGACCCTTCGGAATTGGCGGTGTGCTGGCATGGGTCGCTGTCGGCGTGCCCTTCTGCATTGGCCTGTATATTGCGCTCAAGAAAGCCGCAGCGCTTTTCTAGGTGTTGCCGCGCAAGCGGCGCAGACTCTCAACGGACGGTACAAAATAATAGGAACCGGTCAACGGCTGTGTAAATCGGGTCAGCGCATCGCGCGTGCCGGTGACCAAACCCGCCATGCTATCGAGCATTCCGGACAGCCGCTTCTGGTCTGCGCTGAATCCGACGAACATGGTGCCGTGGTCGTTGACGCTTCCATAGGGCATGTTGCGCCGAAAGATGTGCCCAAACTCGTCCTGATCCGTCCGAGCGACATGCGAGTCCAATGGCTTGTTCTCGAGTTCGATGCTGTCGAGCTTGGTGCGCCCCATGACTTGCTCCTGCAGCTCGACCGGCAAAGCTTCCCACTCGGAGACCTTGTGTTTCCACTTTTGCAATAACAGGACTGAGCCGACAGCGCCGGGAACTCCTTCCGGCAGCAGTGCCGCAATAGGAGCGTCGAGCAGGGTCGGATTCTCCGAGCCATCGATGAAGCCGCTAAGATCGCGGTCGTGCCGGTAGGACCAACTCGAGGTTTCATGCCCCAGCGAAGCTTGGTCTGCGAGGTCGTGGACCACCGAGCGCGCCATATCGAAAACCACGTCATAAGCACTGCCGGAAAGCCATACCAGCGCATCATGTTGAGTGCAGGGCATGATGAACCCTTCTGTGCCGCGGATTTCCTTGTTGAAACCCTCGACACCCGCAGGGGAGTCCCCTGGGACGATATCGCGCCACAGTTCAGGCCGAAAGCCGATGAAATTTACACCGCCTGTGGTGGTCCGTGGTTCACGGATCGCCGCGACGGTAGCCGCGAACGTCTTACAATTCTTCGAGTCTTGAAGGTCAAACTTCAAGTATGTGTGAGAGGAGGTTCCGAGCGCGAAGATTCCAGCTTGCGGCGTGTACATCCCGGCAATTATATCAAGAACTTCTCACCCACCATTTCCTCACTCTTCGCCCAAAGTGCCCGCGCATTGGGTTCGTCCAATGCATAGCCGCGCACTCCCTCACTGATGGGGCTAATCGGCACATTATCCGCAACGATACGCCCGACGTGACAGTTCTCGCAGTAACGTGCACCAATCTCCTCCGGCGAAGCGACGACTGCCGCCCACACGGATGTGGCGGCGCCTTGAGGAATGGTTTTCCACTGAAAGGGCGGCTTCCCCTCAGCGGCAAGCTGTTTGTTCATTTGCTCGAACATCCCCTGCAATTGGCCGGAACCGAGGTGCCGGCCCAGTTCCGTATGAATCCCGCCGGGATGTACTGCCGCCGCGCGAACGCCACGTCCGCGATGGCGCCGGTCGAATTCAACTGCAAAGAGAATGTTGGCCGTCTTCGATCTTCCGTAGGCGACGAAGGGTTCATAGGGTGTTCGCTCGAAATTGGGGTCCACGAGATCGACATTGGAGAAGCGGTGTCCTGATGAAGATAAATTGACCAGTCGACCCCCTGGTCTGATGAGCCGGGCGATACGATTGACGAACACGAAGTGCCCCAAATGATTCGTGCCAAACTGTGTTTCGAAACCGTCCGCCGTATGGCCGAAGGGTGTCGCCATGACGCCGGCGTTGGCAATCACCACATCGAATGGCAGCCCTTTGCCCAAGAGCGCATCCGCGGCGGCGCGAACGCTTTTAAGGTTCGCTAGATCGAGTTCGATGAGTTCCAAGCTGCCGCCGCCCGCCGCTGCCTCTTTGCGCGCCTGCCCGGTTGCGCGTTCCGCCTTGCTCAGATCTCGGGCGGCACCCACCACCTGCGCGCCGTGCGCGGCGAGGGCGCGTGCTGCTTCGACACCGATGCCGGCCGATGCTCCCGTCACTAAAATCCGTTTGCCCTTAAGATCGACGCCGGAGAGCACATCGTCCGTCGTCGAGGTTGCGCCAAATGAAGTTGCCATATTGAACATACCTCCGCTACCAGTGGTCAGTGACGCGCGGGGGGCGTGCCTACCGAGGAAATGAAATCATGCATCAAGCGGGCACACAGCAGGACTTCCTCTCGGGTGTAGCCTGACAGCCTTTGCAGGACCAGCTTCGTAATATCCTCACGGACGCGGACGACAGCCTTCTCGCCGAGCGGGGTAAGCGCCAATTCGACGCGGCGCTTATCGCCCGCGCTCTTGCGGTAGGTTATGAGACGCGCATTGGTCAGGGGGATCAGCTCCGCCGTGATCAGGCTGCGGCCGATGCGGAACATATTCGCCAGATCGAGCGGATAAACCTGACCGTTCTTGATCAAGATCATTATCCATGCCCCACGCGGGCCCAGCGAGTATTCCGCGGTGATTCCCTCCGAAGCCAGCTTCATCGGCCGCGAGGCAAAAGAAAACCCCTCGGTCAGATAGCCGATCTCTTCCCAGGATAATTTGAGTTGCTTGGCACGCGCCGTCTTATTCATGCGTTTGTTGAACCTGTCCACCCGATAAGGAGCCAAATCGCCGCGTTCTATCGCGACGCTGCGAATATTGCTGGATGCGGAAGCCAATAGCCACTCCGGCGCGGGAAGGCAGATGTCCCTGTGATGCATAGCCAGGATTTTCCCATCGCCACTGTGGTCAAATTCGGAATCTCCCCTTCGGGACACGTAAATGGCTGATTTCGATAACGGCGTCCAATCTCCCTGCGTACGGAATTGCTGCCTCGATGACGAGGACACCTGTCTCGGCTGCTTTCGATCCGTGGAGGAAATCAAGGAATGGGGCGTCGTCGATAATCCTCGGCGTCTTGTTATTCTGCAGAACGCCAAGCAGCGCCGGGAGGCGCGCGAAGCCCGGTTATCGATAGCTTATGGAACTGATCGGCCGCCCTTGCGGCAACTCAAAAAGTAGCGTTGCTGCGCTGCCGCATTCACACTTCTAACGACCGCGGCCTCAAAATTGAGATCCGACAGCAACTGACGACCATACGGGGGGCGCCATGTATAGAACATCCCACCTGCGACGCATCTTCTGGTGCCCCATCGGCATTCTTCTCCTAACGGCCGGTGTGCACGCCGAAGGATTCGGTGACTACAAGCCTCTGGCCGTCTACACCGAGCGGGTGAGTCAGTCTATCTATGTGACCATGCGGGACGGGGTGAAGATAGCGGTACGCATCGACAGGCCCGTCCAGAATGGCGTCGCCATATCGCAGCCGCTGCCGGTCATATGGCACGGCACGCTGAGCATCGAAGGTGGTGCGGCGCCCAATGGCGGCGGACTCAACGACGTGCCGACGCTCACCCGCTTCGGCTACGTGGTCGTGCAGGTGGCCCGCCGCGGCAACGGCCAGTCGTTCGGACTTCGCCGGGGCTACAACGATCGCAACGAAACCGACGATGCCTATGAACTCACCGAATGGTTTGCCGCACAGCCCTGGTCGAACGGCGTGGTCGGCATCTATGGCTGCTCGAACACCGGCGATGCCGCCATGCATGCCATGGAGTCGCGTCCCCCGCACTTGAAGGCGGTGTTTGCGGGCTGCTTCTCCTGGAGTAAGTACGATGCCTGGCGCCGCGGCGGCATCTTCGCGCAATGGGGCACCGGTCCTCAGCGCACCGTGGAGCAGGATATTGCCGTCAAACCCGTGGACGGCGATGAAAACAAGGTGCTGTTGCGTCAGGCCGCCGAGGAGCATCAGCAGTCCACGGTGCTTTATGAGATGTGGCGCGGTCTTCCCTACCGCGACAGCACCTCGCCTTTGGTACAGAGTCGCTTTTGGAGCGAAGGCAGCGTCGGCAGTTTCGCCCCGCAGCTGAGGCAAGGTGGCGTGCCTCTCTACATCTTGGGCGGCTGGCACGATGAACTTCGCGACCAAGGCATCATTACGATGCTCAACGTGCCGAACTCGAGGATCATCATAGGTCCATGGAAGCATTGCCTAAACGACGGCTTTGCGCTGTTCGAGGAAATACACCGCTTCTTTGACACATACCTGAAAAATGCGTCCACGCACCTTGCCGAAGAGCCGCGCGTGCACTACTTCACCATGCAAGGACCGTCGGGCGGCCAGTGGCAGAGCGCCACGGCTTGGCCCCCGCCAGCCACTCAGAATGTCTCCTTGAATCTGCGCGGACACGCACTCACTACCAAACCCGCCGAGCGCCTCTCACAAGTGAGCTTCAGCGTGAGCGACAAGGTATCCTGCCCCGGCAGTGATATGGGCCCGTACATGCAGCCTTGTCACGTCGCCGGTGAAGGTGCCTCCTTCCAGGGTGAAGCCCTGAAACGAGATCTGACCATCACCGGCAACCCCGTCGCACACCTACATATCTCGGCCGACAAGCCTGATGCCGATGTTTTTGGGTACCTTGAGGACGTGGCACCCGACGGCACCGTGTATGTGGTCACGGAGGGCCGGTTGAAAGCCTCGTTGCGCGCCACGGCCATCAGTCCCTTCACCGTGCCCGGCACACCCTGGCACCGCGCCTATAAGGAAGATGCGAGGCCGCTGACAAGCGGCGAGCGCGTGCTGCTTGATTTCGATTTGATGCCGACGTCCTATGTGTTCGCCCGAGGTCATCACGTGCAGCTGACCGTGACAGGCATCGACTTCAGACAGCGTGACCGCGATCAGTCTTTGAACGGCGAACACATCGTGGTGTACTCGGGCAAGGAACCCGACTCCAAGCTGAGTTTGCCCGTGCAACCCTAAAAAAGTGAACTACGCTTAAGGGGGCATGCTGCGGTCGGGAAACTCAAATGGATTCAAACGCCTGTCGTGGGACGGGGCTTCGAGCCGTCGAAGAAACGCGATAGCCGAAATTCCCGAGGATCCACAATCGGTTTGACGCCGCACGCGAGGTCGGCCACCAAATGTCCCGCCCCGGGCGAGATCCCGAATCCGTGACCTGAAAAGCCCGCCGCAACGATTAGACCCGTAATTCGTTCGACATCCGAAATCACCGGCACGGCGTCCGGTGTAGTGTCGATGAAGCCAGCCCAACTCTGCGCGATGCGGGCGTTCGCAAAAGCCGGGTAGCGATTCCGCAGCCGCGCCATAAGTGCGTCGAGATATTTCTGGTCCGGACGCGGATCAAGTATCCGGGTCGCTTCGTAGGGTGAAGGCCGATCCCATGGCCTCGGCGCAGCTTCGTGCCATTCAGTGAGGAAGCGTTCGTCCACCCTCAAGCGCAGACCCTTCCATTCCATCGTCAGCATCGGCGTGAAGTGCGGAAAATAGCGGAAGCAGTCGGGTGTCAACGGCACGACGATCGGCGACCCGTCAGCGATGGTATAACCGCCGTCGGCACGCTTGCGGAACGCCGTCCGTCCATCCCATAACGCCGGCACCGGGCCATTCTCGACAGCGGTGGTGCGAGCCACGCTGGCACGCACCTTGAGCTGTGGCAGCGAGACGCGCAGATCCCTGAGGATGCGTCGCGACCAGGCACCGCCGGCCACAACTACCGTGCTACTTTTAAGGACGCCGCGCTCAGTGATCACCGCGCTGACACGACCGCCGGCGGTCTCGATGCCGCGCGCCGCGCACTGCGTCAATAGGGTCGCGCCGAGACGCCGTGCCGCTAGCGCAAACGCGGGGCCCGCCCACTGCGGTTCGGCTCTGCCATCGCTGTCGCAGTACAGGGCGCTTTTCGGTAAATCTGCATCGCCGGGGAGCAGCTCTGCAAGTTCCGCCCCGCTCACCATGCGTGTTTGGATACCAGATTGCGCCGCCTTGCTGGACCATTCCCTGTACTGCACATCGTCAGCTTCGCTGCGCGCGGCGAACAGAATGCCGGTACTGCGAAACCCGGTGTCGACCTGACATTGTTCGTTCATGCCGCGCCAGAGTCGTAATGCCTCGCGAATCAAATCGAATTCTCGCGGGTCGCGCACCGCCTGGCGACACCAGCCCCAGTTTCGGCTGGACTGCTCACAGGCGATCCCGCCTTTCTCGACGAGCACCACTTTTACGCCGCGTTTGCTCAGGAACAGTGCGCTGGTGAGACCGATCACGCCGCCACCGATCACCACCACATCGGCTTGCGACGGCAGAGCGCTGTCGGATTCGACTGTGTTGATCTCGGGACCCATCACTTACCGTCCGCTAAGGCTTGTTGCCCGCGAAGCAGTCGCCATGCCGAAGCGCGCCCTGATCACCTCAACGGCCTCCGATGCCGCAAAACGGAGAAAGGCTCGCGCTGCAGCGACGTTGGATGATTTGGTTGTGACGGCGCCGGTAAAAGTCGTGAGATGCTGGATCTCGCCGGGCAGCGGACCCACTACCTGAATGCCGGGAACGTTGAGCAGTTCACTCAACTGCTGAAACCCGAGCGCGGCCTTGCCCGACGCGACGAGTTGCGCCACGGGCGTACCCGGCGGCGGAACGACGATGCGCGCGCGAATCTGATCGAGAATACCCCAGCGCGCGAACAGCGACTCGAGGTAGCGACCGCTGGGCCCAGTCGAGTAACTTAAGGCAGGGGCCGCCAGCACGGCATCCTTCACGGCCGACTCGCAGCTGACGTCTATCTTGGCGCTCTTCGACCTGATCGCCACCGCAATGCCGGAGGTCATCAGCCCCTCGCGGCCCTCGCGAGCCAAGTGGCCGCCCGCGATGAGCTTGTCGATGGCATCATCGGCGAGCACGACGATATCCACCGCTTCGCCGGCCTCGATGCGGCGCGCAACATCCACGCCGCCGGCCGCCTGCGCGTCCACCCGCGTGGGTTGGCTCTTTTCAAAAGCCTCAATCGCTGCCGTGAGGCACTCCCTCGGCGCCATGGACGAGAGCAGTTTTAGCGTCGTCATCAAGCACCCGTTAGCTGCCGCTCCAGCTGCGCGAGCGTACGGTAACATGGCAGCACTTGCGCGACGCTGGCGTTGGGCTCGCGTTTTTCACGGATGGCGGCAAAGAACTCGCGGTCTTGCAATTCGATGCCGTTCATCGAAACGTCCACCTTAGACACGTCGATCTTCTCCTCCTTGCCATTGAAGAGATCATCGTAGCGCGCGATGTAAGTGCCGTTATCGCAGATGTAGCGGAAGAACGTGCCCAAGGGCCCATCATTGTTGAAGGACAGGCTCAAGGTGCAGATGGCCCCGGTGCTCGCCTTCAATTGAATCGACATGTCCATGGCGATGCCGAGCGTCGGACTGATTGGACCCTGCACAGCGTGCGCGGCAACGACGCTGCCGCCGGTCTGGTAGGCGAATAGATCGACCGTATGTGCTGCATGATGCCACAGCAAATGATCGGTCCAGCTGCGCGGCTGGCCCAGCGCGTTCATGTTGGTGCGCCGGAAGAAGTAAGTCTGCACGTCCATCTGCAGAATATTGATGTCGCCGGCCTTGATTCGTTTGTGTAGATACTGATGACTCGGATTGAAGCGGCGTGTATGGCCGCACATGGCAATGAGGCCCGTGGCGCGCTGCGCGGCCACCACCGCTTCTGCATCCGCCAAACTGTCCGCCAGCGGAATCTCCGCCTGCACGTGCTTGCCGGCCTTCAGGCAGGCGATCGACTGAGCGGCATGCATCTGAGTCGGAGTACATAGGATGACGGCGTCCACCTCAGGTTTCGCAAGGCTCTCGGCGAGCTCCGTCGCGACATGGCCTATTGCGTATTTCTGCGCTACCTCCCGTGTCTTGTCGAGCTCGCGACCCACTAAGGATACGACCTCGATCCCGGAGATCTGCTTCATCGCGTCCAAATGTTTCACGCCGAACGCACCGGCACCGGCGAGTGCCACCTTGATTGATTGAGTCACTGCCTCTCCTCGAGGATGAGATTTCCCACGGCGGTGTTCGAGGCGGGAACGTGGTAGAAACGGTGCGCGACCTTGGGTGCCGCCGCGCTCATGGCGCCCCGCGCGATCAGCCACATTACGAGTTCGATTCCCTCGGAACCTGCCTCGTTGATGTACTCGAGGTGGGGCTTGCGTGCCAGCGCCTCCGGATCGCGAATGAGGCCATCGAGAAAGGCTTCATCCCAGGGGCGGTTGATCAGACCCGCACGCGGGCCCTGCAACTGATGGCTCATTCCACCGGTGCCCCACACCTGCACGTTGAGCGGCTCATCGTAGAGCGCGATGGCCTTGCCGATGGCTTTCCCTAAATTGAAGCAGCGCTGGCCCGAGGGCACCGGATACTGCACCACGTTGACCAGGATCGGGACCACGGGGCAGGGCCACGCCTGCGGCTGCCCGAACATCAGGCTCAACGGCACCGTCAGGCCATGGTCCACTTCCATTTCGTTGACGATGGTGAGATCGAAATCATCCTGGATCACCGAGTGCGCGACGTGCGCTGCCAGTTGCGGATGACCCTTCACCACCGGCACCGGTCGAGGGCCCCATCCCTCGTCGGCCGGTGGATATTCAGCCGCACAGCCGATGGCGAAGGTCGGAATCATCTTCAGGCTGAACGTCGTCGCATGATCGTTGTACACCAAGAAAATGGCGTCCGGCGTGTGCTCGCGCATCCACTGCTTGGAGCGCTCAAAACCCTTAAACAGCGGCTGCCAATAGGGATCCTGTTGCTTGCCAAGATCGATCGCCGCGCCGATGGCAGGCACATGCGAGCAATAAACAGTCGCGCTGATCTTGGCCATCACGCTTTCTCACCGTCCGGAAGCGCGCTACCGCGCGCACGGCCACCGCCCAGCATCATCTTGGCGTATTCCTCCTGGGTCATGCCGGTCATGCTGGCCGCCATGTATTGAAAGCTCCTGCCGTCGGTCGCGCCGATCTTCGCCAGGAAGTAGATGTTCCCCCCGAGTGCGATGCAACGATTGAGGTCTCGGGCGAGCACGGCCAGTTTCTGCTCCTCGCTCATCGGCCATTCATCGAGGTAGGTGCGCTCATCGGCGAGAAAGCGCTTGCGATTCTCAGCCTTCATGAGCGACATGCAAAACTGGTTCAGGTGATAGCCGAGGCGCGCCTGCTCGGTGTCGAAGATGGTCGTGCCGGGAACCTGTTTGTAGGGTTTGTCGAGTGCCACCGAATCACTCCGTCCAATACAAACGCATCGGATTGTCCACCAACAGACGCCGGCGCGATTTTTCCGTGGTTGCGATGTGCGGAATCCAATCCACCAGCAAGCCATCATCCGGCATGTGACCTTTAAGATTCGGATGCGGCCAGTCGGTTCCCCACAGTACGCGATCAGGAAACTCCTCGACGAGGCGCCGCCCGAATGGCACGACGTCGCGATAGGCGTTGCGCTCACCGCCCAAGGCCGGCGGACCGGTGACTGACAGCCTCTCAGGGCAGCTCACCTTAACCCAAACGTTGGGGTGCTCGCGCATCAGCTTCACGAACCGCTCGAACTCCGGCCCATCCACCGGTTGTTTCACGTCCGGGCGGCCCATGTGGTCCACCACCACCTGCGTCGGCAGTGCGGTGAAGAAATCCCAAAGCTCCGGCAAGTCGCGCGCTTCGAAGTAGACCACCACATGCCAGCCCAAGGGAGCGATGCGCTGCGCGATCTCCATGAGCTCATCCTTAGGTGTGAAGTCGACCAGGCGCTTGACGAAGTTGAACCGCGTGCCGCGCACGCCGGCGGCATGCAGCGCCTTCAATTCCGCATCGGTGATGGCGCGCTTGACCGTCGCCACACCGCGCGCCCGGTCTTGCGAGTGTTCGAGGGCATCGACCAGGGCGCGATTGTCGCTGCCGTGACAGGTCGCCTGAACAATGACGTTGCGCTCGAAGCCAAGCAAGTCGCGCAGCGCAAACAGCTGGGTTCGCGAGGCATCGCAGGGTGTGTACTTGCGCTCCGGCGCATACGGAAACTTAAGTCCGGGCCCGAACACATGGCAGTGAGCGTCGACTGCGCCGGCCGGTAGCTTGAATGCCGGCTTCGACGGCGAGGGGTGAAAGCTAAGCCATCCCGGAGTGACCGTGAATTCGCTCGGCTTAGTCGTAGATGCGGGCTCAGTCGACATACTTCAAGCCCGCTTTGGCCAACGGCTCACGCATCTGATACAGGTCAAGGCCCAAGATACACGCCGCGAGCTTCTCGCGCTTCTGCACCTCGTTCGCCTCACGCTTCTCAGCCGCCTCGGCCGTCGACGCCGCCTCGGCCGCCGGCACCACGACGACGCCGTCATCATCCGCGATGATCACATCGCCGGCATTGACCAGTGCCCCGGCGCAGATCACCGGGATATTCACCGAGCCCACTGTGGCCTTGATCGTACCCTTCGCGCTGATCGCCTTGGAAAAGACCGGAAACTGCATGTGTGTCAGATCCTTCACATCGCGCACGCCGCCGTCGATCACCAAACCCTTGGCGCCCCGCGCACGGAAGGAAGTGGCGAGTAAATCGCCGAAGAAGCCGTCGAAGCATTCGGCGGAGCAGGCCGCCACCACGACATCGCCCGGTTGTATCAATTCCGCAGCGACGTGCAGCATCCAGTTATCTCCCGGATGGAGGAGCACTGTGACAGCGGTACCGCACGCATAGGCGCCGGGATAGATCGGGCGCATGACGGGCTTCATCAGCCCCTTGCGCCCCATGGCCTCATGAATCGTGGCGACGCTGAGTCGGCTCAAGCGGCCCACCACATCAGCGGGAGCGCGTTCGATGCGCCGCTTGACGATACCGGATACACCAAGATTTGAACTCATGTCATTTTCCTCGTGCTCGCAGGGCCATGTCGATTCGAGGATAGACCCGGCGAGCATTGCGCTCGTAGACGTCCTGCCTGGCTTCCGCGGACAGCTTTGGGGTCGCCTCGATGTAGCGTTTGGTGTCGTCGTAGTGATGACCGGTGAGCGGGTCAATCCCTCGCACGGCACCGATCATTTCACTCGCAAACAGGATGTTCTTGACAGGTATCACGGTGGTCAGGAGGTCGATGCCCGGCTGGTGATACACGCATGTATCAAAGAAAATATTATTGAGCAGCCCCTCGCTCAGCAAAGGCTTCTTCAGTTCCTGCGCCAGACCTCGGAATCGGCCCCAGTGATAGGGCACGGCGCCGCCGCCGTGCGGAATGACGAAACGCAGCGCCGGGAAGCGGACGAAAATATCGCTCGTGAGGCATTGCATGAAGGCCGTGGTGTCGGCATTGAGGTAATGGGCGCCCGTAGTATGAAAGCAAGGGTTGCAACTCGTGCTGACATGCACCATCGCAGGGATGTCGTACTCCACCATCCGCTCGTAAATCGGAAACCAATAGGGATCCGACAGCGGCGGTGAGGTCCAGTGGCCGCCGGAAGGGTCGGGATTTAAGTTGACGGCGACGAACCCGTACTCCTTGATGCACTTGTCGATCTCGGCGACGCAGGTCTTGGTCTCTACACCGGGCGACTGCGGCAACATGGCGGCGCCGATGAAGTGATCGGGAAACAACTGGCTCACCCGAAAGCAAAGTTCGTTGCAGATCGCCGCCCAGGTCGAGGAGACCGAGAAATCCCCGATGTGATGGGCCATGAAACTTGCACGCGGTGAAAATACGGTGAGATCCGAGCCGCGTTCGCGCATGAACTTCAATTGATTGAGTTCGATGCTTTTCCGGAGCTCATCGTCGCTGATGGTGAGATCCTCGACCCGCGGCTTCTGCGCAGGGTCCTTGATCCCTGCGATTTGTCGGTTGCGCCACGCCTCGAGCGCCTTGGGCGCCGTTGTGTAATGACCGTGACAGTCGATGATCATTTCTCTATTCTCCCATCTCGAACGGCAGGCCGACATAATTCTCCGCAAGGCTGGTCATGGCGGCCTTGGAGGCGCGCAGGTAGTCGAGCTCGGCGAGCTGCACCCGGTGATTGAACGCATCGTCGTGGACCTTGTGCATGATGGAGGTGAACCACCAGGAAAAGCGCACGGCTTTCCAGGTGCGTCGTAAGGTCATCGAGGAGTAGCCGTCCAGTAATTCGCTATTGCCGCTCCGATAGTGCTCTGTCAACGCGTGATACAGCACCCGCACGTCGGCTGCAGCCAAATTCAGGCCCTTGGCTCCCGTCGGAGGCACGATATGGCCTGCATCGCCGACCAAGAATAGACGACCAAAGCGTACCGGTTCGACCACGAAACTGCGCAGTGGTGCGATGCTCTTCTCAATGGAGGGACCCGTGGTCACCGCCTCGGCGACTTCGGCGGGCAGGCGGGTCCGTAGTTCATCCCAGAAGCGTGCGTCCGGCCAATTTTCGATTTTCTCATTGAGCGCGCACTGGATGTAGTAGCGGCTGCGGGTATTCGATCGCATGCTGCAAAGTGCAAATCCACGTTCGTGATTGGAATACACCAGTTCGTGCGATGCGGGAGGCACGTCCGCGAGAATCCCAAGCCATCCGAAGGGATAGACCCGTTCATAATATTTCATGGCCGAAGCCGGTACGCTCTGACGGCATACGCCGTGGTAGCCATCGCAACCAGCGATGAAATCGCACGTAAGCTCATGCACTTGACCGTCATGTTTGAATCGCACCATCGGGTGCTCCCGATCGAAGCCGTCGATGGCGACGTCGGACGCCTCGAACTTGAGCTTGCCGCCTGAAGCGATGCGCGCGTCGATGAGATCGCGGGTGACCTCCGTCTGACCGTAGATGGTGACGGACTTGCCGGTCAACGCCTTTAGATCGACGCGAACGCCTTGCCCCGAGAAGCCGAGTTTGAAGCCGTCATGGACCAGCCTCTCCAGCTTCATTCGCGCGCCCACCTTCGCCTGCTCGAGCAAATCGACGGTGCCCTGTTCAAGGACGCCGGCGCGAATGCGGCTCATGACGTGTTCCCGGCTCTGCCGCTCCAGAACGACCGAATCGATGCCATTGATGGACAGCAGTTGCGACAGCAGCAAACCTGAGGGCCCCGCGCCGATGATGGCAACTTGGGTCTTCATGTGGGATGCCGCGTCTTCATGTGGGGCGCCGCGTGACCCACGCGAAGGTCAGGCTGGCGACGCTGCCGGCGATCACGAGGGGCAGAATATCCATGAGAAGCTGCGGTGTATCGTGGCCGGCACTTTTGAGAATGCCGCCGAGTTGTGGTCCGACAAACGAGCCGATGCGGCCTGCGGCAACGGCGGCGCCCGCACCCATGCCGCGTATGGAGACAGGATAAAGACCGGGAGCCGAGGCATAGAGGTAGGCCTGGGCGGAAAGCACCGCGCAGCCCAGCAGCAGTACGATACCAAAAAGTCCCATCGGCTCGACGTCGGCGCGGGCCAGAACAACCAGCAGCACAGGCACGGCGATAAAGGTAGTGATGATGGCGGCGGAGCGCAGACGACCATCCAGCGCTACACCGATTGCTAGAGAGGTGATCACCCCGCCCAAATTGAAGCCGATCTGGGCGAACGCCGCTTCTCCACGCGTGGCACCACGCGCCAGCAGCAACGTCGGCAACCAGTTAAGCAGAAGATATAAGAGAAGGAGCTCGAGAAAGAAACTGAGCCACAGAAGCAGGGTGCGACCCGCGCGTCCGTCCGCCAGAACGGCGGAAAGTCGGCTGGGCGGCATGCTGGACTCCCCTTTGGATTGGCGAAAGGCCTTCGATTCCGGCAGAGACTTGAGCAACAGCGGCGTCAACAACAACGGAACGATGCCGCCCACCATGAAGAACGCGCGCCACTCGGTGGCTGCGATCAGCAGGCTGAATAGACTGATCAACGCGCCGCCGAGAGGCATCATGGCGTAGACCAAGGCGACGCTGGCCCGTTGCCATTTCGGCGTTGACGTCTCGGACACGTAGGCCAGCACCATGGGCAGCGCGCCCCCGAGGCCCAACCCGGTCAGGAGTCGGAATGCGATCAACGAAGGCATGTTCCAGGCCATCGCATTCAAGAGTGAACAGCCGCCGAACAAAAATACGGACGTGATCAACACCGTTCGACGCCCGATATTGTCCGCCACGCGGCCGGCGACCAGCGCACCGATAAACAGACCCAACGTGCTGGCGCTGAAGAAGGTGCCCATGAGGCTGGGAGCTGGATGGAACTGCGCACCGATTCCCGCCGCGGCCATACCGGCGGCCTGCAGGTCGATGCCTTCGCTCAACGCGCAAAGGCCGCAGAGCATGATGCCGATGTTGCCGGAACGTAGCGCCGCATCACCCATGCCAGAGCTTTCAGCCATGACAGATCTCACTCATGGGCAACGACCAGCAGTGCATCCACAGCCATGACTCCTTGCCCTTCTGGGTACACAAATACTGGATTCAAATCGATTTCCAAAAGACGCGGCTCGCCAGCGAGCAAGGCGCCAAGCCGCAGCAGCATTTCCGTCAATGCCGGGACATCAAGCGCCGGCGACCCACGGAAGCCGCGCAGCAAGGCCGCGCTTTTCAAGGCATCGAGCTCGCTCTTGATGTACTCAGGTCCCGCGTTGCCGGGAATGAGCCTGACATCCTTGATGAGCTCAGCCTGCACGCCCCCGAAACCGACCAACAGCGTCGCGCCCCACTGAGCATCACGCCGTGCGCCGAGAATGAGTTCCACTCCCTTAGGCTCCATGACTTCCACCAGAACGCCGTCCAACTCGATGGACTTGTCGTAGTTCGCCACATTGCTATGCAGCTGCTGCCAGCCGTGCTCGAGCGCGGCGGCATCCTTGATGTTGAGGATCACACCCCCAGCCTCGCTCTTGTGCGCAAGTCGTCGCGACTGCGCCTTCAGTGCGACCGGACACTTGAGTTGTTCGAGCGCTTGCTGCGCCTCGGCAAGGTCGCGTGCAAAAAGATGCGGCGGGAAGTTAAAGGCTAAGGGCGCCAGTAATCGCTTCGACTCGTACTCCGAGAGTGTCCCGGCCGCCGCCGTCTCACCGGTCGGCAACGTCTCGAGGAATCTCAGGGGTTCCAGTGGGCTTTCTCCCAAAGGCGTGTAAGGCGCATTCAAATGGGCGAGGGCGCGCAGCGCGCGATCAGGCGACGGGAAATAGGGCACACCCAGGCGCCGCAAGTCTGCCAGGAACGCTTCGGGTACCGCCGCGCCCTCATCCAGTCCGGCGAATACCACGGTTTTGCTCGAGTTCGCTGCGGAAAGCGCCTCGATGATCGGCGGGAACTTGACACTGCAGGTTTTCTCATCGGTCTGAATGATGCCGAGGATAATCGTGCCGAAGCGTTCATCCGAAAATAGGGCACGTAGGACGCGCCGATACAGGTCGGGGTCGACCAGTCCCTGGGCGGTCAGATCGATGGGATTGCTCACCGGCACGAACGGTGGAAGCACCGCACGCAGCGCTGGAGAGCCTTGATCATCGAGCACCGGCAGCGTCAGCCCGACCTGCTCGCAGGTATCGAGCGCCAGCGCTTTGAAGGCGCCGGACTCCGTCAGCATCACGCTGCCTGGCTGTTTGGCGCGGCCGCAGCGATAGAGGAGTTCCAGCAGATCCGGAAATTCCTGCAAATCCTCCGCCACCAAGATGCCTGCCGCTTTGGTGTGCGCCCGCATGACGGCGTAGTCACCGGCCATGGCCCCCGTGTGCGTGGCGGCGGATTGACGCGCCGCGCTGCTACGCCCGGGGTGAAGTAGCACAATGGGAATACCGCGCTCTTGCGCGTGCCGCGCCAGCCTCAAGAATCGCGGCGCCTGACGGAATTGCTCGACGATGAGGGCGATGATCGAGGTGTCAGGGTCGTCAAGCAGGTAATCGAGATAGTCCTCAACCGTGCTGGCCGCTTCATTGCCCGTGGAGATGGAATAGGAAATGCCGATATCGCGGCTCTGAAGAATAGTGCTCAACACCACGGCCATCGCACCGCTTTGCGAGATGATGCCGATGCCGCGACCCTTCAGTTGCTGCTCGGGCGTTTCGACGAAGGTCAAGGCGACGCGGCCCGGATAATTCACCAACCCTAAGCAGTTTGGGCCTTCGATGATGACCTCATGATCGCGTGCCAGTTGCGACAGTTCGCGCTGCGCGGCGAGACCTGCTTCGCCGCCCTCGGCAAAACCCGCCGAGAAGATGACCGCAGCGCCGATGTTGCGTTTTACCAGCGCGCGCATCGAGTCGAGAACACCGGCATACGGGATCGCGAGCACGGCGACATCCACGCCGGAGGGCAAATCATCGACAGAGGCCAGGCACGGCCGCTCGCCGATACGGTCGCGCTTGGGGTTGATTAAGAAGATCTCACCGCCAAAGCCTAAGCGCTCGAGATTTGAAACGACGGACGCGCCCAAACTTCCCGGAGTCGGCGATGCACCAATCACCGCGACAGTGCGTGGCCGCAGCAGCCGCTCGATTCTGGCGCGATCGCTCATTCGCATCTACGCAGGTCGCTCGGTCTGCTTTGACGTGTCGTACGTGCCGACGCCCGGTTTGAACGACTTATCGTCGATGAACTGGCGGATGCCCTCCTTGCGGCCTTCATTGTCGTAGCTGTTGGCCGCTTCCTGCGCCCGCACGAGAAAGTCCTCGGCATTGTCGTAGGTCATCTCGCGCACGCGGCGTATCGCATCCTTCGTCGCCTTGAGAGCTACCGGATTCTTCTTGAGCAGGAGGTTGGCAACTTCGAGCACCCGCGCGCGCAGCTGGCTCAAGGGCAGAGCTTCGTTCACCAGACGTATACGCGCCGCGGTCTTGCCGTCGATGGGCTCGCCGGTCATGGCGTGATACATCGCATCGCGTAGACTCATGAGGTCCACCGCAACCTTGGTGGCTCCGCCACCGGGCAAGATGCCCCAGTTGATCTCCGACAATCCGAATTGCGCTTCCTCGGCTGCGAAGGCGAGATCGCACGCGTACAGCGGCCCATAACCGCCGCCGAAGCACCAGCCGTTGACCATGGCAATGGTCGGCTTCTGATACCAGCGCAGGCGCCGCCACCAGCCGTAGGATTCGCGTTGCGCCTTACGAACGGCACCCAGGCCCTGTGCTTCGGTCTCACGGAAGTACTCCTTGAGATCCATGCCGGCCGACCAGGCAGTGCCCTCGCCGGTGAGCACCAGCACGCCAACATCACTGCGGTACTCGAGCTCGTCGAGCACCTCCATCATGCGCCGGTTCAGCGGCGGGTTCATGCAGTTGCGCTTTTCAGGCCGGTTGAAGCTGACCCAGGCAATGTTGTCTTCGACGACGAAAGCAACGGTATCGTGTTCGGCTCGTGTGCTCATGAAGGTCTCTTTGAAGGTTTTAGACGTCTCTTTGAAGGCTTTAGATGGGGAAATGGCCCGGCAGCGTCTCGATCGTGATCCACCGTAAGTCGGTAAAGGCATCGATGCCGGCTTTGCCGCCGAAACGGCCGTAGCCCGAGGCGTTGACGCCGCCGAAGGGCATCTGTGCTTCATCGTGAACGGTCGGCCCATTCACATGACAGATGCCCGAGCGGATCTGCTTTGCGATACGCAGACCACGCGTCACGTCGCGGGTGAACACGGCGGCCGCAAGGCCATAGTCGGTGTCGTTGGCAAGCTCCACGGCATGGGCGTCGTCGCGCGCGCGCGAGATCGCGACGATGGGCCCGAAGCTCTCTTCGCGGAACAGCGCCATGGCGGGCGTTACCCGGTCGACCACAGTCGCCGGCATCAGTACGCCTTGCGAGCGCCCGCCGCATACCTGCGCAGCACCTTGCTTCAACGCAGCCGCCAACAAAGCCTCGACGTGCGTCACCGTCTTCAAGTCGATGACCGCGCCCAACGGCGTACGACCCTCGCGCGGATCCCCCGTCTTCATGGTGTCGACCTTCTTCTTGAAGCGATCGACAAAGTCGTCGGCGACCTTTTCCGCCACGATGATGCGTTCGGTGGACATGCAAATTTGTCCTTGGTTCATAAACGCACCGAATGCCGCCGCCTTCACCGCTTCGTCCAGATCGGCATCCTCCAGCACGAGGAAGGGCGCCTTGCCGCCGAGTTCAAGCAGCGCCGGCTTCAGATTTTGCGCGGCGCGCACCGCGACAATACGGCCCACCGCGGTCGAGCCGGTAAAGTTCACGCGCTTCACGGCCTTGTGATCGATGAGCGCGCCGACGATGTCGGCGGCATCCTTCGGCGCATTCGTGATCAGGTTGACGATGCCCCCGGTAAACCCGGCCTCAACGAAGGCCTCGACGATAAGAGAGTGGGTTCGCGGGCAGGTTTCCGATGCCTTGAGGATCACCGTGTTGCCACAGGCGAGGGGAACGGCAATCGCGCGCACACCGAGAATGATGGGCGCATTCCATGGGGCAATACCTAAAACCACGCCTGCCGGTTGACGCACCGCCATGGCCAAACAGCCGGGCTTGTCGGACGGAATGACCTCGCCGGATATCTGAGTGGTCAGCGCCGCCGCCTCGCGCACCATGCCCGCGGCCAATATCAGATTGAAGCGCGCCCAGCCCTCAGTCGCACCGGTCTCATTCATCATGGCCGAGACGAATTCCGCCGCCTTGGCCTCGAGAGCCGCGGCGGCGCGCATCAGGAGTGCGCGCCGATCATTCGGCCCACGCTCGCTGTAGGCGGCGAATGCGGCCGATGCTGCATCGGCAGCCGCGACGGCATCTGCAACCGTGGCCGCGCTGGCGGTCGTGGTCGTTGCTCCAGTCATGGGATTGAGTCTTTCGAAGTGGGCGGATGCTAGCCGCGGATTGCCCGCGATCAACAAAGGCAGTGTCGCTGACATAAGACCCTCTCCGGCCATCAGAGTGCTATGAAGTATAGCAATTAGCACCGCTATCCTCAATAACAATGCGACGCCGGGTGCTGGAAGACCAGGTCCCTAACGGCATCTCGAATCAATGATGGTTTATCCCTCCGCCCATAGCGCCTTCAAAAACTTCAACACAGCAGCCCGCTCAGACGCCTTTGTGCTGCCCCAGAATTTCCTTTCGTGGTCCGCGATTCGCTTTCGAATCTTCACCGCGACCCTCTTGCCCTCATCGGTCAGATGCAATCCGTGAGAGCGGCCGTCGGTCCGCGAACGGGTGAGCAACCCATGTCGGGTCAATTTTGCCGTCATGGGAACCATGTTTGCTCGCTCGATGGCAAGAATTTGCCCGATGCGGCTCTGCGTGATGCCTGGATTCGCCCCAACCAGCAATAAAACCGAGACGCTGGTCGGCCTTAAGTTCAGATCATTTAACGCTGCCACAAGGTCCTCGAGCATGGCCTGGGAGGCGCGGCGTAGCTGATAGCCTAGTAAGTCCTCCAGAGGATTCAAGGTCGGTGCGACGCTGGACGGTTCCGCGCTCGAACTGTTCGACATGTAGCCCCTGTACAATCGCTATATTGGATAACCATCCTACAAGATCGGCGCATTGCGCGTAACCCGCGTAGGCACCGTAACGGGAAGGCCGGCAAGCAGCGCGCTCATTCGTGCGATGTTTCGATTATCCTCGCACGCACGATGGCCACGACTCCTTACAGAGCCACCCTGGAGCGCACACAATGACCGAACGTCGGCAACAGCGTTTGCTCGTCGGTATCGATCTTGGCGGCACGAAGATCGAGGGGGTCGTTACCGATGCGACCCGGCCCGAGGTGCCACTCAAAAGACTGCGCGTGCCCACCGAACGCGATAACGGGTACAACCATATCTTGGATCGCATTTGCGAGCTGGTCGAGGACCTCAACGACGCCTGCGAAGACGTAGCGCAAGGTGACCTTGGTGTCGCAACTCCGATTGGCATCGCAACTCCGGGAACATGGGATGCGACAACTCAGACCCTGCGCGGCTCCAATACCCAGTGTCTGAACGGTAGGCCTCTGCGTTTGGATTTAGAAAGCAAGTTGGGAAGGCCTGTAAGCATAGAAAATGACGCGAATTGTTTCGTCATGGCCGAGGCCACCTTGGGATCCGCGCGAGGATATCAGACGGTCTTCGGAATCATATTAGGCACCGGCTGTGGTGGTGCTTTCCTGGTAAACGGCCATGTTTTGAGGGGTCGCCACGGCATTGCCGGTGAATGGGGTCAACTGGTAGTCGAATCGGATGGCGAAATATCGCCGCATGGAACCCGTGGGACGTTGGAGACATATATTGCGGGTCCTGCGCTCGAGAGCTTTTACTTTCAGAAAACCGGGATCCACCGGTCCCTATTGGAAATTGCAGATAGGGCGACGGAAGACGAATTCGCCAGCCTCACGATCGAACGCCTTAAGCACTACTTCGTCAAGGGACTCGCTGCCGTCATTGACACATTTGATCCTCATGCGATTGTAATAGGCGGGGGAGTGGGCAATGTGACGGCCCTTTATTCGGACGACCTAAGAAACCGTTTGAGCGAGTCGATTTTTGCGCCCTCGTTTGAATCCGCTATATTGCGGCCCACTATGGGCGACAGCGCTGGTGTATTCGGAGCGGCGCTGTTGACTCGCTCCGTTTAACTAAGTCTCTGCCGGGCAGATTCGCAACATGCTATTTAACTCGAAGAGCAGGGCGGGGAAGGATTTCGATAAGCCGGCCCGGGAGTTTTGGAGCAACTTGTGAGAGGCTGGCGGCATGCACCCGCCCGCCATCAGCACAGAGTACGCATTCACTGCCAAAGTTCAGGTCGGTGAGCCGCTGATTGTCGATCACACTCCGGACGGCGTTCGCAGGTATATCCCCATTACGGGAGGATCGGTTTCAGGCCCGCATTTCAAGGGTGCCGTGCTTGCAGTCGGGGGCGACTCCCAAATGATTCGGTCGGACGGTGTATTCGTGGTGGAGGCGCGCTACATGATCCAAACGGACGACAACGTTCTGGTTTCTGTTGTTAACCGAGGACTGCGTCGCGCGCCACCCGCGGTCATGGCGAGATTGTTGAAAGGCGAACACGTTGCGCGCGAAGAATATTACTTTCGTACAGTCGCGCAGTTCGAAGCGCCCCTGGACTCTCGGTATGCTGATCTTAATAATTCTCTGTTCGTTGGCACGGCAGAGCGCGAACCGACGGCCGCAATAATTCACTTTTATCGTATTTTATGATTTTAGCTGTCAGGGAAGCTCTGACGCGTCACCGGCTCGAGCACGTTCTCAATACGGCCACCTCTCGCTTGCCAGCATTTACAAACGCGACCGTGCAAGCGATCATTTAGCGTGTTTCTCAAGGGAGAGGCTCCATGCAACCGAAACAGATCGTATCGCGCGACGAATGGCTGGACGCCCGCAGGGCGCTTCTCGCGAGGGAGAAGGCGCACATGCGTGCAGGCGATACCCTCGCTGCAGAGCGTCGCGCCTTGCCGTGGCTGAGAATAGAGAAGAGCTACGAGTTCGATACGGCGCGTGGACGCCGCACGCTTGCCGAGCTGTTCGACGGCTGCGGCCAGCTGATCGTGCATCATTTGATGTTTGCGCCCGAATGGGAGGCGGCCTGCCCGGGATGCTCGTTCCAGGCCGAGCACATCGACGGGCCCGCACGACATCTGAAACATCATAATGCGAAGATCGTTGCGGTCTCGAGGGCTCCGCTCGCCAAGATTCGCGCCTATCAGCAGCGCATGGGTTGGGGCTTCGACTGGGTGTCTTCCTTCGGTAGCGACTTCAACTACGACTTTCACGTGTCGTTCACGAAGGATGAGATCCGCCAAGGTCGGATCGAGTACAACTCGGGCACGATCACGGCCGACCCGAGGTATCTCAGCGAGGAGCTCCCGGGAGTCAGTGTGTTTGCCGTGGGGGAAGGTGGGGAGTTGTTTCTGACGTACTCCACCTTCGCGCGGGGTCTCGACATGCTCCTCACTGCCGATCATTACCTTGACCTGACACCGGAGGGCCGGAACGAGAAGGCCTATCCAGCCTGGCCATGCCGCTACGATGAATATCCGGCAAATGATGTCCCTGCATAGACGCAGCGGTTGCGTTCATCTGGCGGGCTCAAAGAAAACGAGAAGGCGCGAAGGGCGCAAGGGATATCTCCGGCTCTCTACCGCTCAGGAGTTGCGCGACGAGACGACCGGTGCGGGCCGAGGCGGACATACCGATGTGGCCGTGGCCGAATGCATAGACTATATCTTGCGAGGCGCGCCCATGACCGACGCAAGGACGACCGTCCGGCATACTCGGGCGATGGCCGAACCAGGTTTTGATGCGCGAGGCCGGCATGTCTTTCGGAAGTTTCGGGAACATGCTGTAGAGGTTTTCGCGCAAGACTTCTGCGCGTTTCCAGTTCGGCTCGGCATCGAGCCCCGCAATCTCGACCGTACCAGCGGCGCGTAGCCCCTTGTTGGTCCAGTTCACTACCATCTTGGTCTCGGAATCCATCATCGAGCTGCGTGGGCCCGATTCCGGATGCTCGATCATGACGTGATAGCCGCGTTCGGTCTCGAGTGGCAACGGGTCACCGAGGGACGCCGCCAGCAGCTTCGAGCGGGCACCGGCCGCCACCACGGCGGCATCGCAGGGGACTTCGCCGGCCTCGGCGACCACGGCAACGAGCTTTCTACCGAAAAACCTGAAACCGGTTGCCCTGGAGTGCACCAGCTTGGCGCCAGACGCCAACGCATGATTGGCCAGTGCGGAGACATAGGCGCCAGGATCCAGGCAACGGCCAGACTCCTCCACCAACATGCCAAACGTGTAGCGCGGATGAAGATCGGGCTCGCGCTGACGCATCTCGTTAGCGTCAAGCTCGATCCACTCGATGCCCACACGCCTGCGGATGCGCCAGCCAAGGTCGTCGACAACGCTTGCTCGCGACGGAAAAACATGAATCACGCCATTGTGCTCGATCAATTCAGGAACACCAGCCTCCTCTGCGAGCTTCTTGTGCAGCAAAGGCGCATCCTTCAGGAGAGCGCGAAGGGCGATGGCTGTTTTCTCGACTCGCGCTTCGGTCCAGCCCGAGCGCAGATATTTGGTCAGCCAGGGCAACGCCGTCGGCAGGTACGACCAGCGGATCGAGAGCGGGCCGAGCGGATCCATGAGATAGCCGGGCACCTTTTTCCAGACACCCGGTTCGGCTGGCGGGATCACCGAATGCGCCGTCAGCCAGCCGGCATTGCCGTAACTCGCGGCCTGTGCGCCGCCGGGTTCGCCCGCATCGATCAGCGTGACGCGATGCCCCTCGCGTAGCGCCTCGATCGCGCTGATTACACCGACCACGCCGGCTCCAATGATGGCGACGTGGCGGTCTGCATGCTCAGTCATTTGCGCCTACTGTCCGGGGTTGGATCCATTGCGTCCGGGTGTAGATTGCATTCTTCACTAGTCGAACTAGCAATGCTCGTTTCGTTTTATGGCGATTCTTGCGAATTGGGCGCCTTAGGCGATCACGAACAGGGGCTCAAAAAACTGCACGCACCCCGGCATTGATGCCTGCTTCCTCGGACTTGCCGCTGCGCTGCTCATCCATCAACCCGACGTAGGCGTAGGTGGATCGACCCAAACGAGCCGTGCCGTTGAGATTAAGCTGAGCAAAGGCCCTGCCGATATCAGGCGCCAAAATGGTGGTCGGGGTACCGCCCAAGTTCGCCGCGACTGTGGGATGCATCAGGCTCCCGCTGTCATATCCAACTCCGAGATTGACCTGATAGGTGAACAGCGATGCCAAAGGCGAGGGATTTCCCGGTCCCAAGAGAACTCCACCCATCGTGCGCACACCGGTTGCAGAATATTCGGGCCCTGACAAGGCGTCCTGAACGCTGCCTTCATCGAAGGCAGCACGAGCGGTGCGCTGCCACAGCGTGCGGGCGAACGGCTCGAGCATTGCGCTACCCACATGCAATGGTAGACGAATCCCGGCGCTGAACAGTTCGCTGGTACCGGTGCTTTCGCTGTCGAGAGTCTGGGCGGTCAAGCCTAAAGGATCGGCTCGAGTGGTTTGCCAGCGGTTCGTGCCGCCGCCCAACATCGCATCGAAAATCACCGGCTTCAGCGAATACTGACCATAGGCGAAACCCAAATTCTCGTAGATGGAACCGGTGGCCACGGGCGATGAGACGTCGGCGAGAGAGTGCGAGAAGCCGATGCCGGCCGCGTTACCCTGTCCCGTCAGAAGATCAAACCCGACCGTGAACTGGCTGCGGCCAACGGTAAATCCCGATGCACGATCGTCGGCATCCCAACCGCCATGAGTCGCCGTTGCATCGAACCAGAACGCCTTGCCTGGATCGGGCGTACCCATTTCGCCGTCGGCACTGGAGAATTCCAGCTGTCGCTCGACCGAGGTTTGCAGCCACTGGCCCGCTTGCGGTGCCACGGCCGCGATTTCCGCGTGCACTTCGCCGGCCAGAGCAGTCATGGTGCCTGGCAGAGCTGTAGCCGACAGTCCGCTGACCATGAATACCAACTGTTGCTGCGCCTTCGTCGAATTGCCGGCTTGGTCGGCTGCCAGCATCTGATCAATCGCATTGCCGGCAGAGCGGGCATTCGCGTTGGCGCCCACCCCCTGCAGGTAGCTCGCGTAAGATGTTGGTACCACGCTAAGATCAATGCTGTTGTCACCGAAGGGATCATAGAAAATCGCGAGGCGTGTATTGGGGGACAAGCCCTCGGGCTGGCTAAAGGCAGCAAATTTGCCGACGATGCCCCCGTCAGCCGTCACGATACGAAATGAATCGCCAATCGCGGGCGGGGAAGTGGTGGAGGCGCTGGTCGCGGATAAGCCGCCGGGCTGACTAAGCGCAGCAAATCTCTCGACGATGCCCCCGACAGCCGTCACGCCGCCAACCGCGGCCGGGGACGCGGTGGATGGGCTCGTGGTGGGAATGTTCAGATTCACGTCCAGCACAGCGCCCGATGCGATGAACTGGCTGCCGGCACCTGTCAGCAACAATCGCGAATAGCTTCCGGGTCCGGTACCCGCTGCCGTGCCATTAATGTTCTCCTGATAAGTACTGCCGGATTCCATGGTCACGCTGGCCATTGCTGTCAAGGTTCCCGCTGAAATTCCGGGAGCCAAGGTGCCGCGCACTTGGGTGGGTCCCGCGATTGTGCCGATGCCACGCAACACGGCACCTGGAGCGACGCTGACGGTGCTGTTGAGGACGCCGTTTACACTGAGCTGCCCTTGGAGGACGCAAGTACCGTTGCTCAGGGTAGCGGTTCCGCCGATGACGAGAGTGCCTAGACCGGTTTTATCGAAGCAGGATCCCGAACCTCCCGTCACGACAGTACCGGTGAGCGTGGTGGTGGTGCCAGAGTCGATATTTAACACCGTGTCACCTACGATCTCGATAGTCTGCCCGGTGAGAATATTGACTGTCGTGGCGATCACACCGCTGTTCACCGTAACCGGGCCGTACCCCAGACCGTAGGCATTGGTGACCTCGACCAATCCGTCATCGATCGTCAGACCGCCAATCGTGTTATTTCCCGCCTCTCCCCAGCCGCGGTTATCGCCGTTCAACACCAAAGTGCCGTCCCCGCCTTTGACCAGTGCTCCGTCGCCCGACACTTGTCCGGTCTGCGTAAACGTGGCGCCTGGGTCGGTCACCAGCACATCGTTGCCGGTGAGACTGATGGCGCGCGCCGTGGTCATCGACGCCGTATTTTCCAGAGTCGAGTTGTTCAAGGTGAGGCCGCCCGATGCCGCGCCGAGTGCCGCGTCGCTGTTGACCACGAGCCGACTGCTGTTGACTACCGTGCCGCCCGTATAGGTACTCGTGCCGGTGAGTGTTTCCGTGCCGCCGGTCATGGCAAACCCGCCGACGCCGCCGATGCTGCCGGCGAAGGTACCCGCGGCATTGCTAAGAGTCAGCGTTTGGTTGCCAAGCGCCACGACGCCGGTGCCCGACAGAGACTGAAGCGTCGTGCCGGCGCTCGCCCCCGAGATGTCGACTGTGCCGTTGTCGATCACGCCGCTGGAGTTCGTCAGCCTGCCGGCGCCCGTCAACGCGAGCGTGCTGCCACTGCCGACTATGGTGCTCCCCGCAGTCGTGTCGTTACCACAAATCGCAAGAACGCCCGCTGTCACCGCGATACCGCCGGAATTGGAGACAGTTCCGCACAACTGCAAGGCACCCGCGCCGCTCTTGATGAGCATGCCGACACCGGCCACATCGCCGCCGTCGGTCAACACCGTACCGGCAGTCATCGCAAATGTGCCGTCGCCCGCCAGCGTGGTATCGCGATTCGTGGTGAATGAGGTCGTGCTCAACAGTGAGCCATCGTTGAGTGTAAGCGCGCCAGCAGCGGCACCGAGGGCGGCGTCGGAACCGATGCTTAGTTGGCTGCCACCGCTGACGCTGGTGCCCCCCGCATAGGTGCTGGTACCCGTCAGTGTTTCACTTCCGCCGGTGATCGCGAGGGCTCCCGCACCGCCGATGCCGCCGGCGAAAATGCCGCTGGCATTGCTGAGGGTCAGGTTTTTACTGCCCAGGGCAACGGTGCCCGTGCCCGATAACGACTGCAGCGAAGCACCGGAGGTGCTGGAGATGTCCAGGTTACCGTTGTCGGCAACGCCGCTGGAAGCTGCAATGCTGCCGATGCCGCTCAATGCCAGCGTGGCACCGACCCCTATCGCGGTATTTCCGCCATAGGAATTCGCGCCGGTAAGCATTTCGCTGCCGGCGGCTAAAGTGACACCACCGGCACCGCCAATAGTGCCGGCAAACGTACCGCTAGCGCTGCTGAGCACCAGGCGTTGATTGCCCAACGTCACCGAGCCGCTGCCCGACAATGATTGAATCGACGCGCCGCCTGAGGTGCCCGAGATATCGAAGCGGCCATCGTCCGTGACCACAGAATTCGTGATGCTCCCGATCCCGCTCAATGCCAGCGTCGTTCCCGTAGCGATGTTCGTGGAGCCGGTGTAGCTATTTGCACCGCCGAGAGTTTCATCGCCCAGAGCGAGAGTAAGTCCGCCCGTGCCGCCAATGCTACCGGCGAATGTGCCGGCGGCGTTGCTCAGCGTGAGGGTCTTGGTTCCAAGCGTGACCGCTCCGTTGCCCGACAACGACTGCACCGACGCACCGGAGGTCGTGCCGGAAATATCCAGTGTGCCATTATCCGTGACGCCGCTGGAATTGGCGATGGTGCCTGCGCCGTTCAACGCCAGCGTGGCGCCGCTGCCAATCGCTGTATTTCCGGAGTAGTTGCTTGCGCCGCTCAGCGTTTCCGCGCCGCCACCTAGTGCAAGACCGCCCGCACCACCAATGACGCCGGAAAATGTACCGGCCGCATTGCTGAGAGTAAGGGTTTGATTGCCAAGCGCCACAGTGCCGCCACCCATCAGCGATTGCAGCGAGACACCGGCCGTCGCGGCGGAAATGTCCAAGCTGCCGTTATCGGTGATCCCGGAATTCGCCATGTTGCCAGCGCCGCTCACCGCCAGCATGGCGCCGCTCGCGATCGACGTGTTGCCCGCAGCTGTGTCATTGCCGCAAATAACGAGTGCGCCGGCTGTCACGGAAGTGCCACCGCTGTTGGTCTCAGATCCGCACAGCTCTAAAGTGCCGGTTCCGCTCTTGATGAGCATGCCGACGCCAGCGACATTGCCGCTGTCACCGAGCACCGTCCCGGTATTGGTATCGAAAGTGCCGTTGCCCGCCAAAAAAGTATTGCGGTTGGTGGCCAAGGAAGCGCTGTTCTGCAACGTGCCGTTATTGAGCACAATGCTGCCCGAAGCAGCACCCAGCGCTGCGTCGGAATTCACGATCAAATTGCCGCCGCCGCTAACCGTACTACCACCCGCATAGGTGTTCGTACCGGTGAGCGTTTCGGTGCCGCCGGTAAGTGCCAATCCGCCCGTGCCGCCGATATTGCCGGCGAACGTGGCGGCGGCATTGGTCAAGGTCAAGTTTTGGTTTCCAAGCGTCACCGCACCATTGCCCGAAAGCGATTGGATCGACGCTCCTGCGCTGGCACCGGAAATATTGAAGCTGCCGTTGTCGAGCACGCTGCTGGAATTCGCGACGCTGCCGGCGCCGCTCAATGCCAACGTCGCACCACTGCTGATACCCGTGGCCCCACTGTAGGGATTCGTGCCGCTCAAAGTTTCGCTGCCGCCGGCGAGTGCCAATCCGCCGCTACCAGCAATGCTACCGGAGAACGCGCCAAGGGCGTTGCTCACCGTAAGTGTTTGGGTACCGAGGGTGAGCACGCCGCTGCCGGACAGCGATTGAATCGACGCACCGTTGCTAGTACCGGAAATATCGAGGGTGCCGTTATCGAGCACGCTGTTGGAGCTCGCGATACTGCCGGCGCCGCCCAACGCCAGCGTCGCGCCGCTGCCGACGCCCGTGGCGCCGGTGTAGCCATTCACGCCGCTCAACATTTCGCTGCCGCCGGTAACACTGAAATTCCCGCTGCCGCCGATGTTGCCGGAGAACGAGCCGGCAGCGCTGCTTAGTGCGAGGGTTTGGTTGCCGAGCGCGACCACGCCGCTGCCGGATAGCGATTTGATCGACGCGCCCAAGGTAGTTGCGGAGATATCAAAATTGCCGTTGTCGAGCACGCTGGTATTCACAAGGCTGCCGACGCCGCTCAACGCCAGCGTGGCTCCGCTGCCGATGCTGGATTGGCCGCTGTATGTGTTCGTGCCGCTAAGCGTTTCCGTGCCGCCGGTGAGCGCCAGTCCGCCGGTACCCCCAATGCTGCCCGCGAAGGTGTCGGCAGCATTGGCGAGAGTCAGGGTTTGGCTTCCCAGCGTCACCGCACCATTGCCCGACAGGGAGTGAATCGATGCACCGGATGTCGTGCCGGAGATATCCAAATTGCCGTTGTCGAGCACGCCGCTGGAGCTCGCGATGCTGCCGGCGCCGTTCAATGCCAGCGTCGCACTACTGGCGATGGCGGTTCCGCCGCTATAGGTACTCGTCCCGCTGAGCGTCGCAACGCCTGCGGCAATCGCCAATCCACCGGTGCCGCCGATACTGCCAGCGAAGGTGTCGGCGGCATTGGTCAAAGTCAGAGATTGGCTCCCCAGCGTCACCACGCCACCGCCGGCCAGCGATTGAATCGACGCACCGTTGTTGGTACCGGAAATATCGAAGGTGCCATTATCGAGAACGCTGTTGGAGCTCGCGATGCTGCCGGCGCCGCCCAATGCCAGAGTTGCACCGCTGCTAATGCCCGTAGCGCCGGTGTAACCATTCACGCCGCTCAAGGTTTCGCTGCCGCCGATAACATTTAGATTCCCGCTACCACCGATTCCGCCGGAGAACGAGCCGGCGGCGTTGGTCAATGCGAGGGGTTGGTTGCCGAGCGCGACCACGCCAGTGCCGGACAGCGAAGTGATCGACGCACCCGACGTAGTAGCCGAGATATCGAAGACGCCATTGTCGAGAAGGCTGGAGCTGGCGATGGTGCCGGGGCCGCTCAAAGCCAGCGCCGCACCATTGCCGATGGTGGTAGCGCCCGTGTAATTATTGACACCAGTCAATGTTTCGGTGCCGCCGCTAACTGCCAATCCGCCGGTACCACCGATGCTGCCGGCGAAGGTGTCGGCGGCATTGGCGAGAGTCAAGGTTTGGCTTCCCAGCCTCACCGCACCATTGCCCGCCAGCGATTGAATCGATGCACCGGATGCGGTGCCGGAAATATCAAAGCTACCGTTATCGACGACGGCCGAGTTTGCGATGCTGCCGGCGCCGCTCAGGGCGACTGTCGCCCCGCCGCCGATGCCGGTCACACCGCTATAGCTGTTCACACCGCTCAAGGTTTCGCTGCCGGCCCCTACGGTCAGTCCACCGGTTCCGCCGATGTTGCCGGCGAAGGTATCGGCGGCATTGGTCAAAGTCAGGGTTTGGTTTCCAAGCGCCACGGCACCATTGCCCGCCAGCGATTGAATCGATGCACCGTTGTTGGTACCGGAAATATCGAAGGTGCCATTGTCGGTAACGCCGCTGGAATTGGCGATAGTACCGACAGCGCTCAACGCCAGCGTCGCGCCATTGGCAATGGCGGTAGCCCCGGTATAGCCATTGATGCCGGTCAGATTTTCGGTTCCGCCACTGACGTTGACACCACCCGTGCCATTGATACTGCCGGCGAAGGTGTCGGCGGCATTGCTGAGGGTTAAATTCTGATTGCCCAATGTCACGATGCCGACACCCGACAACGACTGAATCGATGCGCCAAACGCAGTACCGGATATATCCAGGGTGCCACTGTCGGTCACGCTGGAGTTGGCGATGCTGCCGGCGCCGCTCAACGCCAGCGTTGTTGAAATGCCGATCCCGGTAACGCCGCTGTAACTATTGGCAGCGCTGAGCGTCTCATTCCCGCCCGATAGCATCAGTGCACCGGTGCCGCCGATACTGCCGGCGAAGGTGCCCGCGGCATTGGTCAGGTTCAAGTCTTGGTTGCCTAACGCCACGATGCCGACACCCGACAACGACTGAATTGATGCGCCGACGCTGCTACCGGAGATGTCGAAGGTACCGTTGTCTACGATACTGCTGGAGTTTTCGATGCTGCCCGCGCCGCTCAGCGCCAGCGTGCTCCCGTTGGCGATGCCGGTCGCACCCGTATAAGTATTCGTACCGCTGAGCGTTTCACTGCCGCCGATTATGCCAAGAGCCCCCGCGCCACCGATGCTGCCGGCAAATGTATCGGCGGCATTACTGAGCGTCAGGTTTTGACTACCGAGTACCACGCTGCCGCTGCCCGACAGTGACTGAATCGAGGCGCCGGCGATGCTGCCGGAAATGTCGAAGGTGCCGTTGTCGGCGAGTGTGCTGGAGCTCGCGATGCTGCCAGCGCCGGTCAGTAGGACCGTCGCGTTGCTGCCAATGCCTGTGGCGCCCGTGTAGCTGTTGGTAGCGCTGAGGGTTTCGCTGCCGCCGGCAACGGTGAAACCACCGGTGCCGCCGATGCTGCCGGCAAAGCTGCCGGCGGCATTGCTGAGGGTCAAGGTTTGACTACCCAGTGTGACGGTGCCGCTACCCGACAGGGATTGGACCGATGCGCCGGCGATGGTGCCGGAGATATCAAAGTTACCACTGTCGGCAACGGCGGAGTTTGCAATGCTGCCCCCACCGACCAACGCCAGCGTCGTACCGGTACCGATGCCTGTGCCGCCCGAATAGTTGCTAGAGCCTGTGAGCGTTTGGCTGCCGCCGGTCAGCGCCAGGCCGCCCGTGCCACCGATGCTGCCGGCGAAGTTGCCGGCTGCATTGGTAAGGGTCAGGGTTTGATTGCCCAATGCCACGGTACCGGTGCCTGCCAGCGCTTGGAGCGACGCGCCAGCGCTGGTGCCGGAGATGTCGAGGGTGCCATTGTCGAGCACGCTGGTGGAATTTGCGATGCTGCCGCTACCGCTCAACGCCAGCGTTGCATTGAGGCCGATCCCCGTTGCGCCGGTGTAAGCATTGGTGCCGGAGAGAGTTTCGTTGCCGTTGAGCACACTCAGACTGCCAGTGCCGCCGATACTGCCGGCGAACGTGCCGGCCGCATTGTTCAGCGTGAGGGCTTGGTTGCCGAGGTTGACCAGACCATTGCCCGCCAGCGATTGAATCGAGGCACCCGCGACTGTACCGGAGAGATCAAACGCACCGTTGTCGAGTACACCGCTGGAACTCGCGATGCTGCCAGTGCCGCTCAACGCCAGCGTGGTACCGCTGCCGATGGCGGTGGCGCCTGCGAACGTGTTGGTACCACTGAGCGTCTCTGAACCGCCGAGCAGCGTGAGTCCGCCGTTGCCGCCGATGACGCCGGCGAACGTGCCGGCCGCATTGCTCAATGTCAGGGTTTGGTTTCCGAGCGTAACGGCACCGCTGCCCGACAGCGACTGAATCGAGGCACCCGCGACTGTACCGGAGAGATCAAACGCACCGTTGTCGAGTACACCGCTGGAACTCGCGATGCTGCCAGTGCCGCTCAACGCCAGCGTGGTACCGCTGCCGATGGCGGTGGCGCCTGCGAACGTGTTGGTACCACTGAGCGTCTCTGAACCGCCGAGCAGCGCTAGTCCGCCGTTGCCGCCGATGACGCCGGCAAACGTGCCGGCCGCATTGCTCAATGTCAGTGTTTGGTTTCCGAGCGTAACGGCACCGCTGCCCGACAGCGATTTAACCGAGGTGCCTGCCGTGGTTCCGGAGATGTCAAAAGTGCCATCGTCGACGAGATTGCTCGATTTCGCCACGCTACCGGCACCATTTAGCACCAGCGTGGCGCCGCTAGCGATGTCGCTCGCCCCGCTGAATAGATTCGTCCCAGTGAGTGTCTCGACGCCGCCGGCAACGGTGAAACCACCGGTGCCGCTGATGCCGCCGCCGAAGGTGCCCGCGGCATTGCTCAAGGTGAGGGTCTCGCCGCCAAGCGTCACTGCGCCGCTGCCTGACAGCGAGTGAATCGTGGCGCCAGCCGTGGTGCCGGAGATATCAAAGATACCGTTATCGAGTACACCGCTCGAATTTGCGATGCTACCTGTGCCGCTCAGCGCCAGCGTGGCGCCAGTGCTGATAGACGTAGCACCGGTGTATGTGTTTA
>Ga0302326_10002835_pt1 | contig 41677 bp, 36 predicted proteins | sample Palsa_T0_3_FD_202264 | JGI IMG/M metagenome (GOLD analysis project Ga0302326, IMG submission 202264) | Peat permafrost microbial communities from Stordalen Mire near Abisko, Sweden - Palsa_T0_3 | ecosystem: Environmental > Terrestrial > Soil > Palsa > Peat permafrost | place: Sweden: Abisko... | reverse complement strand
GGTCTGCCAGTCAAAGGCTTTCCGCGAAGAGCGAAATGGCGCTTTTGTAAAACCAAAGGCGTCGGCGGAGAGGTTTCGCCAAAATTCGCTTGACAGGGCACAGCGTCGTTAGAGACGGAATGACAAAGGGTTTGGAAGCTGGCCGCTGATAGCCGAGAGCCAGCCACTTCTTACACTGCGTAGGCTCAGCACTAGCGCAGCACCACCGCGCCGCGACCGAGTGAAGAAACCGTGTGCGGAACGTCGGGCTGCACCGACTTCCCTTCTGGCTGCGAGGCTACGCTCCAGGCTTTCGACAAAGTCTCGCCCGCCTGCATCTTGGTCAGCAGGCTGTCGAGAAATAGCGAGGTGTTTGAGCCGAGGCGGCGCAGCGTGAGCACCACGTTGATCTTCAGGCCTTTGGTTTTGAAGCCGGCATCGTAGGCTTCCTGCGGATTGTCGTTGCCGATCCACAGCAGCTTCACACCGGAATCGACCGACGTTTTCAATAGCTCGGCGCCGGTGAGGCGGTCGCCGGAAGCGTCGGTAATCGCGCCGTCGGCGCCCACGTCGCAGAAGAGATGCAGAACGTCGTACTGATGGCTGGCCGCGCCGCGCACCTCGGCGACCGAGGTGAACGTGGCGCTGGAGGCCGCGGGATAAAAGCGCTTGTAGACGCGCAGGTCGGCCTTCACCTCTTCGGCGAATTTGGTACTAAGCTGGCCGACCAGAACCTTGGTCCCGGCAACTTCTTCTTTGCGGAAAGAATCGAAAATGCCCATTGTTTTGCTGTGACTGAAGTTTTGCTGTGACTGAAGTTTTGCTGCGATTGCGAACGCTCCCGGACAGAACGGGAGAAATAATTACTTCCGGTATTGCGTGGGCTGCGGACCTTTTTCCAGCGTTTCACGGTCCCAGATCCAGCCCTCGCGAGTGTAGCTGGCGAGTTCGAAATCCTGGGTGAGTTCGAGGGCGTCGACCGGACAGGCGTCCTCGCAGAGGCCGCAGAACATGCAGCGGCTCAGGTCGTAGGTGAAGTTGGTGAGTTCCTTGCGGCGGGTGTGCTCGTTGCGCGCGCTGGAGACGACGATCAGATTCTCCGGGCAGGCGAGCGCGCACAGGTCGCAGGCAATGCACATGGTCTCGTCGGTGTCAGGATTGACGTTGAGCCGCGGCGCGCCCCGGTAGCGCTCGGCCACCTGCGGCCGCTCCATGGGATATTGCTCGGTGTAGATTTCCTTGGGATCCTGATAGCGGAAGGTGACCTTCAACCCCTGGAGAAGGTCGATGAGAAAAATTTTACGGAGCAGGCTTTGCATCCCCATATCGGAGTAAGCATACCACTTGGCCGTTGGCAGCGGCCAGTTGTGGAGTCCAAGGCACAAACAAAAGCTTACGGGAACTTTTGCGGCTTGGCGTTCGTATTTAAAGCCAGAGGATGTTTATGCGAGCCTATCTCGCCAAGTTGACGCCGAAAGCCCGGATGCTGCTGGCCATACCGCTGATCGCGGTTGCGTATCCAGTAGTGATGGTTCTTGTGCCGGCAATCGTTCGCGCAATCGTGCCCGACGTGGTGCGCTCGGTGCTGAGCCTGATCTGATCCAATCTCGCAAGCAGAGGTTTCCTCAGGCGCCGTAATACCTACACGGCTCGACCGGGCTCTACGCCGCTTTGGCTGGAACAGCCGTGATCCGCTGGGCCGGTGACTTTACGATTGCCGCCGCGATCAGCCCCACAATCAAGAATCCAATCGCCGCAATGAATATGGTGGCGACGGTGTAGTTCAGCGGAAAGCCGTACCAGTTCCAGTACTGCACGTTGGTCATGAGTGCCACCGTCAGTCCGAGCAGTGTGACGAAACCAACCCGCGAGACGTAGCCGTTCAGCCCGGAAGCCAACGAAAGCAGGAAGGCAGCGAACCACGCCACCACAATATTCAGGATCAATTCATTCACCAACTGGCCGGTCATCGGGGCGCCCGCTCCGGCGGAGTGGTAGATCGCGATGCCGTACGGCCCGCCGGCCTTCTCCGGAGGCACCTTCATTGCGGCGTCCACTTGCGGGAAGTAGTAAAAGCCCGACTGCGGCACCGAAGCTTTCAACGCGTCCATTACCGGCTGCTGTTGCGGCAGACTCTGGATGCCAACCTCTCCCAAGCCCAAAACCATGTGCGCGAGCCCGCCCCACAAGAACAGCGCAAATCCGCCCAAGACACCTGCCAACAGGATTCGTTTTGCCATAAAGTTCTCCTCTGGGCCGGATATTATGCCCGAAAACGGTGCAGTTGGGAAGCAGGATCTCGGGCCAGGCGGCTACAATGGCCGTTCGCGGTTTCAAGAAAGGAAAAGAAACAGTACGCCTGACCACGATGAGTTGTGGATGGAGGAAGCCCTGCGGGCGGCGCAGCGTGCGCTGGAAGCGGGCGAAGTTCCCGTGGGAGCGGTAGTGGTGTGCGACGGAACAATCATTGGCCGGGGATGGAACCGCAACATCGGCGACTCCGATCCGACGGCCCATGCGGAGATCGTGGCGCTGCGCGAGGCCGGTGCCAGCCTTGGCAATCACCGCCTGGGAGAATCCATACTGTTTGCCACAGTGGAACCCTGCGCGATGTGCGCGGGCGCGTTGATACATGCGCGGATCAAGCGCCTGGTGTATGGCGCGGACGATCCCAAGGCGGGCGCAGTGCGATCAGCCATGCAGGTGCTGCATCATCCGCAACTAAACCACCGAGTAGAAGTCCGCGGAGGCGTGCTGGCAGGCCGTTGTGCGGAGTTGCTGCAAACGTTCTTTCAGAGCCGCCGTTAGCGGGTGTGTTTGGTCGCAAATTTAACTGCCAACGGACCACTGGCAACCGGCAACTGCCTTCCGGAGGGGCTGCGTCGTTAAACGATTTCTGCTTTTCTGAACTCCGCGATCTCTTCGATCGAATATCCAAGCTCCCGCAGCACCTCATCCGTATGCTCACCCACCATGGGCGCGCGGTGGCGAATCTTGCCGGGAGTCAACGACAATGTCACGGCAGGAGCCGCCAGAGGCACCGGTCGGGAAACTCCAGGGAAATCGACATCTTGCAACAACCCGCGAGCCTTCACCTGACGATCTGCGAGCACCTGACCGGGATCGTGCACCGGCCCGGCGGGAATCCGAGCCGCCTCCAGTTCGGCAATTGCCTGCGCGCTGCTGCGCGAAGCGAGCCAGGCGTTCATCGCTTCGGTGATCGGCTGATAGTTGTCGGCACGATGTTGGTCGTCTCCAAAACGCGAGTCAGTGATGAATTCTTCACGTCCCACCAGCCGCGCCCAGCGGCCAAACATTTCGCCGCCCGCCACCGAAACCACTATCCAGCCGTCTTTTGTACGGTAAGCGTCGCCCGGGGCAGCATAGAAGCTGGTATTGCCCATCTGCCGCCGCTCGATTCCCAGAACGTGACGTTCCGCTAGTACATTCTGCATAAACGTGATCCCGGTGGCGAGCAGCGAACCATCGACCACTTGCCCGTCGCCGGTCTTGCCACGATGATAAAGCGCCACCATCACACCAAAAGCCGTGTGCAGCGCTGTTCCGTAATCTTCAAACGGAACCACCGAGCGAACCGGCGCTCCGGGGAAGCCCGTCAGACTCATAGCGCCGCTCATCGCCTGTGCCACCGCGTCAAATCCCACGCGCCGGGCGTAGGGCCCGTCAGGGCCGAAAGTGGAAACGCGGGCAAAGATCACGTCAGGCCTGATGGCTTTCAGGGTTTCGTAATCGAGTCCCACTTTTTTGAGGACTTCAATCGGAAGATTGGCGACCACCACATCGGCCGTTTCCACCAGGCGACGCACAACAACGCCGGACTCCTGCTTCCCCAAGTCCAGGGTCAAGCTGCGCTTGTTCCGGTTCAGGGAAAGAAATCCGCAGCCCTCGCCGGTGTCAGCGACCGGCGCAAGATAGCGGTCTTCGCTGCCCTGCCGCCGCTCGATACGAATCACGTCGGCGCCCATATCGGCCAGCAGCATGGCGCAGTACGGCCCGGCGATGAACCGACCGAAATCAATCACACGGATGGCGGCCAGCGGAAGCGAGTTTTGCATGGCAAAGATTCTAAATCAATGCCTGCGCAATTCCGCCCGACGGCGGGCGACCGCGTCACGGCAATAAAATGGAGAGGATGCGTTACAGCCAGAGAATAGGCCCGAGCGCTTCTTTTAAGGAGCAAAACGAGCGGGCATCGATTTTATCCCGTTCATGAAGTTGGATTTTAGCCTGACGACGGGTCCAGTCAGTTCGAACCTGGGCAGATGTGGACGAAGCATTTCAAAGAGCGTGACTGCTTCCAAGCGGGCCAGATGGGCACCCAGACAAAAATGAGGCCCGATGCCAAAGGCGACGTGGGGGTTGGGGGTGCGCTGAAGATCCAACTGGTCGGCGTGTGGGAAGACTTCCTCGTCGCGATTCGCGGAGACGTAATAGAGCATAATCTTGTCGCCTGCCTTGATAGGCTGCCCGTTCAGTTCGGTGTCCTGAACGGCAGTACGCCGGAACTGCATAATCGGCGATACCCAACGCAAGAACTCCTCCACCGCAGCAGGAACCGGCGCTTCGCCGGCAGCTAAGCGATTCCGCTGCTCCGGCCATTCGGTGAGCGCCTGAAGACTGCCCGAGAGCAAATGCCGGGTTGATTCGTTACCGCCGATTACCAGCAGCATCCACAGATGGCAAAATTCGCTATCGGTAAGATGTCGCCCGTCAATTTCACCGGTCACTAGAAAACTTACGAGATCATCAGTGGGCTGGGCGCGTCTGGAGGCGGCCATTTTCCGGGCGTACTCAAAACCTTCGGCAAAGGTCCGGTTGTAGGCCTCCACGCTGCCACCGCCAAAATCGGGATCGTCAAAGCCGACAACCGTATTGCTCCATTGGTAGATCAGGCTCCGATCTTCACGCGGCATGCCCAGCATATCCGCAAGGACCAGGAGAGGCAGTTCGGCAGCGACATCGCGCACCACATCAAATTGCTCCTCGTGCAGCACGCGGCCGACAATATTTGCGGCATGGGTCCGTATGCTCTGGTGGAGCTGTTGCAGGGCCTGCGGGGTAAAAGCGCGCATGGCCAATTTTCGGATCGGTGTATGTTCCGGCGCGTCCATATTGAGCAGCAACTGGCGGGTCCGCTCAAGATCCTGGCGCGATTGCGGATCTGTCAGAAATGCGCCACGGTACGCCGAGGAATACACTTCGGGTTGGCGAGACACCGCAACAACACTGGAATACCCGACGACGGCCCAGTAGCCACTGCCGTGGGTTACGGTACGGTGGGAAGAACTATGCAACTGGCGGGCGTTTTCGTTTACCCACGCGACCGACGACAGCCTGCGCAAGCGAGCAAACTCATGGTAGGGCACGCCGGTTGTGTATTGTTGCGGATCAGCCAGTACGTCGGAATGTGGAGATGACGAATTAATATCCCCGGCCTGATCCAACGCTTCTTTCGCCATGACGTTTGGAATATACACCGGGCATGCATCACATCAAAAACCCGGCGCCTCTGGTTGCTGTGGAACGATTGCCCGATCGTAACAGTCTCATTCCGGCGGGCCAAGACCGCGACTGCCCGTCCGCCTAGCCACAACCGCCCGCTGTATCGTTATCATAGGAGCCCGTCTGTGACTCTACTTCAGATGGAATGCCATCGAGCGAGGCAGACACAGGACTACGCGGACGGTTGTTCGTGGGAACGGAGGTTTCGAGTAAGCTTGCCCCAGCATTGCCAACCGACGAGGTAGACGATTCTCCAATGCTCTGAGGCAGAGTGCAATTCAACAACGCGATGAAACGGTCCACACGATCAAAACCCCAAAGCCGATGCCCGCCGATTCGAAAGTAGGGAACACCGAAAATGTCATCCTGATAGGCGTCCACCAGGGAGTCGACACCCTCCGCCCTGATATCGGGATCATCGATGGCCTGCAGGATGATGTCGCCGTCCAAACCCACAGACTCGGCTAATTTGCGGACAACGTTGGGGTCGCTGATATTCTCACCCCGCTGCCAACGGGCCTCAGTGACCACCTTGTAGAACGCAGTTCCCTGCCCCAGGCGGCGGGCCTTCAGCCAGCCAAGATGGGAAACCTCCCACCAGGGCGCGATGTCCACCGGCCACACGATGCGCAGTCCCAACTCCCCGGCCAAACGCTTTGTGTCTTGCAGGATGTACAGGTGCTTGGCCTTACTCATGGCCGCATAACGGATTTCAGCTTCCCGCTTTTGCAACGCTTCCCGGGTGCGCTGATCCGGTTCCCAATAAGGAATAAACTGCAGCAATTTGTGGACGTCAGGAATGGCACGCTGCATGCGCTCCACCGCCATCCAACTGAACGGACTGCGAAACGAAAAGAAAACCCGTGGACTGCGTTTCATGATCGAGTCTCCGCGGTGAGAGCATCCAGTGTGGCTTGATCCAGCTCGGTCAACTGGCCGGCGCGCTCGCCCGCGCTGATCGCATATCCGTGCAAAATCCGAGCGGTTGCCGTATGCACCAATTTGTCTCCTCGCTGGACATAACAGTCCATGCGACCATCAAACATAATTCCCTTCATGACATCTTCTACTACAAAGGTAGTGTGGATCGTCTCCTCCATATGGGCGTCGGCTACCAACTGGACGCGTACCCGTGAAACGACAGGTATCCACGCGTACTCCTTAAGCAGACGAGCAACCGAGATACCACGATCGGCAAGGAAACGATCAACCACCTCTTCCAAAGCTCGAATGTAGGCTGAATGTTGGACACGGTCGGAATATTGGCAGTGAAAATACCGGGCACACCAGGACCAGAGAAAGGCGCGGGAGCCCGGAGGCGTCAACGACGATTTCACACTTTGTCCGGATGTAAGATGCAGATCGGAGGTTTCGCTCGGGGAATTTATTTCCGCCGGTATCCGGGAAATCCATGGCGCAACGACATCAGGGAGAGGCTTTCGATCGGAAACGCCTTTCTCAGGTATCAGCGCCACACGAACTTTGGCCTTGACTGAAGCAGCATCGGATTCGCCTCGTTTAAGCAGCAATCGTACTGAAAACTCGTTTGATTGCTTGAATGCAGTTTCCGCAACAACCAGGTCATCCACGTCCATGAGCGCAACCAGGAGTGCCGAAGAATCGATGATTTCCAGCCCCAAACCATACTCACGAAACAGGAGTTGCGGACCCATTCCTTGTTCCCGAAACCATTGAAGAACCCCTTCCTCGACCAGATACAAAAGGTGCTTGAATCCGATCCACGTGCGTATGTTTGCGCCTTCGAATCGAGGCCGCATCGAAGCCAGCGTAGTTGGATGATCCACATTCATGGACTGTGCGCCTGTCGACTGCAGCGCAGAACTAAGGATTAAGGGTTCGGCGGAAGGTGAGACGCTCTAACCAATGTTCCCGATCTCACTAAGGAGAAAGAATCATAGGATTCCCATTTCTGCACTAAAAGATTAGAGTCAGCTTGCTGCCGATCGGATGCGAAGAACATCTTGACTTACCGGAAGCAAGAGCCAGCCTTCAATGCGATTGCCGCAGATCAGAACCCATTCGGATGGCGGATCGGCGGGTGCAACCTCCGTCATTGCGGAGCCGACGGCCAACTGAAGTACGCCCAGCGCGCCGTATAAGTCACCGATTCTGCGCGACAGATCGATGACTCTAGCGCCAGCAGGCGCCATTTCAGCGGGGCCGATTACGACTGTTGAACGAGGAAGGCTGGCCAGATCGGCAGAGCCGGTTACAGGGCGGCAGCATCCCAGCACAGGCATCCCGGCGGTGGTTTCCGTCGAACGCTCGAGCACGATGCACGCGGCGCCCGCGCGCAACTCACCGGTTGTCCCCAACCTTGCCAGATTTTCCCGGAAGAGCCTGGCGGCGACCTCATCATCCGGTTCGACGCCAACCACCAGGACACGATCGGCTCTGCCCGCACGCAACAAAGTACAGCCCAGCGCAAGCGCATCAAGGCCGGAGGTCGCGCCAGAGCAGACCATTAGATTCGGACCTCCAGAGCGGAACCAGATGGCGATGGTGCTGGCGATGACGTTGCTCGAGGCATTCGGTGCATCGAGCGGGCTAATTTCACGCACATTAGCCTCGCGCAAGATGCGGACGACCTTGTGCACGGTAGCAACATTTCCGAGATTCGAACTGACAACAACGGCAGCTCTCGGATCAGGAGCTCCACCAGGACGCGGCGAGCCGGGCTCCCGATGGAGTGCGCGATGAACAGCGCAGAGCGCAAGCCGCGTTGCGGGTTCCTTGGACAAGAGCCCCTTGCGCCCGAGTAATTCATAGGCGCGGTCCGCCGTGCAAGCCGGTCCGTAGCCACTCTGAGGCACAAGGTCTGTCAGGTCCACGTTTGGGACATGTATGCCCCATCCCGTCGCCACTACTGCAGCACGGTCCGTACGAGCGGAGGGAGAGCCGTTGGAGGGAGCGATGATCGCGGTCATGCGGCCGCCTCAACCAGGGTGACAGAGTTCACGCCACCGAAGCCAAAGGCGTTAACCGCAGCCAAGCGCAAATCGGCCGACGCCGGATCGCCGACCACAAAACGAAGGCCCTGGCCTTCAGAAAGAAGGTTGTTTAAACCGACCACTGGGGGTACAATTCCGGCCTGCAGACAGCGAATTGCAACGTCCACGCTCACCAACGCGGAGGCTCCCGATGTGTGCCCAAGCGCACCTTTGACTGCTGTAATCCACGGACCGGGAGTATGGCCGCACAACATCTCGCGAATTAATTGAGCCTCCGCCGGCTCATTCAAAGCGGTGCCAGTACCGTGGGCTACGACAAGGTCAACCTGGGCTGGAACCCGTTGTGCCCGTGAGATCGCGTCCTGCATTGCCCGCCGAATGCCGTCACCGTTGGGAGCGGTTTCGTGGTACGCATCGCAGGAAAGCCCCGTGCTCAACAGGCGGGCCAGAGGTTGAGTGGAAGAAGATTCAGGCGTCACAATCACCACCGCAGCGCCTTCTCCCAGAAGGGTGCCGGTCCTGCCGGCATCAAAGGGACGAACACACTCGGTCGGCGAGTCGGAGAATCTGCCAATCATGGCTAACATCGATGCCGTCATGGCATCCACGCCGGCGGCAATGACCGCATCTGCTTCGCCCAACTCGATCAGGTCTTGTGCGAGCGCCAGCGCGTGGCCGCTGGCACTGCATGCATTGGAGAGCGTAATGACGTCTTTAATGCAGGGAGAAACCTCGTGCAGGGCAGAAGCAAAATGCAGGCGTTCAATCGGGATCTTCGAGTCCTCCAAGGCCCACCGTTCCACCGAGCGCAGCTCCCGGAGTCCAGTCCCCACAATGGCAGCCACTCGCATTCGATTCGGGTCCACTCTGGCCTGCGAGAGCGCGTCCCGAACACAGGATGTCAGCCAGCGGCCTGCTCGGAACCATTGTTCCTCCGCAGCTTCAATAATCTGGTAGCCGAACCTCACGTTAAGTTTGGCCGGCTGGAAATAAGAAAGAGGGCTGATTCCGCTCTTGCCCTGGAGCAGAGCCGAGAAGGTACTTTCACCGTCGCCGAGACACGTCCGGATCGCGCTACCGGTGATCAGAACCGCCACGGCGCCTCCCCCTGAGAACGGCTGCGCCAACTCCGCCGTCCGGCATCCAAGAACAGACCAAGGAGATACGTCCATTCAAGTCCGAATTGTCATGGTGCAATGTCAGCAATGCCGCCAATTGCAACGCGCCCGTGGCCGCTTGGCACTCACCCAGAAGCTTTTTCACCGCAATTCGGTGTTTCGTGTCGGAGCCGAAAACGGAAGCTAAGGCTTGCTTTTCAGGCCAATCCTCATTCTCGCTGCCGGTTTCAGAGGTGGCAATAAACGTTATGTCCTGCGCGGAGATATGCGCTTCCGCCAAGGCCCGCCGGATGCAGCGCTCGATCGCCCTTGCCATGCCAGCCTGTCCTCCCGTGCTGGGGGCAAACGCTGTAATGACGGACAATATTTCTCCGTCCAGGTTCCGATCCGGTTTGGCATCTCCATTCAGATGAGTGACGAATACGGCGGCGCCTTCGCCCGCGGGAAGGTCCGCGCCCCCGGATTTTCCCAGATGCGTGGCCCAAGCGGCGTGCGGCGTAAATTCCTCGACCGCACCCATGAGAAGCACGTCCGCGTAAGAGCAACGCAAGAGGTTCGCGGAGTAGCGCAGAACATTTAGAAACGCCAGTTCCCCTCCCGCCAACGTTGCGTTGACGCCCTTCAGCTTATAACGAATGGCGGCTTGACCGGCAGCGCAATTCATCACAGTGTTTGGAAAGAAAACGGGATTGACCAAGTACGGCCGTTCTTCGACAAGGGTTTCCCGGGTATAGTCGTTCATGGATTTCAGGCTTCCCAAGGTGGTGCCGAGAACAATGCCGATGCGGTGCCGGTTCGAATCATCGACCCGGGTACCGCTATCCTCGAGCGCCTGGCCGCAGGCCACCATGGCGAGCGCACTGCGACGATCCAGGAAGGAAGTGCCTTTGCGGCCAAGAATTTGCCGCACATCGAAATCCACGATTGCGTGAGCCGTGGCAGAGGGGAGTGCCTCCGGGTAAAGAGCCTGGACATCACGTCCGCGATCCGGTTCTCCCGTGCAGTCGCGCTTGAGAGTGTCGACCAGACAATCGCGTCCCATGCCAGCCGACGATAAAACACTCCAGCCGCTGATGGCCAATGGGATCACGCGACCGCTCCTAGAATCACAATGGCGTTGTTGCCACCGAAGGCAAAGCCGTTATTCTGGACGATCCGAACCGTGGCGCGACGTGCCTGGTTCGGAACCGTGTCCAACCCAACCATTTCCGGATCGGCAGTCACCCAGTTGATTGTAGGTGGGAGAAACCCTTCCGTAATCGCCAGACAAGAGGCGATCGCCCCGAACCCGCTCGCTGCCCCCATGGTGTGACCGAGCATCGACTTAATCGAACTGACCGGGGGGGTGTCTTCCCCAAAGACCGCATGAATGGCCTGAAATTCAACGGAGTCGTTGGATGGAGTGCCGGTGCCATGAGCGCAAATATAGTCCACGTCAGAGGGCCGAATGTGGGCCTGGCCGAGAGCAAGTCGCATGCAGGCAGCAATGCTGCATGCGTTAGGAGCTACCATGTGATTGGCATCGCAATTGAGGCCATATCCGAGCACCTCCGCGTATGGCCGTGCGCCGCGGGCCAGGGCGTGATCGAGTGTCTCGAGCAATAAGGCCGCCCCACCTTCGGCGGTCAGGATTCCGGAACGGTTTCGATCAAAGGGCGAACATGCATCCTTGGCGAGAGTGCCGAGACGGAAAAACCCAGCGTGCACCCAGCGGCATACCGAATCCGCGCCGCCCGTGACCATGACCTCGGCTTCACCGTGGGCTAGACAGTCAAAAGCATATCCAATAGCATAGTTGCTTGCCGAGCACGCGGTTGAGATGGTGAGAGATTCGCCGGAAACACCCAGTTCCTCACTTACCCCGTTGGCAAGCCGGCTTCCCGGAGCCTGCCGGAGGAATTCCGGCGACTGGGCCTGGAAGCCATGATTGAGAATCTCTGCCGCCAGCGCCTCCGCAACCTGGGATTCTCCGCACGTCGTTCCCATTACGACCCCGACGCGTTCCAAGTCCACTTGATCGAGGTTCAACTGGGCGTCTCGGACCGCCAACCGAGCTGCAGTCGCCGCAAATAGCGTGGAGCGGCCCCAAGCGGAGGGATCCAGCCGTCGGAGAAGAGCTTGAGGCCTGAAGTCATGGACTTCTCCCGCGCAGACATGAGGAAAACCAGTCGAGTCAAAGCCCTTGATAGGAGAGATGCCTGAGCGCCCCTCACGCAAGCCCGCACAAAATGCCGATTTTCCAATGCCGATGCTGGAAACCGGGCCCAGTCCGGTAATCACCACACGATTCATTCAACTGACTCCTGCCAGCTCCTGCCAGCCGGCATAGCGCGCCATCACCTGGTAGACAGCCTGCACATTTTGCATTTCAGGCAACTCTGACTGTGGAATCTCGACCTTGTATTTCTTTTCGAGGCGAGACAGGATTTCTATCGCGCGTATGGAATCCGCTTCATATTGCTCACGAAAGTCTCCCAGGTCGGTAATCTCCCTGGGTTCAAGTTCGAGCACTTCTGCAACGATTTCCCGGATTTCCTCGAGTTTCTGATCCATTGGACCTCTCCCTTGCTTGCCGAATTGACTTCAGGTTGATCGCTTGCGGCATCAGCTGGCTTTGCTGCCGGGCGGTTCCGACCTTAAACTTCAAATTAGACGAGAGAAAATACCTCGTCTGGCGAACCGATGTGCATTTGCCGCGCCCTACTGCTGGCATTGTCCAGGACCAGGGACCGCGGCCGCACTACGGCAATCATGGAACCGATCGCGGCAATTCGCCTGTCTCCAACCCAGGTTTCACCGGATACAAAAACGGTGTCGTGCAATGACTTCTCCAGCCGGGCACAATGTTTGAGCACATCGCCGGGGAACGCGCAACCCTCGATTTTCAAATCGCGGGCGCTCACAAACATCAGTACTCGACTCACATCCTCGCATCCCAGGTCGTTGCTGCGGAGCCAAAGGAGCGTGGCGGTTTGTCCGAAGGATTCCAGAAGCAGCGACACAGGATATGCACAACGATCCAGCGCAGAATGATTCGGTACATCCTTGTAACAAAGTTCCGTCCCTGTAATGGCCTTGATACCGACGATTGAAACCCCCGGCTCAATCGACTCCACCCTATCGACCAGCATCATCGCGCGGCCATGCGGGAGGATCAATGAAATTTGCGAGTAGTTAAGCAACGCCGGTCCTCCCATAGCCAAACTCCACCTTGAGGCGGGCGGCGATCGCACCATCGTTTCGCCGGCAACAAGCTACGACCTCAAAAGAGTTCTCTGTGGAAGCAGGTTCAATGATGGCATCCAGAATCATCTGGTCACCGGGAAGCAAAGGAGCTGAAAAGTGCAGGGCCCGTACGCTATGGATTTCCGGCAAGAGTCCTTCAAATTCGCCGAGTGCCGAAATCACGCCCTGACGCAATCCTTCGAGGATGAATACCCCAGGGAAAATTGTGAAATCCGGGAAGTGCGCTTCCATGTGCGGATCATTCGCGGTTATAGTCTTCGTCGCCTGGAACGTAAGTCTGCCTTCATGCTCGTGCACTTCCAGGTGGTCAATTGCGGACAAAGGCGCTGCAAAGCTAAAATCCCGGACGGGAACGAGGGTTAACCCGCTAATTAGTCCGGCTCCCAGGTCAATGAAATCAGGAAACATTCGTCCGGCGTCGGCGTGCGCGATTTCCATGTCGTCTACAGCCGTTGTGAGCAAGGTGGGGTCAATCACGCTGGCCGGAGGAGGACTCGTCGCATTAACGGAATGAATTATCCCTGTCATGATTTCTGCACACGTTAGATGGATAGCGGCCCCGATGATTGGACCAGCTCCAAAATCCCTATTGATTTAAGATGGAAAAACGTCTGTGATTCCTGATTTGGTCAGAATCGCGAGAATACCTGCTGTTCCAAGGGGTCAGGGCGTCTGTCAGGTAAACGCGACGGCGTTGGCCGTAAATCTCCAGGCAATGGGATTGGCCATTGCAACATCGCCATAGACATCGGTGGTTTGTATGAGCTTTCGAACCTGGTCATTTTCTTTCCCTCTTTCATGATCCCGCGGGCACAGGTGTCAGCCGATCCATTGCTTTAGATAGGTGGGGATCTCATCCTCCATAGTGAGGCCACGCTAAGAGAGAAGCTGGTCTACATTGACCACATGTGGCAATTATCTTGCCACTCGCATGCAGTCTACGTTTCAAGCTGCATCGCTACCCTCATGGGTAGATCGAGTATTGGTGCGAACTAGTCTGCCCGAAGAACCAACCTTTAGCGAGAATTCTCGAATTAGATCCCCGCGCTGTTGCCTGCCGTTCTAGAGGGTCCCAGACGAAATGGGATCATTCAGCAATGACAGCCTCGAGAATCGAGACTGTAGCATCCGCCTTTACGCTTCTAGTCATGCGCAACCCGGCCTGTTGAAAGAGCTGGCCATACTCTTCCGCACGGCGCTCCCGAGAACCAAAATTGACCAGCATCTCGAGATCCAGCCAACTACCCCAGAAATCAGCGGTGGGGCCCATCAAGGTTTCCACGACCAGGATTCTGGCCCCCGCGGCCATTACTTGCCGGCAGTTGTTGAGTATTTTTATAGCTTGCTCATCACTCCAGTTGTGCAGTATCCGGCTCAAGAAGTAGACATCTCCTCCAGGAGGCACAGAGTTGAGGAAATCGCCTGGAACAGCCGTGCAGCGGACGGAGAGTCCCTGCGACTCGAACTCCTGCTGGACGCCGGCAAGTACCGCAGGAAGATCAAAGAGCACACCGCGAAGAGTCGGATAGCGACGCAAGAGAAGCGCCAGAAGCGCGCCCCGGCCTCCACCAACATCCACAACAATCTTTGCTCCCTCAAGATCGCACGCCGCAGCCACCGCGGAAGCGGAACCACTCACGACAGTATCCATGGCGCGGTCGAAAATCAGCGCAGATTTCGGGTTTTGTGAGAGGTATTCAAAGAAGTTCATTCCATGCCAGCGCTCAAAGGCAGATTCTCCGGTTTGCACGGTCCGCAGCAGGTCGGTCCATGGTTGCAAATGCCAGCTCTCGCCAATGAAAACTGCCAAATCACGCACCGACCCGGCCTGGCCGCTCTGGAGATAACGTCCCATGGATGTCAAACTGAAGCACCGTCCGGCAGACTCCGTGAACAGGCCAATACTGGAAAGCATGCGCAGCACGCGATAGAGAACTCCCGGATCCATTGCGGTAGATTGCGCAAGGTCCTCACAACTCCTGGGTCCGTCTGCCAATGCGTCAGCAATGCCGAGCTTTGCGGCCACATAGATCGATTGAGCCGCGGGAACACCCATCAGCCATTTGAGAATACTCAGTGGAGTCCTGTTTTCCAAGTTCACCAATTCCTTATGAGGCAATGATCTTCGCCCGCAGGCAAGTGGGCGCTGCCGCAATTGCCCCCAAAAGGTTGGGACAACTGGAAGTCTGTTGATTGTCCAAGAAGGTGCGGGTAACCGTCAAGAACGGCACGGAAGTATCTCGAAATAGGCTGCGATGAAGCGCTGCCGACCTAAGGCATCCTCTCAGGAACTAACCAGCATGAAATTGGGTTACAATACACACCGAGTTCGCGGAGCCATGAGAATGGCGGGTTGTGAAACCACAATCGGCCAGGAAACATCTTCCGCTCTTTCACAAGCTCGTGCCGGTCCAACGTTACTTGAGTCTCCGGAATAGCGAGAGGACTTGGCCGTCCATGCTAAGGAGCAGGACATGGAAGCTTCTACAAGGGAAATTGTCCCTGAGTGCTCTGCTCAGGAATGGCAGGCAAGAATTGATCTCGCCGCCCTTTATCGTGTTTTTGTTCATTTCGGATGGACGGACCTTACTTACACGCACATTTCGGCCCGCGTGCCCGGTGAACCGGAGCACCTACTAATCAATCCTTATGGCCTGTTATTCGAAGAGATTACCGCCTCGAACCTCAACAAAATGAACTTGGAGGGCAAGGTGCTGAGTGGGGCGCATGGTTACAACAAGGCCGGGCATTTAATCCACTCAGCTGTGCTTAAGGCGAGACCGGAAATCGACTTCGTCATCCACAGCCATACGCGGGCCAGCGCAGCCGTCTCGGCCATGCGATGCGGGCTGCTGCCCATTTCTCAGCACGCGAACGTTGTTCGAGAGACTTTGGCTTATCATCCCTATGCGATCGCCGATGAGGGTCCGGAGGAGTGTGCACGCCTAGCTCACGACCTTGGCGAGAAGTATCTGATGATTCTGCATAATCATGGCGTCTTGGCATGTGGACGGACTGCAGGCGAAGCGTTCCTTTATCATTACTTCCTGGAAGCGGCGTGCGAGATACAGGTGGACGTGGTGCGCTCAGGAGAGGAGTGGATTGCTCCCGGCGAGGAGGCAGTGGAGGGACTCGCCACCTGGGGCGCGCCGCGCTCGAAGCCGTGGGGCGATGTGCAATGGAAGGCGCTCTTGAGAATGCTGGAGCGCAAGGATCCCTCGTTCAAGAACTGAAGCGAGAACTGAAGTTAGTCTTCGCGTAACAGGGTTTCGCGTAATTTGCGAAGTGCGCGGATCTGCCTAGATTCGCCGGCCCGTATTTGCCCAATAACGATCGCGCAAGAGGCGCTTAAAGATTTTTCCAGATTCGTCACGCGGAAGAGGGTTGCGAATTTCGAACTCGCGCGGAACTTTGTATTTAGCGAGCCGCGTCTTGAGAAAGGACGCCAGCTCGGTCGCGGACAAGGTCTGGCCATTCCGAGGCTGCACCGCAGCAGCCAGGGCTTCGCCATATTCAGGATCCGGAATTCCAAAAACAGCACTGTCAGAAACTCCAGGATGCGTCGCTAAGACTGCTTCAATCTCCGCCGGGTAGATATTGACCCCGCCTGAGATCACCATGTCCTGCTGCCGATCACAGAGAAACAGGTAGCCGTCTTCGTCCAAGTAACCGATATCGCCGTTGGTGACCAGGCCGTCACGCTCGATCTCCGACCGTTTTTCGTCGGCATTGTGATAGGTGAAATCAGGCATCAGGCCCAGGCTCATGTACACCACTCCCTCGACGCGCGGGGGCAGCACGCGCCCCTCGTTGTCATAGATACGAACGGTGCGGCCGGGCCACGCCTTGCCCACCGTGCCCTCGCGTCGCAACCACTCATCGCTGCTGGACCGGGAAACCATGCCCGCTTCGGACGTCCCATAATATTCGTAGACCCTGGGTCCCCACCATTCGATGAAGCGCCGCTTGACGTCAGGCGGGCAAGGCGCGGCCCCATGGATCACAAACTGCAGCGAGGACAAATCATATTTTTCGCGCACGATTCGCGGCAGTTGAAGCAGACGGTTCATCATGACCGGCACCAGATGCAGGTGAGTCAACTTTTCGGCTTCAATCAGAGCCAGGACTTGCTCGGCATCAAATCGGGGAAGGAGAAATACACCACCATTCGCGCTCACTGCCGCCAGCGCATAACTGGCCTGGACGCTATGGTACATAGGGCCGACAATTGCCGTGCGCATTCCCGGCTGATGTCCAAACCATTGGCGCCTTAGGGCCGCATACGCTTCGCGGTTATGGGAAGGCACGGGTTCACGCTTGATCCCCTTCGGCAATCCGGTGGTGCCGGAAGTATAGACCATGGTGCCGCGGGAAGCGCTTGGCCTTTCCGGTAAGGGCGTGTGTTGGGCCAGCCAGCTTTCCCACTCAAGGCAGCCGGGCAACGGGAGCGCCGTTTCGTCTGGCACTCCGTACGCCTGGCGTATCTCGGGCGGAGTCTGCACACAAATCACGGAGATGTTCTCCGGGACAACATGCCGGATGTCGTGCAGCAAATCAGAGTGGACGACCAAAACAGCGGCTCGCGAGTCGTTGAGCAGGTACCGAACCTCTTCGGATTTATGATGCCAGTTGATTGGGACGGAATAGGCCCCGATCTGGTTCGCCGCCAAAACGCATTCGATGAACGGGGTGTCGTTTCTGAGCATGATGGCAAGAGTCCCGCCATCCTCCAGACCCATGGCGGCAAACCCCGTGGCGGCGCGGGAGCTTCGTTCGCGTATTTCCGCGAGAGAGAATGAACGATCGCCGCTCTGGACTATGCCCGCGCGAACCGGCGCACTCTCTTTTGTCCCGGTCGCCTTGACTTCATTTGGCACAACGCGCCTCCATCGTGAAGCAGTTCGCGGCAGGAAACAATTTCTTTAAGAAACTCATTTTGCCTCACTAGAGGAAGCGGGGCAGCACCTTTTCAGTGAACTCCATGAACGACGAAAGGCTGAGCGGTGCGATCATGAGGTAGTCAAGATACATCTCTTCCCGAAGCCTCTCAATTTCGTCAATCACGCGCTCCGGACGTCCATGGAGAACGACAGACCCAATATAGCGCTCTACTTGCGACTGCCGATCCATGGTAAGGATAGCTTGGTCCTTGGAGTCCGGATTAGTGACTTTGCTGGCGTTCATATAGGCGCCTGCGATCCAGCCTACACCCGCCCGGGCGATTTCTTCCGCGGCGGCGTCCGTCTCCGCTACCGCAAGCAGTCGCGCCATGGGAATATCCCGTCCAGCGATGGAATGGCCGTGAGCTTCCAGTTCGCTCCGGTAAAGTTCGCGATGACTGGCGTTCTCCGCGAAGGTGGAATGAGGACCCAGCATAATGGAGTAGCCTCGTTTGCCCGCCCACTTGACTGCTCCGGTGGATCCCGCGGCCAGCCAGGTGGGAGGGTGAGGTTTCTGAACCGGCTTCGGCAGCACTTCAACATCCTGGAAATTCCAGTACACGCCCGTCCAATTGAGGCGTTCTTCGGTCCAGGCTGCGTGCACGATTTCCACTGCCTCATGAAAGCGCTTTCCGCTCTCTTCCACGGGCACGCCAAATATCTTGAACTCGATCGGGTCAAACCCCCGACCGGCCCCCCAATTCACCCTTCCACCTGACAGCACGTCCAGGAAAGCCACTTCCTCAGCGAGCCGCAAGGGATGGTAGAAGGCGGCCAGGGAAACGCCCATGCCAATCCGGATATTCTGGGTCTGGTTGGCTACGTGAACTCCCATCATGTGCACAGACGGGCATACGCTGTAGCCTGTAAAGTGATGCTCGGCCAGCCACACGGCATCATATCCCGTTCTATCCATAATCTGGATGCGCTGCATGGCTCGCTCGTAAACGGTGGGTAAGGATACCCGGCGCTCGGGCCAGCTAAAGAACTGGAGTACGCCAAACTTCATTGGTCTTCGTTTCAAATTGCCCTCGGAAATTCCAGGAACCACCTGGCATGATGGGCACATCCTCGTACCGAATGACTAAGAATGGTACGAATATCACGCTTGTAAGTTCCGCGCAAGCGCGGGCCAGCGCAAAGGCAACGCGGCTACGAACGTAGATGAGGCAGTCATTGACCATTTAATGGTTCGCTGCTAGTTTCGGCGTGGGGAGACTATGAGCAAACCGGTGATTGTAGAAGCGGTTCGCACACCGATTGGCAAACAACACGGAGTACTATCCGGAAGACATTCCTCCTATCCGCTCGGCCATGTGCAGAAAGCGGTACTTGAACGGGCGGGCGTTGATCCGAAGAGCGTCGGCCAGATCATGGGTGGATGCGTGACTCAAGTTGGCGAGCAAGGCTTCAACATCACTCGGATGGCCTGGCTGGCGGCGGGAATGCCGTATGAGGTCGGCGCCAGCACCGTGGATTGTCAATGCGGCTCGTCGCAACAAGCCAATCATCTGATCCATAACATGATCGCGGCTGATGTAATAGACATCGGAATTGCCTGTGGAGTGGAAGTTATGAGTCGGGTAGGCCTGGGTGCGAATACCCTAAATGGGCCGGGGCACGTAATGCCGCCCGGTTTCCCTTACGACCTACCCCATCAGTTTGTGGCTGCGGAGCGCATTGCCAAGAAGCACGGATTCACCCGCGCGAATGCAGATGACATTGGGCTTCGGTCCCAACAGAAGGCGGCCGTGGCTGTGGCAGAGGGGCGATTCAATCGGGAGATCGTACCCATTGAGATGCCGGCTGTGAGCAAGGCCGGCTCAGGAGAAGAAAGCGTCGTCATCAGAAAAGATGAAGGCTTGCGTGACACCACCTCAGAGGGTCTCTCGATACTTAAGCCGATGTCGTCCGGCGGGATTCATACAGCCGGCAATACTTCGCAAATTTCTGATGGCGCGGCCGCAGTCCTTTGGATGACAGAGCCGAAAGCGAGAGCCCTGGGTTTGCGACCTCGTGCCCGAATCCTTGCTCAGGTGCTTGTCGGAACCGATCCGTACTTTCACATTGAGGGGCCGATCGACGCCACTGCGGCGCTTCTGAAACAAGCCCGTATGACGATCAACGACATTGACCTGTTCGAAATCAACGAAGCCTTTGCGGCCGTGGTGCTGGCCTGGCTCAAGGTGTGCAAAGCGGATATGAGCAGGTTAAACGTAAACGGAGGAGCCATTGCTCTGGGCCATCCGATGGGCGCCACCGGCAGCCGGTTGATTACCACCGCGCTGCACGAACTGGAGCGTTCAGGGAAGAGTACGGCGTTAATTGCCATGTGCTGTGGCGGCGCCGTGGGGACGGGAACGATCTTGGAGCGCGCTTGAAAATCGGCGATTAGAACACGATTCCGCCGTCCACCTGTATGACCTGCCCGGTAATGTAGGATGCGCGTTCCGAAAGCAGGAAGGCAACCAGTTCAGCGACATCATCGGCCGTGCCGAATCGCCTCAGGGGAATTGTCGCCAAGGCGCGTGTCCGGACCTTTTCCGGCAGGTTAAGGGTCATATCCGTTTCGATAAATCCGGGCGCAACGACGTTGACCCGAATCCCAAATGGGGCGGCCTCCTTGGCCAGGGATTTGCTCATGGCGATGATGCCTGCTTTTGCCGCAGCATAATTCGATTGGGTCGCGCTGCCGTAAATCCCGGCTATCGATGAGATATTGACGACCGCTCCTTCTCGTCGCTTCATAAACCTGAATAGCGCAGATCGACACATATTCCAAGTACCGGTCAGGTTCGTATCCAGCACGGACTTCCAATCCGCCGGCGGCATTAACACGATCGGGTTATCGCGAACGATGCCGGCATTGTTCACCAATGCAGTAAGAGGACCGATCTCCCGATCAGCAGATCTTACAAACTCTTCGACCGCATCCAGATTGCTTACGTCACAAGGACCGAAAAAGCAGCGGACGCCTAAGGCTTCCACGTCCGCTTTTATCTTCTCGGAAACTTCACTGGCCACGCGGAAACAACCGGCGATATTGTACCCCGCCTTTGCCAGCCGCAAAACCACGCCGCCACCAATTCCCCGCGAAGCTCCGGTAACTAATACGCAGGGTTTCTCAGGCAAGCTTAATCCGATCAGGTTGTAAGCTAATGGTTGATGTGACCATGGCGGGAAGCCGCTTTCGGCCACCCAGCGAATTTTGCATCTTATTCATTTCACTTATCGTAGGGCCTTAAACGCGAGAAGGTCGCCGATAGAATAGTATATTCGGAAAAGCGCGGCAAGCTCCTGTTCTCGCGCGGGCGCCGAGTGCTCGATCACGAAGCGAAAGCCTCTTGAAGATACCGAGTTGCAAAGGTAATCTAACAGATCAATCTTAGACGCAGCGGCTATTGCTTTGCATGAACTTCCATTATCGACCGGCCAGCGCCTCCTCTGGTACCTTGATCACTACCGCGGCAACGACGGCGCGCTGAATTGTCCCGTGCTCTGCCGGCTCCACGGACGTCTCGACGTGCCGGCATTACGCGCCTCCATCAATGATCTGACGGCGCGCCATGAGTCTTTGCGCACCACGTTTGTCAGGCGTGGACGTGACATCAACCAAATCATTCACGACCCTCAGACCGTTCCAGTGCTGGGGGTGGATGTTTCTCAGGCAAGTAATCCTGAAGCAAGCTTGCAGGAAGCGGTGGCGCAAGAACTGAGAACCCCGATCGACGCGGCAGTGTGGCCGGTACGGGTGACGCTTTATCGCATCGGTGAGCAGGAACACGGGCTGTGCGTCAACATGCATCACCTGGTTACGGACGCCTGGTCCTGCGGCATTGTGCTACGCGAGATTTGTTTGCTCTACGAACGCAGGTTAGGAATCGATAACGAACTTCCTGAGATTGCATGGCAATACTCCCGCTTCGTCCAATGGCAGCAGGAATCCCAGCAAGGCGACCCGTTGAAACGGCAGCAAGGCTACTGGTGCCGGCAGCTCGAAAATGCGAAATTGCCGCCACTGCCCCTTGACCGGACGCAGAATATTGCCGTGGAACGCCAGAGCGCACGGCAGACCGCAGATATTGAACCGCCGGTCGCCGAATCATTGCGGCAATTCGCCCGCACCCGAAAGACTACGGTCTTCAATATCATGTTGTCCGCCTACTATGCGTTGCTGCATCAGCTAACCGGGCAGGACGATCTCACGATCGCGTCGCTATTTGCCAACCGACAGATGCCCGAAGTGCAGCAAACGGTCGGCTTCCTCGCCAACATGCTTCTTCTGCGCACCCGTCTGGGTAAGGCATCGAGGTTCGCCGATGTATTGTCGAACACGCACCGGACCGTGATGGACGCGATTTTGCATCAAAGCGTTCCGTACTACGTCCTGCCGTTGGAGGCGATTAGAACCGGGCCGAGGCGTCCCGACGACGTAGTGTTCCAGATGATGGCGCAGCCCCTGTACAACACGAAGATGGCGAATCTTGATGTGGAAGTGATCGTACCGGACGGGGTGGGCAACCGCTTTGAATTGGAGCTCGTGCTCGTATCCCAGAACGGTGGGTTCAGAGCGGTTTTGTTCTACAACCCCACGCGGCTGGACAGCGCCTGGACGCGTCGATTCATTTCCAGCTACGCCCATATCACGCGAGTGGTTGCGGCTAACCCCAATGCAACTCTGGCCGAACTGGGGACCTGATCCGACTGCTCCTGCGGCGGCTGCGCACTTTGCGGCATCATCCAATCTGAATCATCACCTTCCATTGGTGACGGGGAAACTCGTTGCTTGTGGCCCAACAATTCTGCCAGGAAGGTTCCCGGCAACGAAGGCACTCCAGAGAAGCCGGCGCTTTGGTTTGCCACTGGAGGTTCGGCCAATCGAGCCCTTCGGTCCATCGACGAGCACAACGGCTGCGTCGGGTGCGTAATAGCGGACGATCGCTTCGACCTGCGCCTGCCATCGATTCTGGAATTTCTCGATGACGACAACCGCCGTAGGGGAGCCACGATATAATCCGAGCAGAACTGCAAGACGTTCCCGAGGAACGCCAATCCCCGCCAGCGCCACTTCCAGATCTTCACCGAAGACCACGCGTCCGCGAACCTTCATACTGTCTCCCAAACGGCCCAATACAAAGAGCTGGCCATCGCTCATGAAACCGGCATCACCGGTGCGCAACACACCGTCGGAGAACTGAGTCAGAGCGGAAGCGTCAGAATCCTGGAGGTAGCCGGCAGCGACCGAGGTGCCGCGAACAACGATCTCGCCCACCGTCAGGTCGGGCAAGGGGCGATTTTCGTCATCGGTAATTGCGATGGCCAGCCCTTCGAGCGGCCGACCGCAACCGACGACTACGTGGCCGCCGTTCCCTGCTCCATAGGTAACAACCTTGCGCCCCAACGACAAGGACGACGATTCGACGGCAACTCCGGTCCATTCCTCGTCCAGGGGAAGCCCGGTAATAGCCAGAGTAGCTTCTGCCATGCCGTAAGCGGGGAGCAGAACCCGGCGGCGAAACCCAAACGGCGAAAGCAGTTTGAAGAACTCATCGAGGGAGCGGGCGTCAATGCGCTCGGCGCCGACCACCATGCCCTGCCAACCGGAGAAATCGAGCCCTTCCAGAGCTTTGGTTTGTATCTTGCGCAGAATGTAATCGAGACCAAAGGTCGCGGTTACCGTCAGGGTCGCCCCAAATTCGCCGAAACATTGGAGGTAGCGCAGAGGGTTCCGGATGAAATGCTCAGGTTCAAGAAGCCAAAGATCGCTGCCACCCACAACCGAGCAAATGAGTGCGCCCACCAGTCCCATATCGTGATGAAGCGGCAGCCACGATGCGAAGGAGTCGTCCTCCGTCCAATGCAACCAGCGCCGGATCGCCTCTACATTGGCCTCTAAGGCTTCGAATGGCACCTTGACGCCACGCCCGGGGGCGCTGGAACCGGAAGTAAACTGCATCATCGCAAAATCTGCAAGCCTGCGAACGGGAAACCCGGGCGGTGTGTCAATCGAGGACAACAGTTCATCAAAAACGAGCATTTGATGGCCGCCCGTCTCCTTGGCAGAAGGGGGAATGCCCGACAGAAGGTCACGCTGGGTGACCGCCTTGGATGGCCGAGCCGTCTCAAACACCGTGGAGATATGTTCCGCATATCCGCCCGGATCTTGAAATGCCATCTCAGGTGCAACCGGACAAGGGATAGCTCCAGCGAGCATGGCGCCGAAGAAGGTGGCTACGAACTCGGGTCCGGAGCGAAGAATAAGGCAAATCACATCTCCCTCGCGCACGCCGGTCTCCACCAGGCCCCATGCTGCCTTACAGGCAAGAGAAGCCAAACGGGGGTAGGTCCAGAAATCCCAGTCTTTCCCCCGCCGGGCAAAGTGGATGCCGCGGTCGTTCACGGGGTCGTGGAGCCACGCCAGCAAGCCTCGGCTAGCCATGAATCATAGCCTCACAAAGGTGTAGGAAGTTGACAATGCATTTCCAACGCAAGGCAGGGCCCACTCATAAAGCTGAAGATTCGTTTGGCGTGTTGGCCGCCCGCTCACGTATCGACATCCAGAGGTTCTTGGGCCGTGTGAATTCCCGGATGCCGGCGATACCGCCGATGCGGCCATAGCCACTCTGTTTGGTTCCGCCAAACGGCGCTGATGGAGGAATGCCGTCGAATCCATTGATCCAGACGTTGCCGGTTATCAATTCCTGACTGACGCGATATGCGCGACTCAGGTCATTGGTATACACATACGCCGCCAACCCATAACGCGTGTCATTGGCGAGTTGAATGGCCTGTTCCTCGGTGTCAAAACTCATGGCCGCTACGACCGGCCCGAAAATCTCGTTCTGGGCAAGATCGCTGTTATTGTCAACATCCAGAAAAAGAGTCGGAGAGATGAAATAACCGGCAGCCAATTCACCACCGAGCCGCTCCCCGCCGACGGCGAGACGCCCCGAGCCTGATTCCCTGGCCTGGGTGATTACTCCCAGGATGCGGTCGCAGGCGGCGGCGGACACCACGGGTCCCATAAAGGTACGATCATCGCATGGATCACCTACCACGGTATGCTTCATCAGGCCTTTAACGATGCGTATCAGGCGATCATAAACCGGCCGCTCTACCAGCAGCCGAGTGCTGTTGGTGCAACCCTGGCCGCTCAGCACGATCGCAGCGCCCACGGCCTGCCGACCCGCAGCCAGTAAGTCAGCGTCGGAGAATACCAGCAGCGCCGACTTTCCCCCCAGTTCAAGGCCCACGGGAGTAAGGTTTTCCAGAGCCCCGGCAAGGATTTTCTTCGCCGTTTCGGCACTGCCCGTGAAGTGGATCTTATCGATGCCAGGATGTCTCACTAAGGCGTTCCCTCCCACGGGCCCTGCAGGCACCACGTTGACAACTCCCGGAGGGAAACCGGATTCCAGAACCAACTCGCCAACGCGCAAAGCAGTGAACGGCGCCAGTTCAGGAGGCTTAACAACCACGGTATTACCTGCGGCAAGAGCCGGGCCCAACACTTGGCCCAAGGATGGGAGCGGTGCGTTCCATGGAATAATGACGGCAACGACGCCATAAGGTTCATCGAGGGTAAAGTCAATCGCGCGTGTGGGCCATGTAGTGACGACCTCACCGCCTATCTTGTCGATCCAGCCAGCGTTATAGGCCAGATAGTCGACAGCAGCCTCAGGGAATCTCGATGCAAACATCCGGGGAACTGCGTTTTCGATGGTTTGCAACCGGGCCAACTGCTCTGCGTTTTCCTTCACGAGCTGGCAAAGCCGGAGCATCATGTCCCGGCGCTGGTTGGCAGGAAGAGCCCGCCAGTGCGGCAGTGCGTGGCGCGCAGCGTGGACCGCGGCGTCCATTTCCCGCTCCGCACCTAACGGAACCAACTTAGTTGGTCTTCCGGTCGCGGCATACCTATGTTCGTACTCGCCGCCACTGGCGTTGGGGATGCGCTGATCGCCGATCAGTGGCCTCGGATCAGGAAGCAAGGTCAATGGCGGATCAGTAATTGCCATGGTGTTTCGCTCCTGGATAAGTTAGCGGATTTTACTTGAAGCGCATTTTCCACACAAGAGGCCGATGGAATGCGACCAACTAACCAACCCTTGAAGGATTTTAGAGATCTCAGGGACTGATTTCGAAGTAATGTACTTGCAATATATGCCCTCGATGATCTACACTTCGACACAATTCGAGAAATACGAATTTTTTCTGCGAGCGTTGCGCAGATTCGAAAGGGTTACTACGGAGGCGCAGATGTCCGATCAAAACCAGACCGAGGCCGTAAAATTTCGATCCGAGGAGGAATTGAGGAAAGTCGTCCGAGGCATCGTCATAGAATTGGCTCCCAATCCCGCTGGACAATCCTCGGAAACGAGTCGCCTTGTGGACGATTTGGGGTATCACTCGCTCGCTCTTTTGGAACTGGCGTTCGCACTGGAAGATGAATTCGATCTCACGCCCATCGATGAACCCACGGCGCGCACGATTGTGACGATAAAAGATATCGAGAACCACGTCGCCCGCGAACTCAAAACCGCAGGCCGCATCGAGTAGAGCCCGTCTCGGAGCGATCTCTTCTCACATCAAGCTGCGTGTCCTGATCTGGGGGCAGTGCCTTGTGTGGATGGTCTGACGATTCGCGCGAGGATCCATTCTGAATTTCCGTTCGGCGGGTTCAGCGCGATCAAAGTCATTTGAATAGAAGCTTGCTGATCAGCCTCGAATCTGGCTTGAGCCGCCCTTCGCCTATCAATGTCGTCAGATGGAGGAACCGATGCCGGTCGTTCCGATCACCCAATCCACGCCCGCTCTCGACCGTGAGTCTTTTCCAATGCGGCTGTGGAAAAAAGCGAAGGCCCACGGGGTGTGGAACCCTGACGACATTGATTTTAAGCCGGACCGTGACGCCTGGATTGGGCTTTCCGACGCCAAGAAAAATTGCGTGCTGCAACTGTGCGCGCTCTTCTACGCGGGAGAAAAAGCAGTTACCCTCGACTTGCTTCCACTAATTCACGTGGTGGCCTCCGAAGGCAGAATCGAGGAAGAGATCTATCTCACATCCTTTCTTTGGGAAGAGGCAAAACACGTCGATCTCTTCAGCCGCTTTCTGGGCGAGGTCTGTGGAGGACCGGTCGATCTTTCGCGCTACTACCACCAGAGCCACCAACTCATTCTTGGAGAAGAACTTCACGGCGCGTTGACGAGGCTTTACACCGACGCTTCGGTTGAGGCTCAAGTCAGGGCGTCTGTGACTTACAACATGGTGGTAGAAGGTATTATGGCCGACACCGGCTACCATCTATTTCAGCGCCTGCTTACGAAACACATAGTCCTCCAGGGCATGCAGAAAGCGGTGGTACACCTGCAACGCGACGAGTCGCGGCACATCGCCTTCGGTATGTATTTCCTGGCCCGCCTGATTGTCGAACATGGCGATCGCGCTTACAAAGCGTTCCTGGACCGCATGATAGAGTTGAAGCCTGTGGTTGAAAACTCGACGATTGAATTGATGCGCTGCTTTGAACAGGAGCCTGCATTGGGCATCCGGGCCGACGAATGGATGCGCTTTTCCGCCCAACGCTTCAACACCCGCGTGCAGGGAATCATAAGGGCACGCACACAGACGCTGGATGGGTTGCACCGATCCATCCGTTTCAGTGATCGCGAGTGATCCCCGGCAGGTGAGCGAAGAACCGTTTCGCGCCACGGCGTTCGCGCCACCGTGCTCGGGAATAATCCATGAACATTAGTTGGGGAATTGGAGATCAATCGGATGCTGCCAGGATGCACACCTTGGCCCAGGGAATTTGCCGAGATCTACCGGCGCGCGGGTTATTGGAGCGGTGAGCTTTTAGGGGACTTGCTGCGGCCGTGGTCACAATCCGATCCGGGACGCATCGCCGTAGTTGCCGATGATCGCCGCTTGACTTATCGCGAGATGGACGTGGCGGCAGACCGGCTGGCAACCGGTCTGCATCGCCTGGGCATACGGCCGCACGACCGTGTGGTAGTGCAATTACCTAATGTGCCGGAATTCGTTACGGTTTCCGTAGCCTTGTTTCGCCTCGGCGCGCTTCCTGTCTTCGCCCTGCCCGCACATCGCAGCAATGAAATCAAATATCTCTGTCAACACGCGGAAGCCGTGGCTTACGTGATCCCTGACATCTATCAGAAATTCGACTACAGGGTGCTGGCCAGAGAGGTGCGCAGGTCCGTTACTGCCCTGAAGCACGTATTAGTGCTGGGCGACCCGGGTGAGTTCCAGGCCCTTCAAGATCTGCCCTGCCAGCCGGAGCCGCTGCCGGCGCCAAGCCCGGACGATGCGGCATTCTTCTTGCTTTCCGGAGGAACGACCGGCTCGCCTAAACTCATCCCTCGCACCCACGATGATTACGCTTACCAGCTTCGGGCCAGCGCCCAGGGGTTGGGTTTCGATGACAAGGGTGTCTATCTTGCGGCGCTCCCCATTGGTCATAATGCCGCTCTCGGCTGCCCCGGCGTGCTTGGTACGCTACGAACCGGCGGTAAGGTTGTGCTCGCTTCCAGCCCAAGCCCTGGGGACGTATTTCCGCTTATTGAGCAAGAGGGTGTCACCTTGACTACTCTCATCACGCCCCTCGTCATGCTCTGGATGCAGGCGACCGAGCTTTTCAAAGTCAATTTCACCAGGTTGTTGCTGCAGGTTGGCGGAGCAAAACTAGATGCGGAGGTCGGCTGGAAGGTACAGCCGACACTCGGTTGCCGTTTGACTCATTGGTTCGGAATGGCGGAAGGATTCCTAAGTTATACCCGGGTTGATGATGCCCCAGATGTGATTGTTCTCACGCAAGGAAGGCCGTTATGCCCAGCGGACGAAATACGGGTCGTAGACGCGCTGGACTATGATGTCAAGCCAGGCGAGGTCGGGGAGTTACTGCAGCGGGGTCCCTACACATTGCGGGGATACTACAAGGCCGATGAATATAACTCCACGGCGTTCACCTCCGATGGCTACCTGCGCACTGGTGACCTGGTTCGGATCACGGCATCCGGCAATATGGTTGTAGAAGGAAGGCTGAAAGATGTTATCAATCGCGGCGGCGAGAAAGTCCCGGCGGAGGAGCTTGAGAGCCATTTGCTGGCTCATCCGGGCATTCGTCAAGCGGCTGTGATACCGATAGCCGATCCGGTCATGGGAGAAAGGATCTGTGCTTGCGTGGTATGTCACAGCGGCAAGGTCACCCTGGAAGAACTAAAGAACTTCTTGAGATTACGGGGCCTTGCGGACTTTAAGATGCCGGACCGGCTTAAGATCATGGACACCCTTCCGCATACAAGCCTTGGAAAGATCAACAAAGGGGCGCTCCGTGATGCGATAGCGCGTGAGATGTCTGCCACTGCAAAATAAAGGGCTCTAAGTGGAAGGGCAGGCACAGCCATCGTGGCGCGGCTCTTGCGCCATACTCTCCGGTTTGCGCTTTCCGCAATCACAACGCGCCCTCATCCAGTGCGATGTTACTTTCTACTCCTCCGCTGACGAACTCGACGGCCGTAACCGCGGCAGAATGGCGCAAATGTTCTAAAGTGGCGGCGGGATCCAGGACATCCATTGCGAAATGTACGCCTGGCGGTATTGTTTCGGTTAGCACTTTCGCGACGGCCAGTGCCGCAACTGTCCCGCTCAATTCATAGCTGTCTCTGGCGCGCAGCAGCAAGGTGCGGGTCACCGGGGTGCCGCTGTTGTCTTCGCCTCCCAGTTGAAATACAAGTAGCTGCTGGGGAGAGAGCCCGAATAGATCAAGCTCGGCTGCCTGCGCGAGCTGTGCGGATGCAGAATCTATTTGTTCGGCATCCAGTGCCTGGAGGCGTCCTATCGCCGCCAGCACATGCCCGCTTTCGAACACGTTGTACCAGGACAAGTCGACGAGCCCCAGGGCCTGAGCCAGTCGTTCGGCTTCGGTGCTGAGATACGGATAAGCGTTGACCGGTCGCGAAAAGAAAGGCAATTCAGTTTGGATCAGCGGCTGCAAGGCCCGGGAAGCCCGGCGCCCATTCCGCCACGCTGCGAGTGATTCTCCGTAGCCGTTGCTGAGGCTGAGCAGGTATTCGCGCGCAGCCGCGGGGGTGAATCGATCTTTCAGGCAAACATACGCCGTGAGGTCTCGCGCTCGTGCAAATCCTTGCTGAGCCAGCCACTTCGGCAAAAGTCCGGAAAGGCCCGGGATCATGCCAGCAGAAAGTACGGCAGTTCGGCCCGCCGCAACCCAGTCTTGCCGGTGCAATCGCTCGTAAACGGCATCTTCGCCGCCCGGATCAACGTAATCCGCCTTCGCCGTAAAGGCGGCGCAGGCCACTCGATCCAGAATGTGATACGACGGACCAGCGCAATTCACGATGAGGCGGCAACCGGCACAGAACCTGGACAGGCTTAAAGGGTCCCCCACATCGGCCGCCATAACCTCGGCTTCGCCACCCAGTTTCTCGTTCGCGAACTGCTGGGCAAGGTCCGGACGGCGTCCCCCGATCCGTAGACGGCCCAACCTCCACTCGCGGACGTATTGTGCGGTCGCCTGCCCAACCCCGCCATACGCTCCCATTACGCCAATTAGCGGACCACTCGTAGCTCACCCCGCCTTCTGCTTATACGAATTACCCTGTGCAGAGCCGTAACTACAACAGAAACGATTTCATCTTAACCGTGTCTTGCACTCACCTACCTCGGTCTCGAGCTTCGCTGGATTATCGTCGCTGCATTATCAAGGACGGGAGAGGGAGTCGACAAGCCAAGATGTTTACTTTGGTGAGCGTATTTCGTTCTTATGCGAGTGTCCCCTTCAAAGTCAAAACCGCATACCGCTTCAGTTTTTAGGTCTTAGCACGCCAGCCTTCCGGTTGACACCTCTATCTGAGTTTGATAAACAGAGTAGGAAATAGCCTTGCAAGCGGGAACATTCCAAAATGCCTGAGAAGTCCACAAGAACACAAAGTGTCGTACCTTACCTGGTGTACGAAGATACTCCCAAAGCGTTGGATTTTCTTTGCAAGACCTTCGGTTTCAAAGAACTGACCCGCGTTTCGCGCGAAGATGGCACAATCATGCATGCGGAGGTCGAGCATGAGGGAAATGTCATCATGCTTGGAACCCCTGTGGATAAGAACGGTAGGGTAAAAAACCTGAAGCTTCCCGCAAATGCGCCTCAGCGCTACAGCACCATGTGTTACGTTGCTGACGTCAGAGGGCACTATGCTCACGCAAAGGCAGCGGGCGCGAACATCACGATTGAACCACAGGAAAGATCTCACGGCGAGGAGATGTACGCGGCGGTCGATCCGGAAGGCCACGCCTGGTATTTCTCCACGTATCATGGTGGGTAGTTCTGCCCCAACCGCTTTATCCACTCACTGCCAGGACACGAGGCGATGCATTTAAACGTATTCACGCAATGCTCGCCATCACCCCAATTCGCGGGTCTTTGGCGGCATCCGTCGGACAGCACAAGCACCGGCTATCGGTCACTGGAATACTGGATGAGTGTTGCGAAGCGACTTGAGGCTGCTTGCATCGACGCGCTCTTCTTCGCCGACAGCCACGGACCCTTTGACGTCTATAGGGGTTCATGGGCGCCAGCCGTCCGCGACGCGGTGCAAATTCCATCCGTTGATCCCATTCTGGTGGTGCCGGCGGCCGCGGCTGTGACTCGTCATCTCGGATTCGCTGTTACCTACTCCACGACCTATCATCCGCCCTACGAGTGCGCCCGGGTATTCTCTGCTCTAGACCACTTCACAGGTGGTCGAGTTGCCTGGAACATTGTCACTTCCTTTTTGAGCTCAGCGTACGAGAACGGTCTGGGAGACAAACTGGCGCACGATCAGCGTTATGAACGTGCTGATGAATATATGGCTGTCGTCAGGGCGCTTTGGGAGGAAAGCTGGGAAAGCGACGCGGTGGTGTGCGACCGGGAACGCAATATGTTTACGGACCCGGAGAAGGTCCATGCGATAAATCACAAAGGAACATATTTCAATGTCCGGGGACCGCACCAGTGCGAGCCTTCACCCCAGCGTACGCCGGTACTTTATCAGGCTGGGGCTTCCCATCGTGGCATGGAATTTGCGGGCCGGCATGCCGAGGTGGTATTCGTCACGTTGCCTGATCCGAAAAGCGGCGCCCGACAAGTCGCGGATCTGCGACAACAGTTAACTCAACTCGGCCGTCGCCAGGAGACGATGAAGGTGCTGCAAGGCAGCCTGGTGGTGCTGGGCCGCACGTCACAAGAGGCAAGAAAGAAGGCGCGTCTGATCAGTGAATTGATCAGTTCGGAAGGTGAGTTTGCGAAATGGTGTGGTTGGTCGGGATTGGATTTCGCCAGATATCCCGAGGATGCCCAGGTTTCGGAGATTCCAACTGAGGCGAGCCGATCGGTTCTGCGATTGCTTTACCAAGTTAACCGGGAGCGAAACTGGACCATGGCAGATCTTCGATCATTCATATCTCTGGGATGGCGTCCCCACCGCCGCAACGCGCTCATGGGCGACCCCGATGAAGTCGCGACCCAGATGGAGGAATGGATGGCCATCGCCGGAGTCGACGGCTTCAATTTGCTGCCCTGCCCATCTTCGGGCATCGATGACATTTGTGACTTACTCGTGCCGGAACTCCAGCGACGAAAGCTGTTCCGCACCGCCTATGATCCGGGCGAGTGCACCCTACGCGAGCGTTACTTTGGAGCCGGCAACCGATCCTGCCGTTCACTGCCGCCCAAATCCGGGACCGCCTGAACTCAATGTCGGCGCCCGGTCGGAAACCGGGCGCCGGCTTGATGATTGAGAACCAGAAGCCTCAGCGGTAATGCATATCCCACGACGCCCGCGGCAAATAGTTTCATGCTGCCTTATTGCGATCAGCCCGTTCGGCACGATGAAGCTTCACATAGTCACGCCATGAAACCATATGGCCATCGATAAAAAACCCCCAATGCTGTCTCCATGGGCTGGTAAGGCAAATTGTATAAGCGCCTTTGGGACCCACGGACGTGGTCCTGTGCAGGTGGGTCGCGGGAAATTTCCGGATCCACGGCGCCCGCCACTCGCGGTCATACAGACGTTCTCCACCTTTTTGGTACACCGTCTCCACATACGATCCTTTCAGGCCAATGGAAACGAAATCCGTTGGATGATCGTGCGGATCGCGCGTCCAGTCTGGCCCGGAAAACTGGTGGAAGAACATATTGAAGAGCGGAGTGGAGATTAAAGTCCATTTGATCATTCGCGGCTGAGATTCGCCGTCAACTCTGTATTCCTGCCGGCGAAAACAAAAGTCGCAAGCGCGTCGAAGAATACTGGCCATAGCGCCTCCGAAAATTCTGAAGAAGGGCGGACGACCGACAAAGCATCTCTCACAGTTTTCGGCAAATCAACTGTGCCAGAATTTCGGTAGTGTGCTCATCTGTTCCTAATGTACTCCAGTTAGACAGGGAATACTTCAAATCTAGGACAGTACCAGAATTTCGCCGAAATTCTTCTGCGCATTATTCCACTGTCCCCGAAGTCCGCCCTCGAACTTCTATCCCGGCTCGCCCTTACTTGCGGGAGATATCCGTTTCATCGATAATGCCGAACATGGCTGAGATCGAGACCATACTCTTGCCGAAGTTCAGTGCGCTCGATCCAGCAGTGATGGCTGATCCTTACCCCATCTATGCGAAGCTGCGTCAGGCAGGACCGCTTTGCCGCGGTGGAGCTGGGCAATGGGTTGTAACCCGGCACGCCGCAGTTTCTGCGTTATTGCACGATCCCCGGCTGGCGCATGAGTTCCCAGAATCGTTCCGCCTATTCTCGATGGGGGAAGGGGAAGCCGCGTCTTTCTTCCATCGAATCATCCTCAATCGTGATCCTCCCGAGCACACACGACTGCGCCAAGTCATGAACACCGCATTCAGTCCATCCCTGGTTCGCACGCTGGGCCATCATATCGGCAGTCTGGTGGATGAACTCCTGGAGCCGATTCTTGATCGCGGCAGTTTTGATGCCGTCCAGGAGATTGCTTTTCCGTTACCGGTGATGGTTGTCTGTGATTTGATCGGCATTCCTGCCGGCGATCGCAATCAGGTGCGCCCCTACGCGACCGACCTGTCTAAAGCATTCGGCACTCAAATACCTGAAAAAGACCGGGCGGCGGTGAACGGAGCGATTGTCTGGCTGCGCGAGTACATCGGCGCATTGCTCGAAGAGCGCCGCAAGTCACCGCGGGACGACCTGTTGTCCTGCATGCTCAACGCCACGGAGAGCGGTGAGCGGCTCAGTTACGAAGAAATAGTAGACAATGCGGTGTTTCTGTTTTTCGCCGGTTTTGAAACGACGATGAACTTGATTGGCACAGGGTGTGCCGCCCTCCTGCAATACCCGGACCAGTTATTACGTTTGCGCCAGGATCGTTCGCTCATTCCCACCGCCGTGGAGGAGTTTTTACGGTACGATGCTCCCATTCAGAGCGCGGGACGCCTGCTCTTGGCACCAATTGAGATCGGAGGCCGTTGGATCAGGAAAGACCGGGTTCTCATCCTTTTGCTCGGCTCGGCCAATCATGATGAGCGTCAATTCGACGAACCTGAGCGGCTGGATGTAGGGCGTAAACCCAATCCGCACGTCTCTTTTGGCGGCGGCTTACACTATTGTTTAGGAGCGGCCCTCGCCCGTCTTGAAGTATCGGTGTTGTTGGCTCGTTTGCTCGAAAAGTTCTCCGTGTTTGAACCTTCGGGAGAGGCCATTCGGCGGGCCAGTTCGGGATTTCGTTCTTATGCGAGCGTCCCCGTTCGGGCCAGACCAGCCTGAAAGCCCCGCCGTGAGTGGGTCTGTAGAGTCGGATTAGTGATCCTCACAGCGAAGGTGCTAACTTAGAATCTTAGATTGGCGCCTCGTGGGGGCCTGATCACCAATCTGTGTTGGCACATGCCAGACCGTTTGTAAGGCTCACGCCTGCGCTCTGGTGTGAAAGTAAAAGATAACCTCCAAACCCGGTGTACTCTCCACCGGAAAGTTCGCGCTCCTCACGCAGAGTATGCAAAGCTACGTTTGATCGAGGGCTCGTGTCCGGAGTCCAAACTCTTAATGTATCGCAAGGCAAATTGCCGATGCTGACAGAGACGGAATGGCGACAAGTGACGTCCTTGAACCAGAGCGCCGTGACGCTCCGGGAGAAATGCGTCCAGGAATTGTTCGAGGAGCAGGCAGCGAAGACACCGCATGCCGTCGCCGTCGTCTGTGAACAACAACGCGTAACGTACGAGGAATTGAACAGCCAGGCCAATCAACTGGCGGACTATTTGCGCGAACGCGGAGTCGGCCCGGAGACGCTTGTTGGGCTATGCCTGGAGCGATCGCTTGACATGATCGTGGGATTGCTTGGGGTCTTGAAAGCTGGCGGAGCCTATGTACCCCTTGATCCAGCGTTTCCGGCAGAACGCCTGCAATACATTCTAGAAGATGCTCAGATAAAACTTGTTCTGTCTCAAGCACAGTGGCGCAACAGAATTCCCGGGCACCGAGAGATTCTTGCTGTCGATCAGGATCAAGAACTTTGGCAGGATCGCGCTTCAGGCAATCCAACCAGTGGAGCAGACGGATCGAACTGTGTCTATGTGATCTATACCTCTGGGTCAACCGGTAAACCTAAGGGCGTTGTGATCGAACATCGACAACTTGCAAATTACGTGCAAGCCATCAGCAAATTCATCCAACTGGGCCCCGGATGTCGAATGGCGATGATTTCCACTTTCGCGTCTGACCTTGGGAACACCGTGCTGTTTCCTTCTCTGTGCGGCGGAGGAGAACTGCATATGATCAGCGACGAAGTGGCGCGCAATCCCAGAGCCTGGGAACACTACTGCAAGAGCCGCGCGATTGAGTGCATGAAAGTGACGCCTTCTCATTTGGAATCATTGCTCAATATCAACACCGAAGACCGGGCACACCAGAACCAGCGTGATCGAAGCGGAGTTCCATCACGCCTTGTGATCTTAGGAGGCGAAGCAAGCGGCCGGAAATGGATCGAGAAAGTCAGGGCACGCGGCGGATCGCTCTGTAAGGTGGTCAACCATTACGGGCCGACAGAATGTACCGTTGGAGCGCTGGCAGACTGGGTCCGTGGAAAGTCTGCTAGCAACGCCAACAATGTCCCGATTGGACGGCCTCTGGCAAACATGCGGGTCTTCGTCGTGGACGAGAACGGGCAATTGGCTATGCCTGGCCAACGGGGGGAGTTATGGATCGGTGGGGCGGGTGTGGCGCGAGGATATTTTGGCAAGGCAGAATTAACCGCCGAACGTTTTGTTCCCGACGCTTACGGCGGCGCAGGGGAACGGCTGTATCGCACCGGCGACCTGGTTCGGGTTCTGCCCGAAGGCAAAATCGAATTTTTGGGTCGTAGGGACTATCAGCTCAAGATTCGAGGCTTTCGAGTTGAATTGCAAGAGATTGAGGCAGCCTTGCGAGAGCACACAGCTGTGAAGGCAAGCGTGGTGGTGGCCTGGGGCCCATCTGATCACAAGCAATTGGTAGCCTACGCTGTGGCCAGCAACAGCAACGGCCGCGAGTTGCGAGACTTTCTCAAAACCAAACTCCCGGACTATATGGTGCCTGCCAGCGTTGTGATGCTGGAGCGATTGCCGTTAACCCATAATGGAAAGATAGACCGGGATGCGCTGCCGCCTCCCAAAGAGCAACGGACGCAATCGAGCTATGCGGCCCCGCGCACTCCCATTGAGGAGGTGTTCGCAGGAATCTGGTCGGAAGCGCTCAAACTGAGCCGTGTAGGAACTGACGATAACTTTTTCGAGCTCGGGGGGAACTCTTTGCTGGCCATGCGAACGCTGTGGCGTATGCAAGAGGCCCTGCAGCTAGAAATTTCTTTGTACCAATTTGTTAAGAATCCCACGATTGCCGCCCTGGTCCGCAGCATCGAATCGACGCTTACTCGAAGCCAAGGCAAAGCACAATTGGCCCCGGGTTCCCGTCCCGGCAGTAACCGGGTACCGCTTTCATTCGGTCAGGAACGATTGTGGTTCTTACAGCAATTTGACTTGGCTAGCTCCGTCTACAACATTTCTTACCTGCTCTGGCTCAGAGGGCGCCTTGACGTGAGCGCCTTGGAGAAAGCGGTCAGCGAAATTGTCCGGCGGCACCAAGTGCTCCGCACCACATTCGCGACTGCTGACAATGAGCCGGTCCAAATCGTCAACCCGGAATCAAGGTTGAGATTCCCCCAGGTCAACTTGGCGGATGTTCTGGAACTCGAGCGTGATCGAGAAGCCAGAATGCTGGCCAAACGCCAGGCTCGCCAGCCCTTTGATCTTATTCATGGGCCGCTGCTTCGCTTTTTGTTGATGCGTATGGAGACGGAAAGACACGTTCTGGTGTTATCCGCCCACCATATCGTCAGCGATGGATGGTCCATGGATGTCTTTGTGCAGGAGCTGGCGGCTTTGTACGACGCTTTTAGCAAGGGGCAGCCTTCACCCCTGCCGGAACTACCGATTCAGTACGCTGACTTTGCGGATTGGCAGAGACGCTGCGCGCAAGATAACGCATTCGACGAGCAATTGGCATATTGGAAGCAACAATTGGAAGGAATGCCGGAATCGCTCGAATTGAGTGTCGCGCGTCCTCGGTCGCCAGTGCAAAACAACGCAGGGGCGCGGCATCAATTTCAAGTCTCCTCGCAAGTCTCAGAGTTCATTTATGCCGTAAGTAAGAAGGAAGGCGTGACGCTGTTCATGATGTTATTAGCCGCTTTCCAGGTTTTGTTGAGTCGATATACCGGCTTGCGCGATGTTATAGTAGGAACCCCGAGTGCTGGGCGATCCCATGCGCAAACCGAAGGGCTTATCGGCTTCTTTGTAAACATGCTGGTTTTGCGCACAGATCTGTCGGAGAATCCCCGCTTGCGAGATCTGTTGCACCAAGTCCAGGCCATGGCGCTGCAGGCGTACGTGAACCAGGATTTGCCGTTTGAAAAACTGGTGCGGGAGCTGCGTCCTGAGCGGGACTCCGTCCGGGTGCCACTGGTCCAGGTAGTTTTCACCCTAGAGACAAATCAGCGGGACTGCACGATGGGTGGCGTTGCCTTGCAGATAGAAGAAGTGGCAAACAGCACGGCGAAGTTTGACCTGGTACTGTCGGTTACCGAAACCGGCGAAGGGTTCTGCGGATCGTTTGAGTACAGTCTCGATTTGTTCGATGCACCGACCATCGAACGCATGGCTGGCCACTTCTTGGTTCTTCTCGAAGGGGCAACAGCCCGACCCGAGCAGGCTGTGTCCGATTTGCCGTGGCTGACTAGCGGTGAACTGCAGCAATTGGTATTGGATTGGAATCGTACCGAGGTTACTTGTGCGCAAGACAGGTGCGTTCATGAGTTGTTTGAAGATCAGGTAGAAAAGAAGCCGGAAGCGGTTGCTCTCATGAACGGAGATCAGCGCTTGACCTATAAGGAACTGAACCAGAAAGCCAATCAACTGGCTTGGCAACTGATAGAACTAGGAGTAGGACCGGAAATCCCGGTTGGCATATGCGTAGAGCGATCGCCGGAGATGGTCGTAGCAATGTTGGGGGTCCTTAAAGCCGGGGGAGCCTATCTCCCACTCGACCCGGTGTACCCTTCGGAACATCTATCCTTTACGCTACAAGATGCCGGCGTGGGGGCATTACTCACTCACACGAAGTGGTCGGCGAATCTGTTACGGGCGGGACTTAGAGTGGTATTACTTGACCAACTCCGGCACACAGCCGGCACCAAGACTGCGCTTGAAAAACCGCACACAGCGGTTTCTCCGGACAACGTCGCGTATGTAATCTACACCTCCGGCTCGACGGGAAGACCGAAAGGGATCAGCGTCACGCACGGGAACCTACTGAACCTGGTGTTCTGGCACCAGAGCAAGTTCGGAATCACTGCGAACGACCGTGCCACGCAATTGGCGAGCCCTGCTTTTGATGCATCGACCTGGGAACTCTGGCCGTACCTGACTTCGGGCGCTTCGGTGACGATCGTAAGTCAAAGCACCAGAATGGATCCGGAAGAACTGCAAAAATTCATCATTTCTAACGGAATCACTGTGACTTTTGCGCCCACGCCCGTCGCCGAAGAACTTCTGCGGCTCAGTTGGCCAACAACACTAGCGTTACGCCTCCTGCTCACCGGTGGAGACCGTCTGCGAACACCCCCGGCGCGAGTCTTGCAATTTACGTTGTCGAACAACTACGGACCGACGGAGAACACAGTAGTGGCAACCTCGGGCCCCATCGATCCGCTGGAAAAGAACCATTGCGATCCGGCAATCGGTCGGCCGATTTCGAACGTACAAGCGTACGTGCTGGATCCCCAATATCGGCCTGTCCCAATTGGAATACCAGGCGAACTTTATCTAGGCGGTGCTAATCTGACCCGTGGCTACCAGCGGCCCCACTTGACCGCAGAACGTTTCGTTCCCAACCCGTTTAGGACGGAGAATGGCGCGCGAATGTATGCAACTGGCGACCTGGTGCGCTATCGCGCCGACGGGAATTTGGAATTTCTGGGGCGCATCGATCAGCAAGTCAAGATCCGGGGCTTTCGCATCGAGCTGGGAGAGATTGAAAAAGTACTTGCCGGACATGCGATGTTACGCGATGCGGTCGTAATCGCAGCCGAGGATGCCCCAGGGGACCAGCGGCTGGTGGCGTATATTGTGCCCCGGACCTCGCAGGAGCCATCCAGCGAGGAGTTGCGCCGCTTCATCAGGACCAAGCTGCCGGATTACATGGTTCCATCCTATTTTGTAAAGCTCAAGAGTCTTCCGCTTACTTCCAATCAGAAATTGGATCGGAGTGCTTTGCCGCCTCCGGAGCGTATGGCCGCAGGCGCGAACAGGAGCTATGTGCCTCCCAAGACCGCGATCGAAGAGTTCCTTGTAGACGTTTGGGCGAAAGTATTGAAAGTTGATCAAGTGAGTGTTCAGGATGATTTCTTTGAGTTAGGAGGGCATTCCCTGCTGGCTACACAGGTGCTGTCCCGTATCCGGTCGATTCTCAAAGTAGACGTGCCATTGCAGAAACTATTCGAAGCGCCCAATGTCGAAGAGCTGTCAAGAGCGGTCATTTCCAGCGATAAGAAGCCAGGACAGGCGGAAAAAATCGCAAAGATCTACAAGCGAAGTCTGCAGACAAATACCGAGGGAGCAAGTGGCAACCCGTAACCCATGCATGATGATGAAGATCATTTGACAGATCCGGAATTCTCTCCAGAGATGCGCAAGCGTTTCGAAGACCTGCTCGCGGAACAAGGGATCGAACCACTCGCGGACAATGGGATACCACTGCGGACAAGTCCAGGACCGGCACCCCTGTCTTTTGCACAACAGCGGTTGTGGTTTCTGCATCAGTTGGATCCCGAAAGTCCTATTTACAACATTCCCGTATTCATGCGCATCAGCGGCGATTTGGATGGGCAGGCGCTGTCGAGCGCTTTGGGCGAGATTGTCCGGCGTCATGAATCGCTTCGGACCGCATTCCCAGTGGTCGATGGAAATCCGGTTCAGTGGATCAGTCCGCCGCAGTCGTACCGCCTGCAAGCGCTGGATTGGACGGAGGTCCCGCGGGGCCGGCAATCGAACGAATTACAGCAACTGGCAAGCCAGCAATTTCGGAAACCGTTCGATTTGGTTCATGACAATCTGCTGCGGATGCTCCTGGTACGGCTAGGGACGTCGGAACATGTCTTGCTGTTATCCATGCATCACATCGTGAGTGATGCCTGGTCAGCCGGAGTTTTTGCGCGCGAGTTGTCTCTCCTGTACAAGGCTTTTGCCGAAGGGCGCCGCTCGCCATTGCCAGAACTGCCCATTCAATATGCCGACTATGCTGTGTGGCAGCGAGAATGGTTGCAAGGTGCCGCACTGGAAAACCAGTTGCGATACTGGCGGCAACAGTTAGCGGGCGCGCCGGAGTTGCTGCGATTGCCAACCGATCGCCCGAGGCCCCCCCAACTGACCTACTCTGGCGCAAGCGAGCCATTCGCCCTGGATGAACAATCGGTGGATTCCCTGCGTCAGGTGAGCAGGTCCTGTGACGCGACCCTGTTCATGACAGTACTTGGGGCATTTCAGGTGTTGCTTGCCCGCTACAGCGGGCAAGAAGACGTTGCGGTAGGGAGTCCGGTGGCGGGCCGCAACCGCACCGAAATTGAGCCCCTTATCGGCTTCTTCGTGAACACTGTGGTGTTGCGAACGGACTTATCCGGAAATCCGACGGTCCAGGAGCTATTGCAGCAGGTTCGGAAAACCGCGCTCCATGCCTATGCAAACCAGGACGCCCCTTTTGAGAAGCTGGTAGAAGAGCTTCAACCCGAACGAGACCTAGGCCGAACACCGCTATTTCAGGTCATGATGGCAATGCAAAATACGCCCGTCCAGGAATGGGCGTTGCCCGGGGTGAACCTAAGGGTCGAGGACGTGGAGAATGACACCGCAAAATTTGACGTCTCGCTCTTCTTGCATGAGCGTGGGAAGGGGATATACGGATCCGTTCGATACAGAACGGATCTATTCGACGCATCCACGATTCAAAGGCTGGTGCGGCACTTTCGGTTGCTATTGGAAACGATTGCGCGAAATTCGCAACAGCTTGTCCATGAAATCCCTTTACTCTCTGCAGAGGAACGCTTTCAAATCCTTGTGGATTGGAATCAAACCGAAAGGCAGTATTCGAAAGGCCGCTATATCCATCACTTTTTCGAAGACCAGGTCCAAAGAACACCGGAGAATACAGCCGTTGTTCATGAAGGCGGGGAATTAACTTACGATGAAGTGAACCGCCGGGCCAACCAGTTGGCCCATTATCTTCGCAACTTGGGTGTGGGACCAGATGTGGTGGTAAACGTTTGTCT
>Ga0302326_10002834_pt1 | contig 41687 bp, 42 predicted proteins | sample Palsa_T0_3_FD_202264 | JGI IMG/M metagenome (GOLD analysis project Ga0302326, IMG submission 202264) | Peat permafrost microbial communities from Stordalen Mire near Abisko, Sweden - Palsa_T0_3 | ecosystem: Environmental > Terrestrial > Soil > Palsa > Peat permafrost | place: Sweden: Abisko... | reverse complement strand
GCCGCGGTCAACTTCGCCGTGATCTGCTCGCCCGCCAGTTCGGTGTCGGTCACCTGGTCGGCCGACAGCTTTGCCAACCGGGCCTTTTGCTCACGGTCGGCGGGCGCATCGAGCCGGGCGTAGGTCGGTTCGCCGTACTTTTCGGTCAGCTGCCGGTATCGCTGCGACGGGGTCTCGCCGGTCACAGCCAGCATCTCCGAAGCCAACAACGCCAAGATGAGGCCGTCTTTGTCGGTGGTCCACACCGAGCCGTCACGCCGCAGGAACGACGCCCCGGCCGACTCCTCGCCGCCGAAGCCGAGGGTGCCGCCGATCAGACCGTCGACGAACCACTTGAACCCGACCGGCACCTCGACGAGCTTGCGACCGATGCCCTCGACCACCCGGTCGATGATCGACGAGCTGACCGCGGTCTTGCCGACGGCGACGCCGGCCGGCCAAGACGGCCGGTTGGTGTAGAGGTAGTCGATCGCGGCCGCCAGGTAGTGGTTCGGATTCATCAGGCCCGCATCGGGGGTGACGATGCCGTGGCGGTCGGAGTCGGCGTCGTTACCGGTGGCGATCTGGTACTGGTCCCGGTTGGCGATCAGCGAGGCCATCGCGTCCGGCGAGCTGCAGTCCATCCGGATCTTGCCGTCGTGGTCGAGCGTCATGAATCGCCACGTCGCATCGACGAGCGGATTGACGACGCTCAACTTGAGGTTGTGCCGCTCGGCGATGGCAGCCCAGTAGTCGACGCTGGCACCGCCGAGTGGATCGGCCCCGATCCGGACACCGGCTTTGCGGATCACGTTGATATCGACCACGTTCGGCAGGTCGTCGACGTAGCTGTCCATGTAGTCGTGGCGCTGAGCGCTCTGCAGCGCACGGGCCAGCGGCACCCGTTTCACCGTCTCACCGTTTCGCAGAATCTCGTTGGCGCGCTTGGCGATAACGTTGGTTGCATCGGTGTCGGCCGGCCCGCCGTTGGGCGGGTTGTACTTGAAGCCGCCGTCATATGGCGGGTTGTGTGACGGCGTCACGACGATCCCGTCGGCGAGAGCGTCGGTGCGGCCCCGGTTGTACGTGAGGATTGCGTGGCTGATGGCCGGCGTAGGCGTGTAGCGGTCGGCCGAGTCGATCAGGGCAACGACGTCGTGCGCGGCGAGCACCTCGAGCGCCGATACCCACGCCGGCTCGGAAAGCCCATGCGTGTCACGGCCGATGAACAACGGTCCGGTGGTGCCGTGGGCCGCGCGGTACTCGACGATGGCCTGCGTGATCGCCAAAATGTGGGCCTCGTTGAACGCGCCATTCAGCGCCGAGCCGCGATGACCTGAGGTGCCGAACACCACCTGCTGAGCGACGTCATCGGGATCAGGGTCGATCGAGTAGTACGCGGTGACCAGATGAGGCAGGTCGACGAGGTCTTCGGGCTGGGCCGGCTGACCGGCACGCGGGTGGGCCACCATGGCATCATTCTGCCGATCTTCGGTTTCCGCCGCTCGACGGCGCTGCATAAGCTGCCTGAACAGGCTCTGAAAACGAAGGGGAACTCGACGGTGGCGACGCGCGATTACCGGGAGTTGGCCGCCGTATTCGCCGGTGGGGCGCTGGGCACGCTGGCGCGGACGGGTCTTAGCAGCCTCGTGGTCGCCGACCCCACCCGATGGCCCTGGCCCACCTTCACGGTGAACATCGTCGGCGCGTTCATGCTGGGTTACTTCGTCACGCGACTGCTGGAGCGGTTGCCGCTGTCGAGCTACCGGCGGCCGCTACTCGGAACGGGCGTGTGCGGCGGGCTGACCACCTTCTCGACGATGCAGGTCGAAACGCTGAAGATGATCGAGCACCACAGCTACGGCCTGGCCGCCGGATACACCTGCGCCAGCATCGTTCTGGGGTTGCTCGCGGTGTATCTGGCCACGGCCCTCGTGCGTCGAGTAGCGGTGCGCCGATGATCGTGTGGATTGGGGTTTTGGTCGCCGGTGGTCTCGGCGCCGTGCTGCGGTTCTTGGTCGACGGCGCCGTCGGCCGCCGGGCGGCGAGGTCGTTCCCGTACGGAACGTTCGTGGTGAACATCAGCGGCGCCTCGCTGCTGGGTCTGCTGAGCAGCCTGGCGCTGAGCCGGCACGTAGCGCTGATCGCCGACACCGCTTTCATCGGCTCCTACACGACCTTCTCCACCTGGATGCTGGAAACTCAGCGGCTCAGCGAAGAGGGGCAGATCCGCCGCGCCGCCACGAACATCGTTGCCAGCGTCGTGGCGGGCCTCGCGGCAGCGCTACTCGGGCAGTGGATCGCGGGCCGGCTATGAATCAGCCCGGCCTGAAGCTGACCGCCTACTTCGGCGAACGTCAACGCGCCGTCGCCGATGTCCGGCGGCCCGGCTTCTTGGCCGACGCGATGCTGGACCTGTTCGACACCCGAGATATCGCAGCGAGTGTGATGCTGCGCGGCATCGCGAGTTTCGGGCCGCGGCACGTGCTGCGCACCGACGAGTCGTTGAGCCTGTCCGAGGATCCGCCGGTGGCGATCGCCGCGGTCGATGTCGAGGCGAAGATCAGCGGCCTGCTCGACGAAGTCGTCGCGATGACCGGCCGCGGCCTGGTGACGCTGGAACGCGCGCGCCTGGTCGGCGGCGATGACGACGTGATCGACGACGGCACCGCCGACAAGGTCAAGCTCACGGTCTATGTGGGGCGCCAGCAACGGATCGGCGGGCAACCGGCGTACCGCACTGTGTGCCAGCTACTTTATAGGCTGGGATTCTCCAGCGGCGCAGCATTTTTGGGCGTCGACGGTACGGCACATGGCGAGCGGTATCGGGCGCACTTCTTCAGCCGCAATGTCGACGTCCCGATGATGATCATCTCGATCGGGACCGCCGCGCAGGTTTCGGGTGCCATCGCCGAACTCGACGCCGCCACGACGAATCCGTTGCTCACCGTCGAACGGGTGCGGTTGTGCAAGCGCGATGGCGATTTGTTCGCCAAACCCCATCGCCTGCCGGACACCGATGAACAACGACGACCACTGTGGCAGCAGTTGACCGTGCACACCAGCGAGGCCACCGGCCACGGCGGCGCACCGATCCACCGCGCGCTCGTCAGCCGGCTGCTGGCCTCCGGGACAGCGCAGGGCGCCACCGTGCTGCGTGGCATCTGGGGATTTCACGGCGACCACAAACCCCACGGCGACAAGCTTTTCCAGCTGACCCGCCAGATGCCGGTGGTGACGACCATAGTCGACACACCCAGCCGGATCGCACGCAGCTTTGACATCGTCGACGAACTGACCGCCGAGCACGGACTGGTCACCAGTGAGATGGTGCCCGCAGTCGTCTCGGTGTCCGATCAGGACCGCGACGGTGACGGCCGGTTGGCCCGCCACGACTACTGAGAACTAGCCGCCTCCGCCCGCGCCGGGGGCTCCGCCGGCGCTTCCTTGTCCGGTCCAGTAGTCGTCGCTCGGCACCTGCTGGACCGGTGGTGGAGGAGGCGGCGGCGGTGGCTCCGGGCTCGAGTAGGCCGGTGCGGCCTGAATGTCGGCTGCGACGTCGCCTGACTGCACGCCGAGACCGACGGCCGCGATCAGCGCACCGGCACCCATAGACATTGCAAGGACTCGATGTGATGCCTTCTTCATGCAATTCCCCAAACAGCTCGGTTAGTAGTCGGCATCGGATACCCACCAAGCCCGTCTCGAACACCTGCCGTCAACCGAGCGCGGGAATCACCTTGTCCACGAACATCTCTACCGACTTCCACGCCTGTTCGACAGGCATGCCGCCGACCAGCGGATGCAGCACGATCGGGCCGTAGTCGGGAACTTCGCGAACTTCTACGATCAGCTGCTCGGGCGTCAGAAATCGGTACCGCCCGGATGCCCGTACTTCGTCGAGCGTCTGAACTCCGGGCAAGTGCATCAACGAGCGTTGATCGACCGACCACCCGCCGTAGGTGACGGCTTCCCAGACGATGTGCTCACCGAGCTCGGCCCAGGCCCGGTCGGGATCTTCGTGTAGATAGATCATTCCGCGGTTGATCGGCCCCGGCATGATGATCAGCGGCCTGATGTCGGCCTCGGCGCACAGCTCGCGATAGAGGGCGGCGACGTCGGGCAGGTTGTCGGCCAGGCTCAGCGGTAGGCGGTAACGCGCCGCCCGCCGCGCCGTGGCGAGTGAGCCTCCCCCGACGTAGAGCGGCGGGTGCGGCCGCGTCCAGGTGCCCGTGCAGACGCCGTGTTCGGCCTCGGCACCGGACCACACCGACAGCATGCGTTCGATCAAGGCGTCCATCAGTGCGCCGCGCCGGCTGAATTCGGCGCCCAGCGAGTCGTATTCGACGGTGCGATAGCCCAGCCCCACCGTGGTGTGCAGGCGGCCCCGGCTCATGTTGTCGACTAATGCGATGTCTTCAGCGAGGCGCACCGGATTCCACAGCGGCCCCAGCGCGCAGTCCACACTGGCGATCAGCGTCGAGGTCCGCGCCAGGAATATTGCCGCCGCCAGAATCGGGTTGGAGCTCCAGCCCTGCCCCGTCGCGTGATGCTCGTCGACGCTGACGGTGGTGATGCCCCGCTTTTCGCCCCACTGCGCCAATTCGAGTGCAGCGCGGATCAATTCGCTCTGCGCGCGTGGCGCACCATCCGGTGAGGCGAAGTTGAAGCGCAGCACCGGCAGCAGCATGACTTGACTCCGCTCAGGCGTCGGCCGACGGCGCCGCCGACTTCAGGAACGCGGGAAAGTCCGGGAACAGCGCGCGGTCGACGATCTCGATGCGGGTGCCGAACGCGTCAATGTAGTAGGCGAATAACGCGAGTTTCGGCGGGGAGACGTCAGCGGTCGCCTCGAAGGCGAACCCGTTGGCTTCGAGTAATCGCGCGGTCTCGGCGAGATCGTCGGTGAAATACCCGAGGTGGTGCACGGAGTTGCCCGCCGCCGCGGTCCATGGGCTTTCGGGCACTTGCTGGATGAGTTCAACGTGCGGGCTCTGCAGCGAGTAGACGAATGTCGAAGTGAGTTCGCGTGTTCCGTTGACGGTGCGGAACGGAAGGGTGTACGTCAGCGGCGTGATCCACTGGTAGCCGGCCGTCGCGGTGAGCCGGTCCATCGCGACGTCGAGGTCGGGGACGACGATGCCGGTGTGGTAGTAATCCTCGGGTCGTAGCGCGAATGTCATGTTCTTCCTTCCGATCTCAGACGCAGTCCGATGCACCGTCGACGACGACGACCGTGCCGCTGGTGTAGCTGCATTGTTCGGTGCACAGGAACGCCACGCTGGGTGCGATGTCTGTGACGGATCCAAACCGACCCAGTGGGATGTGCGCCAATTCGGAGTCGACGATCTCTTGCACGCCCTGCATCGGCGCGGTCATCGGAGTGTCGATCGCACCGGGCGCCACCACATTCACCCGAATCCCCTTGCCCGCCCACTTGACTGCGAGATTACGGGTGACGTTGATGACTCCGGCCTTCGCCGCGCCGTAGCCGGGCACCATGGCGACGGACCGCAGCGCAGACATCGAGGCCAGATTGACCACACTGGCACCACCGGCCGCGGTCGACGCCCGCAACGCGCGATACAGGCCGACGGTCAACCGGTACGGTCCGGTCAGGTTGAGCGTCACCGATGCCTCGAATCCGTCCGGCTTCGACTCGTCGAGCCCACCGGGAAAATTCGCGCCTGCGTTGTTGACCAGGACGTCAAGCTCGGTGAAGCTGCGGGCCAGCGCGTCCACCGAGTCGTGGTCGGTGATCCGCAGCTGGCGATAGTGCATACCGGACAGATCGGTGTCATAGTCGCCCGCGGCCGGCTTGGTACCGGTGATGGTGACCTGCGCCCCGGCATCGCGAAACAGCGACGCGGTGGCATGCCCGATGCCGCTGGTGCCGCCGGTGACGAGCGCCGTGGTGCCGGTGAAGTCGAAGCTGACTCGCGCCGTCATGAATTCCTCGATATCTGTTCAGTGAGCCAGGCCCGCTCCCAGAAGTTCGTGGTGCCGGCTAATAGCTTTTCGTGGGCGCGCCGCAGCACGTCACGCGCCCCGACGTCATCGGTGGCGACGAGCTCAGCCAGATGGATGGCCTGCAGCGGACGGTCGGCGTCCAGGTGTTCGCGCGCCCGATCCACGATCGCGCCGGCGCCCGCCAACTCGACGACGTCGGCGCTGACGGCGTCGAAGCCGACCGGGTACAGCTCGGTGGTGGATCGGTGGTGAAACCAGCCCGAGTAGTTCTCCCAGACGGCCCGCACATTCCAGGCGACCTTTCCGTAGCCTTGGCCCACTTCGTATTCCGCGGGCAGCGCGATGTCGCGCATCAGCGTCCGCACATCTTTGCCCGCGTTCATGCCCGCCACCGTCTGATCGTGGATGTACTGGACGGCATCGCGCAGCCAGGTCAGCTCGGCCTCGATACGCTGCTGGCCGGAGATCGGGGCGAAGTGACCTGTCACCAGGAGTTCCGGTTGCAACTGCCGAACGCGCTCGAGCGACGCGATCGCGGTCAGCGCGTCCCGGTAGCGGTCGCCGCGCACGGTGACCAGGTTCGGAATGTGTCCGAAGATCGGACCGAAGGTGTTCCCGCACAGGCAGATCCGCTCATCGGGCAACCACACGACCAGTGAGTCGTTCGTTTCGCCGCCGGGCACGGCGATCAGCTCCAACCGACGGCCGCCGATTTCGAGCGTGAGCGTATCGACGAAGTCGAGGTCGACGACCGGAACGCTCTGACCCGCCAGGCGCTTGGTGCCGAGCCGGCGTTGAATGGCTTGCACGCCAGCCGCAAGGGTGTCTCTGAAGGCGAATGCGCTGCGATTGGCCCGGTACGGGATGAGCCGTTCGTTGTCGTCCCGCCACATCGTCCAGTTGGCTTGTGCGACAACCGTTGTGTCCGGATCTCGCACGCTGTCCACGCCGCCGACGTGGTCGACGTGACCCTGCGTGAAGATGATGTAGCGCACCGGCGACGCGTCGACCGCATCGAAGTTGGCGCGGTGCACCGGGCCCTCGAAACCCATCCCGGTGTTGACGATCACCCGGCCGGCATCGGTGGTCAGCAGATAGGAATTCGACAGACCCGGCGAACACCACAGGCCCGGGGCGATCTGGTCAGCCTGGTCTGCGGACGCGGGCCGCAGCGCGTCCGCGCCGGGCCGGCTGCGATGGATCGGCTCGAAGTCGTCGGTGCCCATCGCTGCTCTCCTACGCCTCGGGCCGGACGTCGAACCGGTCAAAGTAAAAGCCGAATCGCACGCGCAAGTCGTCGGCCGAGATGCCAAAGTGGTGGCGCAAGTCGTAGCGGACGTGTCCGTGTTTGCCGCGGGGATTGCCGTCCAGGTATTCCTGGAAACGGCGACGGACTGTGGGCGTGAGCTCCACTCCGCCACGGCGGTAAAGCTCCTCGAGCAGCGGCATTTCGTTGTCGTTGAGGTGGTGGAAGCTGATATCAATACTGCGCTGCGCGGGCACCAGGTCGCGGTCGCGCACACAGGCGCCGAGCAGTCGACACACTCGGTCGCTCCAGTAGTCCAGCAGCCAGTCCGGGTCGATGCTGGTCCGACGCAATCGATCCGAGTAGGCCATCATCGTGATCGCCGACTGGATCACCGCGACCGGATCGCGGTGCGTGAAAGCCACTGTCGCGTCCGGGAATGTCTCGATCAGCGGGCCGAGTTGCTCGCAGTGCTGCGGGCTCTTCAGGATCCAGGTTCGCGGGCCGCGCAGGAACGTCAACGCCTGCAGAACCTTCTTCATGTATGCGTAATGCCGCTGCTGGTCGAGGCTCAGGTAGAAATCGCGCCAATCCGGTACGCGCGCATGCCATTCCAGGACGTAGCCGGCCAGATCGAGGTCGAGCAGTTCGACCTCCTCCTCGATGGCCTCTGGGAACCGGTCGTGCATGGCGGCCACCACCGGGGCGCTGGCCATCAACGCATCGTGCTCGGCCTTCGCCCGCGCGTAGCGCGGATCGACGCCGAGGATGCCGGGTCCGTCGCCGGCCACCGGGATGGGCTCCTGGCTCTCCCAGTACGGCAGCGCCCGCCGTCGCGGATCCGCGGCGATCAAGTTGACTAGGTGGGTGGTCCCCGACCGCGGCATCCCGACGACGATGAACGGCTTCTCGATCTCGATGGACTCGATTTCGGGGTATCGCTTGAGCAGTGCGGTCAGCGACAGCCGATTGCGCAGCAGACGCACCACGCGTTGCCGCAGCGAGGAGCGGGTGAGCTGGGTCAGACCCTGGTCGGCTTCGATCGCGGCGACGTGCGCGGCCAACCGGTCGCCGAACCCGTCGGCATCGTCGAGGTCGCCGACCCCGGCCTGCTCGATCGCCTCGGCGATCATCTGGTCAACGCTGAAGATCACCGGCCTGGCTTCGGTGTATTGCAGGATCTGCCGCTGGATGTCGGTGAGCTTGGGCGACGTCAGATCGGCGAAGTCGATGTCAGCGACATCGCGGCTCACAGAATTCAAGCGCCGCTCCTCCGCATCGCCACCCGACTAACTGCCGCATGCAGAGTAGCGCCCATCGGCGCAGCGTTTGGCCGTATTTTGCCGGGGTACGTAGAGGAGAAGTTCGCAGGCAGCCGGCACCCACTTTGGAGGTACACAGTGCCCGAAATGATCATCCAATCGCCCGACGAGGTCATTGGGTTCCTCAAAGCACAGCACAACCTCATCGAGGACATGTTCGACCAGGTGCTCCTTGCTTCGAACCCCGAAGCGCGGGAGAAACCGTTCGTGCAGTTACGCCAGTTGCTGGCCGTGCACGAGACCGCCGAGGAAATGATTGTTCATCCTCGGGTGCGCCGCGAAGTCGACGCCGCCGACTCCATCGTCGATGCCCGGCTCGAGGAGGAGCACGACGCAAAGGTGCTGTTATCGAGTATCGAGAAGCTCGACATCACCTCGCAGGAGTTCATCGAGGAGCTGACAAAGCTGCGGGATGCGGTGCTGGATCACGCGCAGCATGAAGAGACCTACGAATTCCCGAAGTTGCAGAAAGAACTCGATGCCGACGAGCTCAAGCGGTTGGGTGCAGCCGTGCGGGCCGCGGAGGCCATCGCCCCGACCCGCCCGCATCCCGGCGTGGAATCGGCGGCGCTGAACTTCGCCGTCGGGCCGTTCGCGTCGATGCTCGACCGAGCCCGTGATCTGATCACGCACGGCCTCGGCTGACCTAACGGGACCGCGGTCGGCGCCGGCCGCTAGCCCGAACTACGCGGTTAACGTGGTGAGCCGCCGAATGACCTCGTCGCGGCCGAGGGTGCGTGCGATCAGGAACATGTCGGGGCTCTTGGTCGATCCGGTCAGCGCGACCCTGATCAACTGCGAGGCTTCGCGGATCGAGCCGGGATAGCCGTCAGGATTCTGCTTGTACTCCTTGGCGTTGCGGGCAAAGCCGAACTTTTCGGCATGATCGCGCACCTGCTGGAACCATTCCGTCGGGTCGTCGAGATCCCGGTAGGTTGCGACGAAGTCACCGGCGAACGACCGGACCAGGTCGGCGGGTAACCCCAACTGCGCGTCGTCGCCGCCGACGAATGTGAACAGGTCCGCAAAGAAAAAGCCGTACGCGGAGCGGAAATCCGACCATTTGCGGAGGTCTTTGCGCGGATTGCTGACACCGTCGCGTTCGACGGCCAGCGCGGCCAGCGTCAGCTCCGGCTGAGCTTCGATCACCCGATGCAGGTCGGGATCGTATTCGGCGGCCCATACCGTCAGGGCCGCGTAGATCTCCGGGCCACTGAGCGTCGCGATGTAATCCGCGCTGATGTCTTCCAGTTTCACCAGATCCACCAAGGGGCCGGCGCCGCCGCACTCGGCCAGTGAGATCGGCGCGGCGAGGGCTTCCGGCAGCGGTATTTCTGCCAGCCGTCCATTGGCCAGCCCGCGCAGGTAATACAGCACCGCATCGGCCGGATAACCCGATTTGATGTAGAAGTCGACGTCGGCTTCGGGATCTTTACGTTTGGACAGTTTGCGCTTGCCGCCCGGGATCTGCTTCATCAGCAGGGCGATGTGCGCGTAGGTCGGCGGCTCGAACTGCAGTGCCTCGAACAGCTGCAGATGCAGCGCCGTCGAGGACAGCCACTCCTCGCCGCGGATCACCAGGTTAGCCCGCATCAGGTGATCGTCGACGGCGTGGGCGAAGTGGTAGGTCGGCAGCTGCACCGCGGCCGACGATTTGAGGATGACCACGTCGTTGTAGTTGGCCTCCATGGAGATTTCTCCGCGGATCGCATCGGTGAACGACGCCCGCCCTCCGGTGCGACCCGGTGAGCGGAAGCGCACCACATACGGCGTCCCCTGTTCCAGCTGCTCGCGCACGGCGGCGACGTCGGCATCGCGCCAGATGGCCCACTCGCCGTAATAACCGGTCGGCAGCTTGAGCTGCTGCTGCCGGGTGCGGATGTTGGCCAGCTCTTCGGAGGCGGCGAAGCAGAGGTACGCCTTGCCGGTTCGCAGCAGCTCCCGCGCATAGGTCAGGTAGATCGTCGCCCGCTGCGACTGGCGGTAAGGCCCGTAGTCACCGGCGCCCTCCCCTTCGTCGGGAGGGACCCGGAAGTAGGCGAATGCCCGTTCGAACTGCTCGTACGCGCCCTGCACCTCTCGCGATTGATCGGTGTCCTCGATGCGCACGAAGTAACGGCCGGCGCTCTCATGCGCGACGGAACGGTCGATCATCGCGGCGTAGATGCCGCCGAGGTGGATGAAGCCGGTCGGCGACGGCGCGAGTCGAGTCACCTCAGCACCGGCGGGCAGATCGCGCGGTGGAAAGCGTTGTTCCCACTCGCCCGGTTCGGGCAGATCGGCGGGAAAGAGGTGATCGACCTCGTGCAGCTCCAGCATTCCGGTGAGGGCTCCTATCGGGATGGCAACTCGATGCTAGTCACCTCCGTAGGGTGGATGACGTGAGCGTTGCCCCCGATATCACCGTCGCTCTGCAGGACCGCTTCTTCCGCGACCTGCCGGAGTTGAGCGTTCGCTGGCAGGCCGAGACGTTTCCCGATCCCACGCTGTTGGCATTCAACGAGCCGCTGGCCGGCGAACTGGACCTGGACGCCAACTGGTTGCGCGGTCCGGACGGCCTGCGGTTCTTGGTGGGAGCCCTGATTCCCGACGGTGCCGTGCCGGTCGCCCAGGCCTACGCGGGACATCAGTTCGGCGGCTACGTTCCGCGGCTCGGTGACGGTCGCGCGCTGCTACTCGGTGAGCTCGCCGACGCCGACGGCCGTCTTCGCGACATCCACCTCAAAGGTTCGGGGCGCACCCCGTTCGCCCGCGGTGGCGACGGCCTGGCGGCGGTGGGCCCGATGTTGCGCGAATACGTGATCAGCGAGGCGATGCACGCCCTCGGTGTCCCGACGACGCGATCCCTGGCCGTGGTGGCGACCGGACGTCCCGTGCAGCGCGAGACAATGCTGCCCGGCGCTGTCCTGACCCGCGTCGCCGCCAGCCACCTGCGGGTCGGTAGCTTCCAATATGCTTCAGCCTCAGGCGATCTCGACCTACTGCGTCGACTGGCCGACCACGCGATCGCCCGTCACTATCCCGGTGCAGCGATGACCGATCATCCGTACTTGGCGCTGTTCGAGTCGGTCGCTGCTGTCCAGGCGTCGCTGGTGGCCCAGTGGATGCTGATCGGCTTCATCCATGGCGTGATGAACACCGACAACATGACGATTTCCGGCGAGACCATCGACTACGGACCGTGTGCCTTCATGGAGGCCTACGACCCCGACACGGTGTTCAGCTCGATCGACCAGTGGGGCCGCTACGCCTACGACAACCAGCGCGTCGTCGCGGCGTGGAATCTCGCCCGGTTCGCCGAGGCACTTCTGCCGCTCCTCGCCGACAGCGTCGACGAGGGCGTCGCCCTCGCGGAGAAGGCGTTCGATGTCTTCCGCGTCCAGTACGACGAGACGTGGACGTCGGGAATGCGGGCCAAGCTCGGCCTTGCTGCCGATGTCGACGCGCAGACCGTCACCTCGCTGGTTGAGGACGTACTGGGACTGCTCCACGAGAGTCACGTCGACTACAGCTCATTTTTCCGCGGGCTCGGCGATGCCGCGCGGGATAACACCGAACCCACCCGCGGGCTGTTCATCAACCTCGCCGGTATCGACGACTGGATCGCACGCTGGCGTGCGTTTGGCCCTGACGCCGCGCTGATGGACCGGAGCAACCCCGTTTACATCCCGCGAAACCATCTCGTCGAGGAAGCGCTCACTGCGGCGACAGCCGGTGACCTCGATCCGCTCCAACGGTTGCTCGTCGCAGTGACCGCTCCCTACGACCAGCGACCGGGATTAGATCGATACGCCGCACCGGCGCCGGAAGAGTTCGGCGATTACCGGACGTTCTGCGGGACCTGATCTGCAAGGCACTGTTTCGCAGCGGCCTGCAGGATCGAGCCGGCGGTCAGGAATGCGGGCTTGTCGCGGTCGGCAGGCGTGATCGGCAGGCCGGCGGCGCGGCGCAACACCATCAAGGCCAGGCCGCTGTACGTCGCGTAGGGGATGATCAGCAGGTTGACCCTGGCATCGCCGCCGACGATGGTCATCACGTGCTGGGGTTTGTGTTCCCAGCCGGGCCAGTTGAAGTCAGGTGGCCGCTGCAGCGGCGGCCAGTTGACGTTGATCGATTTGATGTCCCCCACCAAGGGTGTCAACGCTCCGACCAGGTTGGGCAATTCAACGGTCATGCGGTCCACCCGTGGCCACCACGCGCCGTCGATGTCGCCGCCTAACTCGTGAGCAACCGAAAGCCGGATCGGATTGGCGGAACGTCGATCGTTCATCCGACAACCAATCGGTCGACGGTTAAAGCGTTGCGATTCAACGGAATTCCTTCACAACTGGATTCGCCCACCCGCCAGCGCGAGGAAGCGGAGGAATCCCATTGCCCGTGAGTGCCATCCGCATGCATCGGGGTGGAACACCGCTGACAACGAAACGGCTCACCTTCGACGGTACGCCACCGGCGGTGGTTTGGTGAACCCAGGGACCGAACGCAGCAGCTAGCGCCCTATTCACGGGTACAGTGGAGGAAACACCGTAAGGAAACAGTGGCTATAGAAAATTGGTGCGACGCACCCGAGATCCATCCGTCGCAGGTCAAAGTCGGCGACGTCATTGGAACTCTGCGCGAAACCGGCTTGCGCTATCAGGTCAAGCTGATCAGCACCCCCAACTCGGCTCCGCGGCGCTGGACGTTCTTCGGTCGCGACGACGGAGGCTCGGAGCACGCGAACGCGTTCGGCGAAAACGACACAGTTCGCCGGTACGCCAAAGCATCCTGACTGGCTAGGGCAGTCACCCACCCTTCTTGTTGGCGTTCACCAAGTCCGGCTTCGCACTTGCGGGCCGCGTCGTCTTAGAGTTCGCGCTCAATTTGTTCGCTCTGCGAATGCCTTTGTCCAGCAATGCCGTCGGCGCATATTTCTTCAGCAGCGCCAACCGACGTGCCATCGGGCCGGCCGGGTAACGCAGCTTGGGCGTGCGACTCGTCGCCGCCTTCCATACGACCTGCGCCACCACAGCGGGGTCATCTCCGGCCTGAACTGATTGCACGAGAACTTTCTTGACGTGCTCCCGAACCGGCGCGTAGTTGCCGATCGGCGAATCGACGTCGGTCGCGTTGGCCTCGAATGAAGTGCTGGTGTAACCGGGTTCGACGACCGTGACCCGGACGCCGAAGTCGCGCGTCTCGTGGTCCAGGGATTCCGAATATCCCTCGACCGCGTGCTTGGAGGCGGCGTACAGCGCGGCGTACGGTGCCGGCAGGAATCCCAGCACGGATCCGACGTTGACGATCCGGCCACTGCCTTGCGCCCGCAGGTACGGCAGCACCTCGCGAGTCAACCGCACCAGCCCGAAGAAGTTGGTGTCGAAGAGTTCTTGCGCTTGGGCGGTCGAACTCTCCTCAGCAGCGCCGATGACCCCGAACCCGGCGTTGTTGACCAGGATGTCGATGCGCCCAGCCCGCTGAACGACCGTCGTCACGGCGGCGGTGACCGACGCGGCGTCGGTGACGTCGAGCGCTATCAGTTCCACCCCGGCAATGGGCTCGGTGCGATGCGGATTGCGGCTGGTGCCAAAGACCTCGAAGCCGTTCGCCGCGAATACGCTCGCGACGGCCCGACCAATTCCCGACGAGGCCCCGGTGATCAGTACTACGGGCGTCCGCTGTGTCATGCTCACTCCTAGTAAACCGATTGGTGTACTTCTACGAGCGCGACGGTACAACACTTCGCGCACGATGTAAACCGTTCGGTATACTCCGGATATGAACAAGCAGACCGCGGTACAGAAGGGTGGCCGTGGCGCACGTCAGCGCATCCTGGACACCGCCGCTGAGTTGTTCTATCGGGAGGGCATCAACGCCACCGGCGTCGAGCGACTCGCGGCCGAGTCATCGGTCTCCAAACGCACGCTCTACCAACACTTCCCCAGCAAGACGGCGGTGGTAGAGGAATACCTGCGCGGCATGGATCAACGCATTGCCGACACCATGATCCATTCCGACGGCAACTCAGCGCCGCGCCAGCGCCTGCTCGCCGCTTTCGACGGACACACCACGCCGGGCGAGACGTTTCGGGGCTGTCCATTCCACAACGCGGCCGTCGAGGCGGCCGGCACCATGCCAGGGGTTCAGGACATCGTCCGCACATCCAAGCTCGGCTTCGCCGACTGGCTCACCGAGCTGGCCGCGCTCGCCGGAGCCGAGGATCCACGGCAACTCGGTAACCAGCTTGCCGTGCTGTACGAGGGCGCCGGTGCGCTCGCGACGTCGCTGGATGACCCTGAGCCATGGGCTCGTGCCAAGAAGGCCGCCGAGGTGCTGATCGACCACGCCCTCAGCTAGCGGGCGCCGCGCAGCAGCCGCCCGGGACGCGCGCCGGTGTCGACGCCGTCGCGACGGGTCACGGCACCGTTGACGATCGTCGCCTTGTAGCCCGAGGCGTCCTGGATGAGCCTCTTTCCGCCGGCCGGTAGGTCGTAGGCCATCTGGGGTCGATGCAAGGTGATCGCATCCATGTCGATCACGTTGACATCAGCACGTTTTCCGATTTCGACCACGCCGCGGTCGGACAGCCCGAACAGCTGCGCGGTGTCGTGGGACTGCTTGCGGATGACGTACTCCAGCGGCAGCGTCTCACCGCGGCGACGATCCCGCGCCCAGTGCGTCAGCAAGAACGTGGGAAACGATGCGTCACAGATCATGCTGCAATGCGCTCCGCCGTCGGACAACCCAACCACGCCCGCGGGATGCGTGAGCATTTCCCGGATCGCGTCGTGATTGCCGTGCGAGTAGTTGTAGAACGGCAGCATCAGCATCGACGTCGCGTCGTGCTCGAGCATCAGGTCGTACAGCGTGGCCAGCGGGTCCTCGCCCCGCTCGGCGGCGATTTTCGCCACGGTGCGGTCGTCGGTCGGCTCGTAGTCGGGCGGATCTCCCATCGCGTAGGTGCGGCCCACCGCGTATTGGGCGAGCCCGAACATGTTGTCGAACAACAGGTTCGGGTCGGCGGGGAGATCGTCCTCGGCGAGGATCGCGGCTTTGACGGCGGACTCGGCCAGGCGCTGCGCGAGCTCCTCGCGGGTGCATTCGGCTTGCAGTCGAAGGAAGGTCGGGCGGTGTGCGAACGCGTGATGCCCGTCGAAGCCGAACAGCATGCCGAACGGCCGCGCGGCGATCTGCGGGTACAACCGGCTGCCCGCCGCGTGCGCGGCTGCCGAGATGTCCAGCTGTTCGCGCCACAGATCCGGCGCGGCGTCGACCTGGATCATGCCGAAGGAGATCGGCCGGTCGATCTCAGCGCCCAAACGCTGCATCCACTCCAGTTCCTTCTTCGGGGCAATGATGTCCTCGCCGGCAATGCCCTGCGGAGCCAACTCGAACACCGCTTGTCCGCCGGCCGCCATGGCCCGGCCGAGCCCGAAGAGCTCGTCCTCCGCGGCGTAGGTTCCCGGAACCGGTTCGCCGTCGATGGCGCGATGGCCGATGGTGCGCGAGGTGGAAAAGCCCAGCGCGCCGGCCTCGACGGCCTCCTGCACCAGACGGGCCATTGCCGCGATGTCGTCCGGCGAGGCGGGCTCGTTGCGCGCGCCGCGCTCCCCCATCGCGTAGGCACGGATGGCGCCGTGCGCCACCTGGCTGCCCACGTCGATGGCGAATTCCTGTTTGCCGATGACGTCGAGGTACTCGGGGTAGCTTTCCCAGCCCCATGAGATGCCTTCGGTGAGGGCCGCGCCGGGAATGTCCTCGACGCCTTCCATCAGTCCGATCAGCCAGTCCTCGCGCCCAGGCCGCACCGGCGCGAACCCGACACCGCAGTTGCCGGTGACGACGGTGGTCACGCCGTGCCCACTGGACGGCTCCAGCAGGGCATCCCAGCTGACCTGGCCGTCATAGTGGGTGTGGATGTCGACAAAGCCGGGAGCGACGATCTTTCCGGTTGCATCGATGGTCTCTGCGGCGTCGCCTTCCAGCGGCGGGCTGCCCGGCCCGCGGCGCCGGATCTCGACGATCTTGCCGTCTTTGACGGCGATATCGGCGTTGAATCGGTCTGCACCGGTGCCGTCCACGACGGTGCCGCCGGTGATTTTGAGATCGAACACGATTACTCCCTTGCCTGCACAGCCAGCTGGCTACAGTGAAGCTCAATAGGGAATGTAACACCGTTACAGACGCCTCGGGAGTGCTTCGATGACGACCCATACGACGGCTGACGTCGGGCGCGAAGACGCGATCGGCACACCGCCGCAACGGCCGACTCTGGTGCCCGCGGAGCGGTATTACTCCGCGGCATTTGCGCAGCTGGAAGTCGAGCGGATGTGGCCGCGGGTGTGGCAGGTCGCTTGTACCGTCGACCACGTCGCCGAGCCCGGCGACTACTTCGAATATCGCTGCGGGCCGTATTCGGTGCTCATCGTCCGCGGCGACGACGGCACATTGCGTGCCTTCCAGAACGTGTGCCGTCACCGAGGTAATTCGCTGTGCGCCGGCTCGGGATCGAACTTGGCCCAGCTCCGCTGTGGCTACCACGGCTGGACATGGGATCTGGCGGGCGCGCTGAAACGAGTGCCGAACCGCAAAGGGTTCGGCACGCTGCCACTTGACCAGTTCCCGCTCTTCGCTGTCCGCGTCGACACCTGGGCGAGGCTGGTCTTCGTCAACCTCGATCTCGACGCCGCACCCCTGGCCGACTATCTCGAGGCGGTGCCCGATGACATCGGCTGGCTCGGACTCGGCGACTTCCGTTGCTACGCAACCGTGACCGTGGATGTCGACGCGAATTGGAAGACGATCGCCGACGGGTTCAGCGAGACCTATCACATCCAGACACTGCATCCCGAGCTGCACAGATGCATGGACGACATGTATGCGCCACAAGTGATCTGGGGACATACCGGTAAATCCGAACAGCTCTACGGTGTTCCGAGCCCGCACCTCAAGCAGGTTCCCTCCGATGCCGACGTGTGGGACGCCTACGTGTCCACCCAAGGGGCGTTGATGGGTGTCGCCGAGGGTACGCCGTTCCCAGCCGATCAACGTCGGATCGGCCAGTCGGTCGGGGAGTTAATCGCCGATCGCACAAGAGCTTTCGCGGAAGGGCGCGAAGTCGATCTGAGCTGGGCCAGCACCGATCAGCTGATGCGACTGCACCAATACAATATTTTCCCCAATATGACATTGCTGGCCAACGCCGATCACCTGACCGTGCTGGCGTCGCATCCGGGACCCGATCCCGATCACGGCAAGTTGGTGATGATGTTGTGGACGCGCATGGCACCCGGTGCGCCGCGATGCGCTCCGGCCGACGTTCGGCTGACGGCAGCGCAGGCCCAGCCGGGTTTGGTTCTCACTCAAGACATCTCCGTGCTGGCCGGGCTGCAACGCGGTCTGCACCAGCCCGGGCTGACGCATATCACGCTGTCCAACGAGGAACGGCGCGTCATCAACATGCACCGAAACCTGGAGCGCTACCTCGACCTCCCCGTTGAGAGCCGCATGAGTGCCGCCGGTGACGATGCAGAGCGAAGCGATGCTGAGGAGCGGCGTCGTGAGCGGAGGTGAGCCCGGTGGCCGAGGCCGTTAGTCCGGATAAAATCTTCGACACCGCGGCCGGAATGATCGAGCGCGACGGCGTGGAGACATTCACCATGCGTGGACTCGCAGAAGAACTCGGGGTGGCGGTCACCTCGATCTACTGGCATGTCGGCGGCCGCGACAAACTCTTCGACAGTCTGACCGACCGCTTGCTCGGCGAGATGGCCCATCTACCTGTTGAGGGCGCGACGCCGGTGGAACGCATTGCGTCCCTTGCCCGCTCGCAGCGCAAGGCGCTGATTGATCGGCAACACCTGCTGGCCATCGCACATGAGCGCGACCGGACACCGATGCTGTTCCTGCCGATTCAGCAGAGGCTCGCGAGCATGCTGGCGGAGTTGGGGATAACCGGAACCGACGCGGCGCTCGTTCTGCGAGCAGTGCAGGTTCAGGTGATCTCGTCTGCGGTGATGCAGTTTTCGGCGGTTCGCGGGGCCAAGCACGAGGAAGAGGATCCCTTGCTGTGGGATGACGATTGGCCCGATCAGGCCTTGGTGCAGGCACTGCAGTCCCCCACGGACTACGACGCCGTTTTCGAATACGGGCTCAATTCGTTGCTCGCGACGCTGCCGGGCTATCCGATTTAGGCGTCGAGCAGGAAGTCCGTCACGATCACGGCCATATCGTCGATGGCGGCTCGCGGGATCACCTCGAAACCGTGGGTGCTCAGCGTCGGCAGGCAGAGCAGCCCCGCCCGGGGTGTCAGACCGCTGGCCTTGGAGTGCGACGCATCGGACATGAACGCACCCAGTGTCGCCGGTTGGGACGCCAGCCCGCGCGCGGCGGCGATCTGCATGAGTCGATCGGCGACGTCTTTGTCGTAGACACACAGCGCGTCGCTGTAGCCGATGATCGGACCGCCGGTGACCGTCGTCGCGTACTCCCGCTCGGTCGGTCCGACGTCCAAGGCGATGGTGAGGGTGCCGGGCAGCGTCGCGCTGGCGTAGGTGCCGCCCACCCCACCGATCTCCTCGTTGGTGGTGAAGACGAGATACGCGTCTTGGGTCGGCCGTCGTCCGCCGTCGCGCAACAGATGGGCGGCGCGCAGCAGCGCGGTCACCGCGGCTCGGTCGTCCATGAAGTAGGAGCCGATGTAGTCGCCGAATTCGACGAGGTCTCGCTTGCTGCGGTCCACGCAGACCCGTGTCCCGGCATGCACCCCGGCGGCAGCGAGCTCGTCAGGGGTGCGGCCGGTGAAGACGTAGACGTGTTGCCAATCCAGCGCGCGGTCGCCCTGGTCGGGTTTGGTCTCCCAAATCCGCGGACTCTCCTGGGTGGTGTGCTCGGAGCCGAGCGTCAGCACCGCCGTCAGCATCTGATGGTCGCCAAGCAGCGCGACCGGCCCGAGTCCGAAATTGCCGGGGTACATCACGCCCAGCTGCGTCATGTGCAACGTGCCGTCGGACTCGACCCGCTTGACCAACATGGACAGTTCGTCCATGTGCGCCAGTACCCGCGTCGCGGCGCCGCCGGCAATCGAGCTCGACCGGTGCCGGTGGTCGCGCAGCTCGGTATTCTCGGCGGCGATGTAGCCGATCAGGTTGCCTGCGTCGTCGGTCCACATGTCGTCGACCAAGGGCTCGAGCTCGCGGGCACACACCGTGCGCACCGCTTCCTCTTGGCCACATGGCCCGTACGTCCACAGCAGCTCTTGTAGGAGTTGCTCGGTCGGATTCAAGTCGCGTTGACCCATCTGATCCCCCTGCCGTCTGTGGCAACCGTAGCGATCGCCTACCCCGCCGCCGGGCCGGGTGGTTTGCCCGTGTATCAGATGTGGTAGCCGAAGAGATTGGGAAATCCGGGCGGCCCGACGGAATGGCGGAAGGATTGCAGTGAACGACGAGCAACTCAACGAGATGGGATCCCGGGGTGGTTTCATCGCCGCGCTGGATCAAAGCGGCGGCAGTACCCCGAAGGCGCTGGAGCTCTATGGCATACCCGAGAACAGGTACGGCAACGACAAGCAGATGTTCGACCTGATCCATGAGATGCGCTCACGGCTGATCTTGAGTCCGAGCTTCACCGGCGAGAAGATCCTGGCCACCATTCTTTTCGAGCAGACGATGGACCGCACCATCAACGGTGAGGACACCGCGGCATTTCTGTGGAAGCAGAAACAGATCGTTCCGTTCGTCAAGGTCGATCAGGGACTGGCCGACGCCCAATACGGTGTGCAGCTGATGAAGCCGATGTCCAAACTCGAAGTCCTGCTGGAGCGGGCCGTCGAGAAGGGTATTTTCGGCACCAAAATGCGCTCGTTCATCCAGGAGCCCAACAAGCCCGGGATCGCGGCGATCGTCGATCAGCAATTCGACTGTGCCGCGAAGATCGCTGAGTACGGGCTGATGCCGATCCTCGAGCCCGAGGTCAGCATCAAAAGCCCGGACAAGACCAGCGCTGACAATCTGCTGGTCGAGGCGCTACACGGCAAGCTCGACGAGCTGTCAGACGATCGACAGGTCATGCTGAAACTGACCTTGCCTGACGAGGACAATCTCTATGCGTCGCTCATCGACCACCCCCGGGTCTTGCGGGTGGTCGCCTTGTCGGGCGGCTACACCCTTGAGGAGAGCGTCGAGATACTGGCGCGCAACCATCGCCTGATCGCGAGCTTCTCCCGTGCCCTTACCGAGGGGCTGACTGCCGACCAAAGCGATGCCGACTTCGACGAAAAGGTCAAAGCAAACGTCGACGAGATCTACGACGCCTCGGTGACCTGAACGCCCTGCGCTGTCCGACTTTGAATACACTGTCGGTCAATGCCGGAAATCCGCTATCAGCCGGTGGCCCCCACTCGCACCCTGCGACTCTCGTCAGGTGACAGGATCGACGCCCACCGGCATGACGACCATCAGATCGTCTATGCCGGCCGAGGAGTCCTGGCCGTCACCACCGATGCGGGTTCCTGGATAGCCCCGGCGACCCGCGCCATCTGGATCCCCGCCGGCACGTTCCACGCACACCGGGCCTACGGCGAACTCAGTCTGCACACAGTCGGACTGCCTGCGAGTAACAATCCGCTGCGGCTCGATTCGCCGACGGTTCTGGTCGTCGGACCGTTGCTGCGCCAGTTGATCGTCGCCTATACCGCCGGCGATACCGACACCCCGGAAAGAAGCCGGCTGCGCGCCGTGCTGCTCGACCAGTTGCGAACCTCGTCGCAGCAGCCATTGCATGTGCCCACTCCTTCGGCTGCCCTGCTGCGCGCCGTGTGCGACATCCTGCATGCCGATCCGGGCGACACGCGCACACTCGCCGAACTCGGCCGCGAGGTCGGAGCCAGCGAGCGTAGCTTGTCTCGTCTGTTCCGTCAGGACCTCGGCATGACGTTTCCCCAGTGGCGCACCCAGTTACGGCTGCATCGGGCAGTGGTCCTACTGGCCGAACGAACGCCGGTGACGACGGTGGCGCACCAATGCGGGTGGTCGTCGGCGAGCGCCTTCATCGAGGTGTTCCGTCGCAGCTTCGATCACACGCCGGGCACCTCACACCGCCCGGACAGGGTCGAGTCAGCTTACGCGCCAGTCTAATTCGGTTTAGTGGCGTGCCAGCGCAGCTGGACACCCGCCACGTCGATGCGGATGTCGCTGAAACCCGCCGCACCGAGCCGCCTGCGCAGGTCATCCGCTCCGACGGGGTTGTAGGTATCGGCGATATGGATGAGCCGGAACAGCAGCGACGGCATTCGGTCGCTGCCGGCGAAGACCCCGCCAGGTGTCAGGACTCGATACGCCTCGGCGAACAACTGATCTTGCAGTCGCACTGTCGACACGTGGTGAAGCATCGTGAAGCAGACCACCGAAGTAAAGTGCGCGTCGGGTAAGCCGGTGTCCGTGCCGTCCCCGTGAATGACACGGGCCCGCTCGCCGTAGAGCTCGTGCAGCCGTTCGGCCATCGTCATATCGACTTCGACGGCGGTCACCGTGGCAGCCCTGTCGACGAGAGCACGGAGCGTGGCGCCGTATCCCGGCCCGATTTCCAATGTCTGCGAGCCTAATTCGACGTCGGCGAGGGCCCACGGCAGCAGATCGTCGCGGACCACGTCGGCCCATGCCGCCGAGCTGCACCGCCGTCGGTGCAGCAGATTCATCGCCATGTGGTCAATCCCTTCCGTCGTCCCCGTGTGAACGCTAACCGCGACAGAGTCTGCTGGCTTCCGATAATCTGCCGCCTAATATCGGAAACCAGCCAGCTTGGACCTCAGTCCGGAGCCTCGTCGCAACCTTTGAATCTGGCGTAATACATGTCGAGGCTGACGCAGTTGCGTGCCCAAGTCGACGAATGGCGGCAGGGAGGCGACCTGCTCAGCAGGGCAGTTGCCTAGACCGTCAGCGATCGACCGCTTGCAGGAATCGGCCGGCATGTAGGTCGGTGCCGAAACCTTCTGCGAACTCCCCTGCGTGATAGACGATTTCGCCGCCGACGATAGTCGTGTTGATGAGGTCGTCGTTGCGATTGACCATTCGATTGACGTCCGGTGCACCCGGATAGGGCGCTTCGACATACGCGGCGCTGGAGCCGTCGAAGCCCGCGGGGTCGATGACGGCGACGTCGGCGCGTTTGCCCTCCGACAGGTATCCGGCGTCCAGGCCGTACCAATCCGCGAGCTCGCCGGTGAGCCGGCGCACCGCGGTTTCGACGGGCAGCGACCGGCGATGGTGAACACGTTCGAGCATGCGAAGCCCTGAGTTGTAGAACGCCATGTTGCGCAGGTGTGCACCGGAATCGGAGAAGCCGATCTGGACGTTGGGCGAGCGCTGGATTCGGTCCAAGACGTCCTCGCGGTCATTGGCGACGACGGTGCGCCAGCGCAGCTGTGCGCCGTGTTCGACGGTCAGGTCGAGCAATGCGTCGGCGGGTTCGATTCCGCGGGCGGCAGCGACATCGGCGAAAGACTTTCCGACGACGCCCGCGTCAGGGCACGAGACGATTTCGGCGTCGGAGAGATCGCGAGTCCACACCCGCGGGCCGAGTTGAGTCGTCATGTCCTTGCGGAATTGCCGCCGGTAGGATTCGTCGGCGAGCAGTCGGCCACGGCTCATTTCGTCGCGGAAGTTGAGCGCCGCTGAGCCAGAACCGAATTCCTCGAACACCACGAGATCGACGCCGTCGGCGTACATCTCGAAGGGCACCGGCAGGTGCTGCCAGCGGAAGTCGCCTCCGGCGCGGTTGGTGAGATCCGCGGCCACCATCGTGAGCCGGGCCGCCTTCCGATCGGCCTTGACATCGGCCGCCGCGATCAAGGTGGTCTTCAGTGGTCGACGGAATCCGCGGCCGATGCTCTGCGCGAGGTAGCGGGCGACTTCGGCCTGCCGCGCGAGGTTCGGGGTGCTTTGGTGCACGCGACCACGCTTGCGGAGCACGTTGTTCAGCGCGTGGAATTCCGACCACTTGGCATAGGTGGAAGGCAATTGCCGTGCCGGATAACGGGCCCCTTCGAGTTTGGAGAAGGAGCTGCGCAGCGTGGACAGGCCGAGGAAACCGGCGTCGAGCGCGTCGCTGAGCATCTGCCGCATCTGATCGATCTGCGCCCGGGTAGGCCGGTAATCGGCGTCGACCGACTGGCCCAGCCCCAGCACCGCAGCGCGGAGGTCGGAGTGGCCGATGAACGCGGCGACGTTCACGCCGAGCGGCAGTGAGTCCACCGCCTTGACGTATTCAGCTGGGCCACTCCAGGTTTTGCCTTCTTTGATCGCGTCGTGCACGATCTGCCAGGGCAGCGCCTCCACTCGGGCGAACATGTCGGCGCAGTCGTCGGCATCGCTGTAGACAGTCGACAGCGAGCAGTTGCCGAAGACGACCGAGGTAGTGCCGTGTCGCGCCGACTCGCCGAGCCCGGGGCTGAGCAGAACTTCCGCGTCGTAGTGGGTATGGACGTCGATCAGGCCGGGCATCACCCACCGGCCGCGGGCGTCGATGGTGCGTGTGCCGTCGGGCAGTCCCGGCGCAATTGCCGCCACCTTCCCATCCCGAATCCCGACGTCGGCGCTCCGGGGCGCGGCGCCGGTTCCGTCGAACACTGTGCCGCCACGAATGACCAGCTCGAAGTCCACGATCTCCACCACCTATTCGATACTTTCCGGTATCCAGTCGATACCGTCGAGTATGCTTTTGCCCATGTCGCCTGTCAAGCCTCCGCGGACTCGCCCCACCCGCGTCGAAGTCCGCGAGCGAATCCTGGATGCGGCCTCGAAAGTCTTCGCCGCCGAAGGATTCGCCGGTGCCACCATCGATGCGATCGGCCAGGCCGCGGGATTCACCAAAGGCGCGGTGTATTCGAACTTCGAATCCAAAGATGAACTGTTCTTGGCTCTGCTCGACCGCGAATTCGAGCTTCGCGGTGCGCAGATCGTCACCGCACTCGAAGGCGGTGGCGACACCATTGCCGCCGCGCGCGACCTGAGCAGTTCCGTCCTCGACTCAGTCCACGGCCATGCCGACTATTACGTCCTGTTCGTCGAGTACTGGCTGCGTGCCGTGCGCGACCCGCAATTGCGTGAGCGTCTGATCGACCGGCGTCGCGCTGCCGCCGCTGACCAGGCGTCCCACATCGTCGACTCCACCGCGGCCGTTGCGTCCGGTCCGCGGTTGGCGAATCTGGCTCAACTCGTCGTCACCGTCAACCTGGGGATCGCCATGGAAGAAGTCCTACGTCCGGGCACCATCGACCCGGACCTGCTCGCGCAACTGATCGCCGCGCTCCTGGGATCGGTTGCCGCCCAAACCAATCTGGAAACCTCGAAATGAGCGACGACACGCAGGCGGTCATCACCGCCGCCGGCCTGGGGGTCGACGGCGAGCACGGGCCGCTGTTCTCCGATATCGATCTCACACTGGGCGCCGGCTTCCACGCCATCCAAATGCCGGGTGGGCCCAGCCAGACCACCCTGCTGCTGACGCTGGCCGGGCGCTTCAAACCCACTCACGGCACGCTGACTGTCCTGGGCGCCACCACACCTCGGGCCATTCGCCGGCACTGCTCGATCGCGGCCTTCGACGACATCGATGATTTGGAGGAGACCGTGACGGTCGAGACGGTGCTCGCCGAGCAACGTCGGTGGCTCGCGCCGTGGTACTCGCCGGTGCCGCGCAAGGGCGGTCAGGCTGAACTGGCAGAGGTGTTCGGCGACACTCCTCCGCCGTCACCCGGGACGTACATCGTCGAATTGTCGGACCTCGAACTGTTTTTGCTGCGGATCACCCTGGCGACGCTGTCGAAACGTCCGATTCTGGTGATCGGCGACCTCGAGCAGGTGCGCGACAATGCCCGGCGCGAAATCGCGGTGGACAGGCTCGGTGCGATCGCCGACCAGCGCACCGTCGTCGTCGGGGTGACCAATCCGCTCGGCTCCGAGGCGCCCGACCACGAACTACACGATCAACGCACCCAGAGCGAAGGAAACTGACGATGCTCGCTGGACTCGCATTCGGCTCAGAAATCAAGCGTTTCGGACGCAGCCGCATGACACGCCTCGCGATCATCGTGCTGATGCTGCTACCGCTGGTGTACGGCGCGCTGTACCTGTGGGCGTACTGGGATCCCTTCGGCCACACCAACAAGATGCCGGTGGCGTTGGTCAACTCCGACCGTGGCGCCGTGGTCTCAGGGCAACAATTCAACGCCGGCGCCGAGATCGTCAAGAGCCTGACCGCCGACGGCAGCCTGGACTGGCACGTCGTCGATCTCAAGGACGCCCGAAACGGGGTCGACCACGGCAAGTACTACTTCATGGTCGAACTGCCGCCGGACTTCAGCGCGGCGATCGCGTCGCCGGTGACCGGGCAGCCGAAGAAGGCGAATCTGATCGCCGTCTATAACGACGCCAACAACTACATCTCGACAAGCATCGGCCGCACCGCCATCAGCCAGGTGCTCAATGCCGTGTCGTCGCGCATATCCGGCCAGGCGGTCAATCAGATGCTGTCCGTGGTGGTTTCGTCGGGCTCCGGTGTCAAGCAGGCCGCCGACGGGGCCGCCAAACTCGACGAGGGCGCCGGGCAACTGGTGACCGGCCTGGACACCGCGCGGTCCGGATCGCAGACGCTCGCCGGGGGCGCCGAGCAACTGTCCGACGGAATCAACCAGGCCACCGATCCGCTGCTAGCCGTCAGCAAGGCGGTGTCACAGATCGGCGGCAACACCGAACAACTTCAGCAGGGCGCGACCGCGCTGCAGCAGGCCAACGATCAGATCGGCGCCGTCGCCACGGCACAGGACGCCGCCGCCAACTCGCTGTCGTCGGTAATCGATCAACTCTCCGCGAGACAGGATCCGTTGGCGAACAACCTGCGCGGCATCCAGGACCAGCTCCGGGGACACCAGTTCACGCCTCAGATCCGCCAACGGCTCGCCGACGCGCAAAATGCGGCGATCGCCATGACAGCGGGCTTGCGCGGGCCCGGCAGTCCGCTGGGGTCAGCACTCGACCAGGTCGGCAACAAGGGACAAGATCTGACCAACAAGCTCACCCAGCTGCGCAACGGAGCACAGCAGGTGGCATCTGGCAATGCTGAATTAGCCAGCGGGATAGCCAAACTCGACGACGGCGCCCACCAGCTCAAGTCGGGATCGGCCGAGCTCGCAACCAAGCTGGCCGACGGGGCCAAGCAGGTTCCCAATTGGACGGACCAGCAGAAGGATGCCGTCGCTGACACCATCGGCGGTCCCGTCCAACTGGAAGCCTCACACGAAAATGCCGCACCCAACTTCGGCACCGGCTTGGCGCCGTTCTTTCTCACACTCGCCTTGTTCTTCGGTGCGCTGGTCCTGTGGATGGTGCTGCGCCCCTTGCAGACCCGCCCCATCGCTGCGGAAGTCCTCGCGATCCGCGTGGTACTGGCCAGCTACCTGCCTGCGGCAGCGATCGGGGTATTCCAGGCGACCATCTTGTACTGCGTGGTGAGATTCGGCCTCGGCATGCATGTGGTGCACCCATTCTCGATGCTGGCGTTCATGATCCTGATCTCCTGCGCGTTCGTCGCCGCGACGCAGGCGATCAACGCACTCTTCGGCCCGGCGGTGGGCCGCGTGCTGATCATGGCCTTGCTCATGCTGCAGTTGGTCAGCGCCGGCGGCCTGTATCCGGTGGAGACCACGTCGAGACCGTTCCAGGTGCTGCACAAGTTCGACCCGATGACCTACGGCGTCAACGGGCTTCGACAGCTCATCCTCGGCGGCATCGATACCCGGCTGTGGCAGGCGATCATCGTCTTGTTCGGCATAGGGGCTGTTGCGCTGGCGATTTCGGGCCTGTCTGCGCGACGGCACCAGCTCTGGAACCTCGAACGGTTGATACCGGCGATCAAGATGTAGGCAGGGCGGCCGCTGCGGCAGCCACTTGGTAGAGGCTGACGTAGTCCGACTTGCCGTAGCCAAGGCCGACAGCAGCCTGCAGCAGTTGATGGGTCAGCGCGCCCACCGGCATGGCACCTGGAGTCCGCGGTGTCGCAGGACACGAACCGTGCAATCAACGCGCTCGTCGAAACGTTGATCCGGCACGTCGACTGACCGCGCGCTTTAGCTCAGTTGCGCGAACTCTTTCTGCAGTCCGTCAAGATATTTGAACGTCTCATCACGCGGCTCGGTCGGCAGCTCCACGACCACGTGGTCGATGCCGAGATCCTGGTAGCGTCCGATCTCGGTCGCCGTGGATTCGCCGACGTGCATGGCGATCACCGGCACGTCCGGCCCGGCAACAGCGCGGACTTGCTCGAGCGGGCCAGACAGTGCGTCCGCAGACGGACCCAGCGACAGCCAGCCCGCGCCGTACTTGGCGATACGCTCGAAGTTCGCCGGTCCGCCGCCGAAATACAGCGGCGCATAGGGCTGCGTCTGCGGCTTGGGCCAACTGTAAATGGGGTCGAAGTCGACGTATTTGCCATGGAATTCGGCCTTCTCGTTGGTCCAGATCTCGACCATCGCGTCAAGTCGTTCGTCCACGACGCGTCCACGCACCCGGGGATCGACGCCGTGATTGGCGATCTCCTCGCGTAGCCAGCCGACCCCCACCCCGAAACGAAACCGGCCGTGGGAAATCAGATCCAGCGACGTGACTTCCTTTGCCGTCAGGATCGGATCACGCTGCGCGACCAGCGCGATGCCGGTACCCAGTACAAGCTTTTCGGTCGCGACGGCGGCCGCGGTCAAGGCCACGAACGGATCCAGGGTGCGGTAGTACTTGCGCGGTATCGGACCACCCATCGGGTACGGCGTCTTTGCGTCGACCGGGATGTGCGAATGCTCGGCGAGAAACAGCGACTCGAAGCCCCGCTGTTCCAGCCCTACGCCCAACTCGACCGGGCCGATTCCCTCGTCAGTGACAAAAGTCAGGACGCCGATCCGCATGCTCGCTCCCATCGTCAGAGACTTACTCAGTCAGCGCAGGCGCCTCGCCCGCTCCGGTGTTGCGGCGCGCTGCGCCCCATAGTCCCGTTGCAACGCCGACCACGGCGCCGCCTATTCCGATCAGCTGCTGCGACCGCGCCATCTCGTGATGGACACTGAGCCCGCCGAGCAGGTCAGCCGCATCCGCGCCCGCGGAAGCCAGTAACCAGCCTCTGGTGTTTCTACCGCGCAGCGCCGACGCCGCCAACAGACCGCCGATCAATGCATCCCGGTATCCCATCGACCGCAGCAGAAGCTGCGCGGTCGGTGAGGGTGTGTCCGGATCGCCCCAGAGCCGGTTGGCACGCAGTGGGTCGACGAGAAACGAGACGCCCGAGGCAAGCCGGATGGTGCCGGCGGCAAGCGAAAAACGATCGATAGCCATGATCGGCAGCTTAGAAGCGATTGCCGCGCACCGTGTCGAAGCCGCCGATGTCGTCAATGTCGACGTCGGCAAACTCCGCCGTCGCTACTCTCGACCGCGGCGCACGTTCAGGTGCCCCACCGCAGCGGGTAGGAGGGTCGAGCGGATATGCCGGATCCAGCAGTCGAGGTGATCCCCGCCTCGGCACCGAGATTTGAACCCGATGAAGGATGGGTGCCCGCCGACGAGCGAAGGTTCGGCCTGGACCGACGCACCTTGCGTCCGACGCTGGCGGTGTTCGCCCTCGCGACTCTGATGTCGGTGGTGTTGCCCGTCATCAACGCGTCGGTGCCCTACCACGACATCGCCAGGGCCGGTGATGTCGTCGAACTCGGAGGCGACGTGACATTCGTGCCGGAGGCCGGATGGGGCATCACGTCTGGTCTGCGCGCCGGCCATGCCCCGCTCTCCGGTCAATATCCCTCGACCGCAGTCGTGGAGCACGGGGCGCTGAAGTTCACCCTCCGGACCGGGCCGTTCCACGGCGACACCATGCAACTGCTCGACCAGATCGAGGCAACCTCGGACGCGCTGAATCGCGGTCGCGGTGTGCGCATCAACTCGACACCCACGACGGTGATCACCACGCAGGGCAAAGAGGGCGCGTCGGTTCACGTCACGGGACCCCATACCTCCGGTGTGATCGCCGCCTTCGTACTCGGCGACCGCGGTGTCGAAGCCGTGGCGACCGGGCCCTCTGACGCCGGCACAGAGCCCAGCGCTGCGGTGTTGCGAATGATCGACAGCGTCACCAAAGCGGAAAAAGGCAAGCAATGACCGCGCCACCGCTCGCCGACCTCGATCGCGCCCGCGACGTCGCGCTCGACCTTTCCGGCTGGGGCCGCCGATTCGTCTTCTACCAACCGCGCAACTTCGCTTTGTGGGGCTATTTGGGCCTGGTGGCCATCGGCGTCCTGAATTTCCTGTCCACGCTCGCCCGCGAATACAACGCTTACGGCGAAGCGATCGGGCTGGCGGTCACGTCGTTCGCCATCTACGCCGCGTTGTTCTGGTGGTTCACCGACCGCATCGACCACTACGCCAAACTGCCGCACAAGCTGATGGTCATCGCCTTCCTGTGGGGTGGCTTCGCGGCCACCGGGGCGATGGCCGCCAACGCCAACGACGCGATTCTCGCCTTGTACGGCAAGACGTTCGGCCAGGTGTGGGCGCTGAATTGGGGCCCGGGCCTCGCAGCCCCGTTCACCGAGGAATTCGCGAAGGGTTCCGGCCTGCTGCTCCTCATCGCGTTGGCGCAGCGGCATGTCCGAACGGCCTTCGACGGGTTCATCCTGGGCGCGTTCATCGGTCTGGGCTTTCAGATCGTCGAGGACATCAGCTACGCGATGACGTCCGCGGGTAGTCAGTTCGGCGCCAACCAGATTGGCGCGTCCGCGGGCACGATCATTCTCCGCATGGTCAGCGGGGTCGCGGCGCACATCCTCTATAGCGCGGTCTTCTGCGCCGGTGTGGTCTACCTGTTCGGTCGACCCGCCGAACCACGCAAGATCGGGCGGGGCTTGTTGCTGATCGCGATACCGATGCTGCTGCACGGGACGTGGGACTCGGTGGCCGCCCTGGCCGGTACCAACGCGGTGGTGCTGATCGGGCTGCTCCTTGGCACCATCGCCGTCGCATTGATCATCGTGGCGTGGGTCTACAGATTGACCGTGACCCGGGAACGGGACTTCGTCCGCGATGTGATGATGCCCGAGCAGGCCCGCAATGTCATCACGCCGTCCGAGCTCGATGCGATGGCCGGAAACCGCAAGGCGCGCAAGGCCTACCGCAAAAGGGGTCGCAACCTGGGTGAACGCAGACGCGCCCGCTACATCCTCAACGCCGCCTATTCTCTCGCCGACGAGCTGGCCGCGGCGCGGGGCGCCGACACCGACCGCGTGCGTTTCGCACGCTCCGAGGTTGCCAGAATCCGTGCGGGCATACCGTCGCCGTGGTGACTCAGCGCACAAACGTCCCGATGTGCCGCGCGACCTGATCGGGCACTTCCAGCGGCGACAGGTGGCCGGTGTCATCGATCAGCGTCATCTCGGCATGGGGTATCAGCGGCAGTAGATACTCGGCGAGCACATCGGGCGGCTCGACCTTGTCGTGCTGGCCGGCGAGCACCAGGATTGGCACCTCGACGTCGGACAGACCGGCCGAGACATCCTGCCCCAAAACGTATTTCGGCCAGGCCAGACGAGCTTCCTCCCCGGCGCTCAGACTGTCTTCGACGATCTGAGTTCTCAGGTCGGTGTCCAGCGAGCGGTAGGCCAGCATCTGATCGATGCTGTCCCGCACCGTCTGCTCGTCGTCATAGGCGTGCATCGTCAATTCCCGCAGTTGTTCGGTCGAAGCGACAGGTTTCGCGGGAGCGGGTGCGACCAGGACGAGACCGCTCAGACCGTCCGGTTTCCGCGCCGCGAGCGCCTGGGCGACTTTGCCGCCCATCGAGTGCCCGACGAGAACGTAGTCGGTGTATCCCATCTCAGCGATCACCGACTGGGCGTCGTCTGCCAGACGCGAGATGTCGTATGGTCCTGCCGCATTCGCCGACGCACCCCAGCCACGCTGGTCGTAATTCACGAATGTCTGATCGGCGTCGAGACGGCTCAGCACCAAATTCCAGGTACGCCGAGATCCTCCCCAGTAATGCAGGAAAACCAACGGCTTCGATGAGCCGGTGCGCATGTCGGCGTGAAGCTGTGCACCGCCTACTTCGATGATGCGGCTACTGACGTCGGTCATCGAGCCAGCCTATCTATCGAGTGTTGACAACGTCGCCGGCGGCTGTGATAGTGATCGAGCCTTAAATGAAAACCTTGTTCTCAGTTAACGAGGGTCTCCCGACCCGCGAAGCCGGAGGAAATGTGACCCAGCCGGCAATTCGGCGACGAGACAAGCTCGCTCCCGATCCTGGCGTGCGCCGCGCAATTCTGACCGCCGCATCGAAATCTGTTCGCGAACAGGGTGTCCGAGGCTTCAGTGTCGCCGCGGTCCTTGATCGCGCGCAGTTGAGCACCAGGGCGTTCTACCGGCATTTCGACTCCAAAGACGAGCTGGTCGCCATGGTCTTCCTGGACATGGCGCGGGTTGAAATGCGTCGGCTCAGGAAGAAGATGGCCGCGGCTGGCACACCGGTCGAGGCGGTTGCGGCGTGGATTGACGGTCGGCTCGACCTGGCCTTCGACGACGACATCAAATCTGATCTTCGTCGGCTGTCGATGGAGGCTCAGTCGCAGATGTTCGCCTCGCCCGAGCTGATTCAGCCTGCATACGCCCAGATGCTCGCGCCGCTCGTCGAGCAGCTTCAGCGGGGACTCGACGATGGTGCATTCCCAGGCATTGATCCGGCAAACGATGCCCAGTCGATCCAGGGTGTGGTGTGGGCGTGCACTGAACGGCACTGGGCGACCAATGACTGCGAGCGCAGCGACGTTCGTCGCACCGCTTTCCAGTTTTGCCTGCGCGGTCTCGGCGTGGCACCGGACACGATCACCCGACTCACTCAACACGACTGATAGAGGAAGACCATGGACCTGGGTTTCACCGGATCGAATGCCGTCGTCACCGGCGGAAGCAAGGGCATGGGACTGGCTATCGCCGAAACCCTTGCCGCAGAGGGCGCTAACGTGGCAGTGATGGCCCGCGGCAAAGGCGCACTCGAGGCGGCCGTGGATGCGCTTCGCGCCGCCGGAGCTCCCGACGCCCTCGGGATCAGCGTCGATATGGCGGACGCAGCGTCCATTGCCGATGCCTTCGCCGCAGTGTCCGAACGCTGGGGATCGCTGAATGCGTTGGTGCACACCATCGGTCCCGGCGACGGGTATTTCGAGCAGATGGACGACACCGACTGGGACGCCGCCTTCGCATTGGGCACCATGTCGGGCGTGCGCTCGATTCGCGCCGCGTTGCCGATGTTGCGCGCCGCCGACTGGGCCCGCATCGTCACCCTGTCCGCACACTCCATCCAGCGGCAGAACCCCCGCATCGTCGCCTACACGGCGTCGAAGGCGGCACTGGCCAGCGTCACCAAGAACTTGTCGAAAAGTCTTGCCAAGGATGGCATTCTGGTGAACTGTGTGTGCCCCGGCACCATCGTCACAGCCAGCTTCACCGAAAACCTCAAAGACATCCTCGCCGCCGACGGCCTCGACGCCACCGACCCGCATGATGTCATGACCTGGATCGACAACAACTTTCATCAGCCGTGCGACCTCGGACGCGCCGGGCTACCCGAGGAGATCGCCTCGATCACAACGTATCTGGCGTCGCGGCGCAACGGCTATGTGACCGGGGCGACGGTGAACGTCGACGGCGGCTCGGACTTCATCTGACAACTGAATCATCGGGGTTGCGTGGCGATTCCTCGGGGGTCCAGGCAAACGGCTGCCCTGGCTGACCGGGAAACAGGAAGTCGATGAAAGCCGCTGCGGTGGGCTGTGGCTCGTGATTGGCCAGGCCCGGCCGCTCATTGGCTTCGATGAAGGCGTATTCCTGGCCGGTGACATCGGGGACGAGTAGGTCAATGCCGGTCACCGGGATTCCGATCGCCGCGGCAGCCGCCACCGCGACGCGGCACAGCTCCTCGTTGACGTCGGTGGTGACATCGTGGATCGTGCCGCCCTGATGAAGGTTGGCGGTGTGGCGAACGCGCAGCTTCATCCCTTCGGGCAACACATCGTCCAATTGCCAGCCGTATTCGACGACCGTCGCCTCGGTGACCGCGTCAAGCGGAATGCGCGACTCACCTCCGGTGGCCGCTGAACGTCGTCGACTCTCCGCCACGATCAGATCCCGCACGGTGTGCTCGCCGGTACCGATGATCTCCGGTGGCAGGCGCAGCGCCGCGGCGACAACCCTGCCGTTGATCACCACGAGTCGAAGGTCGTCGCCGGTTATCCGCTGCTCGATGAGAACTTCCGGGTACTGCTCCCTGGCCCGTGCCACCGCGGCGGTGAGCTCGTCGGGACCATGATCGACGGTGACCCCGACGGTGATGCCTTTGCCTTGCTCGCCTCGAGTGGGTTTGACGACGACCTCCCCCACGTCTCTCAAGAATTCGTAATCGTCGCCGTCGGACGTCGCCAAATGGGCACGCGGCACGGTGATCCCAGCTTCGGCGACAAGCCGGCGGGTCAATCTCTTGTCGTCGCAACGGCACATGGCGATTGCCGAGGTGAACTCCGACAACGATTCTCGGGTGATCACGCTGCGACCGCCGTGGCTCAGGCGCATCTCGCCGGTTTCGGCATCGAGGACCTCTACCCAGATGCCGCGACGCACTGCCTCGTCGGCGATGATGCGCGCATAGGGATTGAGGTCGTCGACGGTTTCCGGCGGCGGGCTGAACAGCGGCTCGTTGATTGCGTTTTTCCGCTTGATCGCCAACACCGGAACGCGTCGGAAGCCCAGCTTTTCATACAGCCGGATCGCGGCCGCGTTGTCGTGGGTGACCGACAGGTCCATGTAGGCGCGGCCCGCACGACGAAAGTGCCGGGCCAACTTTCGGGTTAGCGCGATGCCTATTCCCGGGATCCCGGCACCCGGGTCGACCGCCAGCGTCCACAGACTCGAGCCCCGCTCGGGATCGGAGAACAGCACTTCGTGGTCGACGCCGGTCACCGTGCCCACCACGGCACCGTCGTTGTCGCGCACCGCGAGCAGATAGGTGACAGCGGGCTGATTCAGATGGTTGTCCCACGTCACGTCGACGGGCGCCGGCACCATTCCGCAGCGGACGTAGACCCGATTCATCAAATCCGCGTCGGACCGCTCGTTCAGCGTGCGCACTGAGACACCAACCGGCCCGGGTGCCGACTCGTCCTCTTCCGAGGTCTCGGCGAACCGCAGGCGGTAGGTGTGGCTGGGGTCGATGAAGATCTCGGAGGGTGCTCGGGCCACCACCACATGGGATTCACGCGCATAGATGCAGATGTCGCGGCGTCCGGGCGCTTCTCGTCGCAGCGCCTCGGCCAGCGTCGCCGCATCGGCGAAGGTCTGGCCGAAGATGAGTCGACCCCAACCCAATTCGAGCTCGACATCTTTCGCCATCGCATCGATCATGTGGGGCGGCGACGCGTCGTGCAGGCCGAGAGTGATCGCCTCGGGATGGTCCTCGGAAGGACCGGTGGAGGTCATGCTGCCGGCCCGGTCACACCATGACGTTGCAACCAAAGCTCGAGCAATGCGATCTGCCACAGCTCGTTTCCGCGTAGCGGCGTCAGACGACCGTTCGGGTCGGCCAATAAGGCGTCGACCGCGCCGGTGTCGAACAACCCCCGTTCCTTGGCAACCGGTGCATAGAGGGCGTCGCGGACCATATCCAGGTACGGCCCTTCGAGGTGGGTCAACGCCGGGACCGGAAAATACCCTTTCGGACGATCGATGACCTCAGCCGGAATGACCCGTCGCGCAGCTTCTTTCAGCACGCCCTTGCCACCGTGAGCGACCTTCAACTCTGGCGGGCAGGTGGCCGCCAGCTCGACGAGCTCGTGGTCGAGGAATGGAACCCGGCCCTCCAGACCCCACGCCATCGTCATGTTGTCCACCCGCTTGACCGGGTCGTCGACCAGCATGACCATCGAGTCGAGCCGCAGCGCGCGGTCGATGCCGGTCTCGGCGCCGGCCTGAGCGAAGTGCTCGCTGACAAAGCGCTCGCTGGGATCGTTCGGCGCGGCGATGCCCGCCGCGAGAAGCGCTGCGATGCCGTCGGTGTCGCGGTCGAAGAACGCGGCGCGGTACTGCGCTACCGAACCCTGCAGGGTTGCCGCAGCCGGCTCACCCATAGGCGGATACCAGTGGTAGCCGGCGAACACCTCGTCGGCGCCCTGGCCCGATTGCACGACCTTCACATGGCGTGCGACTTCCTGGCTGAGCAAGTAGAAGGCGACGCAGTCGTGGCTGACCATTGGTTCGCTCATCGCGCCGATGGCCCCGTCGAGGGCGGGCAGCATCCGCTCGGTTCCGATGCGGATCTGGTGATGGTCGGTGTCGAAGCGCTTGGCGATGATGTCGGAATACTGGAATTCGTCGCCTTGAACGCCGCCCGCGGATTCGAAGCCGATGGAGAACGTCGACAGGCCGTGCTGACCGGCCTCGGCGAGCAGGCCGACGATCAGGCTGGAATCCACCCCGCCGGACAGCAGGCACCCGACCGGGACATCGGCGACGAGTCGACGCTCGACCGCGGTCCGCAGCGAGGACAGCACGGCGTCTTCCCAGTCGCGCTCGGACCAGTCGGCGCGGTCTTCATGCCTGCTGAAGTCCGGCGCCCAGTACGTCGTGGTGACGCGCCGTCCGTCGGGCTCGATGGCGACCAGCGACGCAGGCGGAATCTTCTGCACGCCGCGCAGGATCGTCAGCGGCGCCGGGACGACGGAATGGAACGTCATGTAGTGGTGCAGCGCGACGTGGTCGATCCGGGTATCCACGCCTCCGCCGGCCAGCAGCGCCGGTAACGACGACGCGAATCGGATCCGGTGGGCGTCTTCGGTGATGTAGAGCGGCTTGATGCCGAGCCGGTCGCGGCCGAGGAGGACCCGACCGCTGTCACGCTCGACGATCGCGAACGCGAACATGCCCTTGAAGTGGCTGACGAAGTCGTCGCCCCAGCGGTGGTAGGCCTTGAGTAGCACCTCGCTGTCGCTGTGCGAGAAGAAGCGATAGCCGTGGCCTTCAAGTTCGCGGCGCAACTCCTTGTAGTTGTAGATGCAACCGTTCCAGGCGATGGCCAAGCCCAGATCGGAGTCGATCATCGGCTGCGCGCCTGCTTCGGTCAGGTCGATGATTTTGAGGCGACGATGACCGAGGGCTACCCGACCCTGTGACCACACACCGGCTCCGTCTGGACCTCTGGGCGTCATCACGTCCGCCATCGCCGACACCGCCGCTATGTCAGGCGGACGACCGTCGAGTCGCACCTCACCGGTGGCTCCACACACGTCAGTAACCCTACAGAGATCGGTTCTGACGTGCGCGCCGCGACGCTGGAGGCACGCTCACGAGCCGGTGTGAATCTCGTCGCCTTGACGGTCGAGACCTGGCAGGCGCTGCAGTTTGGCGGGGTCTTCGTTCTCCACCTGTAGGTAGTGCTGTCCGTCGGGAGCCGTCGCAACGCTGATCGGTGCGCCGTCGCCGCTGACGCTGTCGGGCTCCATGAACAACTGCAATTCCCCGGAGTCCACGTACAACATGGCGTCGTCGTTGGACAGCTTCCACGGATGACCGTCGGTCGGCCACCGGCCACCGACCAGTCCAATATCGGTGCGGTCGTCGTCTTGTTCGTTGGTGTCTGCATGGCCGACCCACAATTTCGCAGGCAGCGGACGGAAGTACACCGCGAGGCGCTGGCGGTTGAAATCCACCTCGACCGGTATCCCGATCGGCGGCAGCGACGTGCCTTCGGGTCGGTCGTTCAGCGACTTTTTGACTTGCCGTGAGCCGATCCCGACGCCAAACCAGTCGATCGTCAGCACGGTGGTGAAGTACTGAACGATCGCCAGCGCCAGCAGGCCGCCCCCGCCGGCGGCGCCCACACCCGCTGCACCACCGGCGACCCAGGTGACCGGTAGCGCGAGCAGACCGACCAGTGCCGCGGCACCGGCGGCGGCAGCAGCCTTGCCCGCCACAGTCAGGTGGAACTCCGGATTGACCTGCGCCTCAGGCGGATTCTGCGTCGGCCGGACACCGACGGTCTTCGGCAGCTCGTCGAACCGATCGTGCACTCGCTTGACTTCTGCCTCGTACTCCTGGTCGCTCAGCGCCCCGGCGCGCTTGCGATCGCCCGCCGCCCGCAGCGCCATCTCCAGGCTTTCGACACTTTCCAGGTCGGCCCGTCGGGTTTCGTGTCCGCTCGGGTCACGCGGTATGTCGTCGAGGCCCATTTCGTAGATCACCTTGAACGAGGCCTCGAAGTTGTACAGCGTGGTGTCGGCGCTCACGGTGCCGTCGATGACCAATCGGCCGTCCTGGCTTCGGGGCACGACGTCGGCGTCGAGCTTTTCGAGGCACCGCTCCTGCCCGCCGATGTTGATGGTCTTCGGGCCGGCCAGCAGGCACGGCACGTCTGCGTCGAAATCGCTGTCATCGAGGTCGAAAGTCTTCTTCACGGTGTCGCGAACCTGCCGCAAGATGCTCCACCCGGTGACGCCCAACCCTGTTTTCTCATTTGGGTTTTCAGCGAGGATCGATGCAGGCAGCTCCTCACCCCTGGGCAACTCCCGCAGCGTTTGCAGCTGGATCACCATGGATTCGTGCGTGGTTCCGCCGATGTCGAAGCGTTGCACGACGGCATCGAGGTTCTTGACTGTCTCGTCGTCTTTCGACTGCGGATCGACTTCCAAAGGAGTGGGCATCAGGTCCATGACGCCGTCGACGCCCATTTCGGCGAGCTTAGGGCGGACCGCGTCGGCGATCTGAGTAGCCAGCGAGTCGAGCACTCTGATCCTCGCCTCGTCATCCGGCAGGCCGAGGTGTTGCAGCTTCTCGGCACCCACCAGCAGTTCACCGGCAATGCTGTGGGTGATCCAATGCGCCTCGGCGTAATCGAGTTCCCAGCTGATCCGCGGGTCTTGCGCGGTGAAGGCGATGCTGCCATCGGGACGACGATCGACGTGCGAGCCGAACAACTGCGGGCTGTACTCGTCACGCAGCGGCGCGGCCAGCAGCACGGGCGCATCCTGCTCGGTGAAGTCCAGAGCGATCGACTGCTTGCCGCGCTCCACTTCCTTGGGCTCGAGTTGGTCGTGGACCGTCAGGCGGCCGAACAGCGGGATCTCGTTGTATGCGATCTCGCGCGACTCGCCGGCCCGCGGCCCATCCGGGATCGTGATTGTTGCCGGCGGCAGCGACACCAGTGGGATGCAGCTCACCGAGTCGATGGTGATCTTCGAATCAAAGATCGCCAGGTCGATCGCGAAATGCCTTAATGGATCACGGGTTTCGTTGTCGACGATCTCCTGCCACAGCCGCCGCTGGGCGTCGAGGATGAACCAAACGCGGTCGAGCGTGAGATCGAGCGTGGCGGTCGCGGAGTAGCCGGTGCCGTCGACGGATTCGGTGTACTTGTCGCCGCTGAACATTTCGACGGTCTGGTCCTGCACGCGTTCGCGGTGGATCTCGATGATCGTGTCGGGGCGCTGCATTCCGATCCTGTACCCAGATTCGGCGGTCTCACAACAGGTAGGTGCCTGGTTGGGGCGACCGTGTGCTGTCTAAGGTTTTGAGGCCCACCAATCTGGCCCACCCATCTCGAGAACGCCTGCATGCGCGATAGCAAAGAATTTGTTGATGCGCGCTCGCACCGACTCGAGAAACTGGGCCGTGCTTGGAAACTTGACTGATGGGTTGTATTTCTTAATTTCTTCGATCGGAACGCCCTGTCGAATAGCAAACCTCGGCAGGTACTGCCACTTTGCAGACTTATCGTATAGACCAAAGACGTTAGGAGCATCGAGCGGCGCTATCATGCAGTTCGCCTCGCCACCGCGGGCTGATTCATAGACTTGGATCTTGCAGTCGTCCGATTGATAGAAGACTACGGAGCCTTTTGGTCCGCCTTCGTCAACATCATCGATGTACTCGTCGAACTGAAATCCTAGTTCGGTCAATAACGGCTCGACTATGGTCTGGACTCCGGTCAAAAACTCTTGCGTCATCTCGCCCCGTCCGCAACACGCACCCACGAATCTCCGTCCTGCTGATAGCCGTACAACTCGCCGTAATCCTTTAGGAATGTTATTTCTTGGGCGGAGATCGACCCAGGCCTTAACGCCAAAACGTCTTCGACGGATGAGTAAGCACTAGGATCTACGACATAGTCGATCCGAGACAACCCGTTTTCCATCTGAGTCCGTAAAAAGTTCTCGTTCATCTGCCAGCCCAGCGCGTTGCCATCCTCAGTACTGAGCCCCTGCGTCATCGTGCTCCAGACATCTTGGCTTGTGTCGAAATAGATCCCGCCGTGGCCTCTGGCTTCGCCGATGTAACCGTCCTCTAGGCCTTCGAACTTACCTAGAACCACCCGGTCTGGGTTGTCGCCAATGTAGTGGGTAGCCATGTCGGCGAGACTTTGGCTAAGAGTTTCGGTCGGTTCTCCGTGCAAGAACGCATTATTCAAATCGGACGCGGCATCGTGCGACCACGGATGGAAGTTGACGGGGCTGTCGAAACCAACCGGCGCGTGAGGTGCATGCACCGGGCTGTAGGCGAGGGCATCGGCGTCTCCGACCTCAGCGAGCCCCGCGCCTTCGCCGCCGAACATCATTCCCGGCAACGCGATGGCACCCTCGGCACCTTTGCTGCCCAGGTAGTACGACGGATTGTCCGAAAAGTTTTTGAATTCGTTGAGTGAGGTCATTAATCGGGGCAACAGGTCCCTGTAGGAGTAAATCCTCGGCTCTTCCAGCGAAACCCTTGGCCATGCCGCCCCATGCATCGCCCATCGCCCCGAGTCCTTCTTGCCCGGTGAGTTTATGGACCGTGTCTTAGAAGCCAAACCAGGTGTCGCCGAATCCCTCGGCGACACCCGGCTTAGGTGGAGGTGCTCCCCCGGGAGCGACGTAATGAGGGCTTCCGTCATCCAGCCACTGTTGACTGTTGGCCCACATCGCGTTCAGTTTCGCCTCGACCTGATCCGGCGGCGTGCCGCTCGCGATCATCTCTCTGCGAGCCGTCGCCAGGAAGCTTTGCATCCCCGGCGAGTTGGGGTCCATCTTCGGCGGTGGCACACCACCGGGCGCACCGGGTTTTGGCAGCCGACTCAAAAGATCCGGCAGGCTGCCCGGCGGCGGCGGTTCGTGGGCGGGCGTGCCTTTGAACGAGCATCATGTCTTCCCACGAGGGCGGCTTACCGCTGCCCGCACCGGCCGGAACCGGTGGGCCTTTCGCTGCGTCGCCCTCGTTTGCGGCCCCGGTGGAAAGCAGCATGTCGTGCGGCGACTTCGGCGGTTGCCCCGCTTTTGGTTGAGGCGCACCGGGTGGCGCGGGCGCACTGCCGGGTGCGGCACCTACAGGCGCCTGGCCAACTGAGGCGCGGACGGCGGTCGCGAGTTCGTGATCCGCGTTGTGAGCATGCACTTTGCATGTGTTGAGCTGACCCTGCAGCGAGTCCTCCTGAGCGGCGAACATGATCCGTTCGGGCGCACTCATGGCGCCTACATCGATTCGCCAGTCCGGCGTGATGGTCCAGCCGAATCCCTGCGCTGCATGCTCGATGCCGTCGAGTTCGGCCTTGCATGCGCGCACATCCGCCTCGGCGGCGGACACGGCCGCCGCTACCTGTCTGGATTCCTGACCATCTGCCTCGATATCGCGGCGCGTCTGACCCATATCGGCGTGAAAGGCCTCGCCCGCTTCGCCGTGCCAGTCACTGAGGCCGTTACGGACCTGCTGAAGGTTGTCCCCGAGCCGCTGCAAGGTCTGCGCCCGGTTGCTGGCCGTTTGGAACACCTGGTGGATCGCATCAGCATCCCAGTGTTTGACGTCCGACGGGGTCAGTGACGCCACGTGCCACCACCTACCCCGGCAGGGACCCGAGAGTCTGGGTCGAGCCGTCGTCATGAGCGGCGTATCGGGTCATCGCGTCCGCCACGTGCGACCCCAGTCCGCCGACCTGCCGCTTGTGATGGCTGTGTCGGGCCTCCCAGTGAGCTGCCAGTTCACCCAGCGCCGCCTGCGAAGATCCGACCCATCCGGGCGCCGCTTCTGCCAACCCGTCCTCGTGGCTGCCGAATTCCAACGCCGCGTCGCCGACGGCGTCGAGCATGTCGTTGCTGC
>Ga0302326_10002833_pt1 | contig 41712 bp, 37 predicted proteins | sample Palsa_T0_3_FD_202264 | JGI IMG/M metagenome (GOLD analysis project Ga0302326, IMG submission 202264) | Peat permafrost microbial communities from Stordalen Mire near Abisko, Sweden - Palsa_T0_3 | ecosystem: Environmental > Terrestrial > Soil > Palsa > Peat permafrost | place: Sweden: Abisko... | reverse complement strand
GTGCGGATCGAAGAGACGGCCTTGCCGCAAGGCGATCCCCATGGTGTTGAAGTAGCCGGGCGTAGCTACACGGTAGTCTGCCTCCGGTTGTTGATCCTGCGTAACGGGTGGCTGGCCTTCGATCGTGAAGCTGCTCACGCCAATGCGGAACGAAAGAATGGAGACGCGCAGAGGCAGAAACAGGACAGCCCCGGCGGAACGCACGCCGGGCAGCGTGTCGAGGCGTTCGATCAGGTTCTTGTAGAAGGTGGCGCGCTTCAGCGGCGTATCGTATTTCACGCCGGGCAGGCTCAGGGTCATGGTCAGGAGGTTCGCGGTGCGGAGGCCGGGGTCGACTGCCATCACCCGCGCGAAGCTACGCAGCAGTAGCCCCGCGCTCACCGACAGCAGCACCGCCAGGGCCACCTCGGAGGCCAGCAAGAAACCGCGAATGCGATGCGCTCCGCCAGCGCTTTCCGAACGCCCAGCAGCTTCCTTAAGCGTGGTGTTCAGATCGGTGTGCGAGGATTTCCACGCGGGGACCATCCCGAACAGCAGGCCGGTGAGAATCGAGATGCCGAAGGTGAAAGCGAGCACCGGCACATCCACGTGCATGTGTTGCAGCATGGGAAACATATCGGGCACGATGCTCCGCATCAGGCGCACGCCCCAGGCCGCCAGCGCGAGTCCCAGCGCGCCTCCCGCCAATGCCAGCACCAGGCTCTCGGTCAGCAGTTGACGGACGATGCGGCGGCGTCCGGCGCCCAGCGCGCCGCGAATGGCGATCTCCCTTTCGCGCGTGGCCGCGCGCGCCAGCAGCAGGTTGGCCAGGTTGGCGCAGGCAATCAGCAGCAGCAGGCCGACGGCGCCCAGCAGGATCAGCAGCACCGGACGGATGCGCCCCGTGAACATCTCCGCCATGGGAAACAGCGTGATGCCCCAACCGGTGTTGGTGGCCGGGTAGGCGCGTTCCAAGCGCTGCGCGATCACAGTCATCTCCGCGCGCGCCTGCGCCACGGTCACGCCCTGCTTCAGCCGCGCCACGATACCGAAGTTGTGATTCTGACGCAAGGTGCTGTTCGGATCGATGGCGGTGGGCAGCCATAGGTCCGCGGCCACCATTTCGCCGAGATCGTGCGGGACCACGCCCACGACCGTGCGCTGGATGCCATCCACGGTCAGCGTGCGCCCGACGACCGTGGGATCGGAATGAAAGCGGCGTTGCCAAAACGCATGGCTGATGAGTACGGCGGGCGGGCCGCCGGGACGGTCTTCATCGGGCAGAAAATTGCGGCCCACAATGGGCTGGATGCCCAGCGCCGGCAGAAATTCCTCGGATGCCAAGGCCGCCGGGACGCGCTCGGGATCGCCCGCGCCACTGACATTGAGGCCGTATTCCGGGATGGCGAACGCCGCAGCCATCTGGTCGAACGAGCGGGCCTCGCGCTTCCAGTCCAGATAATCCGGCGCGCTCACGGGCATTTGGCCGAAGCCCGACTTCAGCAGGGTCCCCCAGATCATGACCACACGGTCGGGTTCGGGAACGGGTAGCGGCTTGAGCAGGACCGCATTGACCATGGTGAAGATAGCAGTGTTGGGGCCGATTCCCAAGGCCAGCGCCAGGATGGCGACCGCGCAAAAACCCGGATTCCGCAGCAGGGTCCGGAAGCCGTAGCGAAGATCTTGCCAGAAGAACTGCATGGGACTCCTTATTGGAGGATAAACGCAGGGCACTGGCGATTTGTTCCGCGCGCGGGTGATTTTACATCTCCCGCAAATGCCGGTAGACCAGCGCCACCGGCAATCCCATGACGTTGAAGTAGCAGCCCTCGATGCGTTGGACGAACTTGGATGCCAGTCCCTGGATGGCGTACGCTCCGGCTTTATCCATAGGCTCGCCGCTGGCGGCGTAATCGTCGATCTCCTGGGGCGAGAGCGGCGCGAACCACACGCTGGTTTCCGCGCAGTCTTCGATTGCGCGGCTAGCCGATCGCAGGCAGATGGCTGTCCGAACTTCGTGCCGCTGGCCGGAGAGCATGTGCAGCATGCGCCGGGCGTCGGCGGCGTCCAATGGTTTGCCCAGTATTTCGCCGTGGATCGCGACCGTGGTGTCGGCGGCCAGGACGATCTCGCCATCGGCCGGAAGCCCGGCGGCCGCGCTGGCTTTTTCACGCGCGACGCGTGTGACGTAGTCTCGGGCAGCCTCGCCGAGGAGCGGCGTTTCGTCCACTTCTATGGGCCGGACTACGAAGGGAATGCCGGCTTGTTGGAGGATGTCGCGGCGACGGGGAGAGCGGGAGGCTAGCACCAGCATCTCTTCATGTTAGGCGATGGCGGGGCGGCCTTCTTGGGGTACGGTTCAGGCCAGCAACGCACGCCGGACCGCGTCCGGTTCACGTGCGACGACCGTCAGAAACGCCCGCGCGGGGTCGCTGGGGACTCTTCGCCCATGCTCCCAATGTTCCAAGGTACGCTTGCTCAAACCAAATAACCTGGCAAACTCGGCTTCAGAAAGGGCGATCCTCTCCCTGATCGCCTTGACATCATTGTCGTCTGGGACGTGTACTTCACAACCGTGGTTTTCCTTGCCCTTGGCGAAAGCCAGCGCCTGTCTGGCGGTCTCTATCATTCGTTGGCCCGCGGTTGGTTTCTCCTTGTTCATCTCGACTCCTTGTAAATCCGGAGGCCTTGACCATCTCCGCCAGCCCTGTCCGGCGAACCGCAACTTGCGCGCGCCGCCCGTTCCTTCGATCACCTCGCCGGCCTCCGGGTTGGCTGCAATTCACGTCACGATGGCAAGCCGCTTCGCGTCGGGCAGCCTTCACGCCGTGCATCGCTAAGGAATGCTGGTGTCTCAACGACCGTCTGCACAGTCTAATATGCTCCACTGGAGTATCGCGGGTAAACAATCCGGCGTCTTTAGCGTGCAGCCAAATCGAGTCAGGCGCCGGCCCGGCGCTCCCAACGCCGCCCGTAGTAATGGAGGGACACAAGATACGCAAACGCAGCCGCCACCAACACAACCAATCCTCTTTGGTATTCCAGAAACCCGAGCGCCATTCCGCCCACTGCCTGTAGCGCGCCTACCGGCAAGAGGCGTCCGCCAGTGAAGCGCCAGCGCTGTTGCGGCAATTCGATCAGCACCGAAGAATGATGGCCAAGGGCCAGCGCCACCAGTCCGAGCGTCATGCCGGGACCGGGATCGAGCGGCAGCGACAGCACGAACAGCATCGCCAGGAACGCGATGTCTTTCGCCAGCAGAATCTCCCAACCGCCGAGCGGCAGCAGCCGGTAGCGCGTCATGCCGGAGGAACCCAGCTCCAATCCGAATAGAGATTGCGCGTAGGTGCTCATGGTAAGCGCCATCAACAGGCCGATAATGGCGAACGCCTCCGGATCGGGATGCGCGCCCAAGACGCGATACGCGCATCCGCCGATACTGATTAGGAGCGCGGCATAAGGGTCTAGCAGGCTGAGTATTTCGCGCATGTTCTTGCGCACCAGGCCACCCAGCCGTCCGGGAAATTGAGGTATGTGGCGCAACAGGTTCCAATGCGGATCGCGCCTCGCCGCGTACCGCCCCAAAGCCGCCGCACCCTGCATACCCGCCGCCAGCCCGCAAAATCCGAGCGCCATCCGCGGACGGGCGGTCTTCAGCAAAATAAAGACGCCGATCCAGGTCACCGGACTGAGCGCCAGGCTGGCGAAGCGCAGGCCCAACCGCTGCCCGCCTGTTAGCGGCCACAGTGCCAGCCGCGCCGGAGGGATCTTGCCCAGCGGATCGGACGAAAGCGGAAACAGCAACAGAAATCCCAGCAGCGGAAAGAGCGGATACGCGCTCTTGGGCGGCAGCCCGGTGTTCAGCGCTCCGTACGCTAGCAAAGCGACAAACAGAAATAGGTTGTTGACCTTGATGGACTTGATCGTCCCCAGGTCACGCGCCACCGCGCGCCGCAGCGCTTTGACGATTGCGCGGAGCGCAGACACTACTCCCGCTCCCAGCGCCGCCCGTAATAATACACCGACGCGATATAGCCCATTGCGGCCAGCGCCAGCACCCACAACCCTTGCTGGTGCTCTTCAAATCCGACTGCCATACCGGCCGCGGTCTGCAGCGCGCCGAACGGCAAGTTTCCGCTGGCGAAACGCCATCGCTGTTGCGGCAGTTCCAGCAGCACGGAAGAATGGTGGCCGAACGCCAACGCCACGATGCCGAACGTCATGCCCGGCCACGGATCCAGCGGCAACAGTAGCACGAAAAGTATGGTCAAAAATGCGATATCCTTCGCCAATAGAATCTCCCAGCCGCGCACGGGCAGCAAACGATAGCGCGTGATGCCGGAATCGAGATCGAGTCCGAACAGAGATTGCGCGATAGTGCTCATGGCCATCGCCACCAACAAGCCGGCGATTGAAAACGCCGCCGGATCGGGATGCGCGCCGAAGATCCTGTATGCGCCGGTTCCCATGCTCAACAGCGCGGCCGCGTAGGGGTCCAGCAGGCTGAGCATCTCGCGCACATTCGTGCGCACCAGTCCGCCCAGCCGGCCCGGCAACTGAGGAATGCCGCCCAACAGATCCCAGTGGGGATCGCGTTTGACCATATACCGTCCCAGAGCCAGCGCGCCCTGCATCCCCAACGCCAGTCCGCAGAATGCGAGCGCCAATCCTGCGCGCCTGGTCTTCAGCAGAATCAGGATGCCGATCCACACGACTGGGCTGAGTGCCAGGCTGGCCAGCCGCAGGCCCAATCGCTGCCACCCTGAGAGGGGCCACAGTGCCAGCCGCGCGTTGGGAATCTCTCCCAGCGGATCGGACGAAAGGGGAAACAGCAGCAGAAATCCGAGCAGCACAAAGAGCGCCTCCGCGCTGCTGCCCAGCAACCCGAGAAATAGGAGATTATTTGCCTTGAAGGAACTTGCCAGATCGCGTCCCACGGCGCGCCGTAGCGCATTCAAGATAGCGCGGAGCGCAGCCACGGCAAGTCCTCCTTCGGTGGCGTCTCGACCAGGTCGAAGTACAACTCTTCGAGTGGCCGCTCCAACTCGGCCGCCGCGGAATGGAACACGATGCTTCCGCCGCGAATCATCATCACCTCGGTCGCCAACTGCGGGATCATGGCCAGCGCGTGCGACGTCAGGAAGACAACGATGCCGCGCCCCGAAACGGCGATCAGCAGGTTGCGAATCGTTACCGACGAGACCGGATCGATGCCCTCGAACGGCTCGTCCAGCAACAGCACGCGCGGATTGTGCAGCAGCGCCATGGCCAGCGCGGTTTTCTTGCGCATCCCGTGCGAGCATTGGTCGAGATATGTGTGGCGGCCTTTTTCCAGGCCCAGAATTCGCAGCAGAGAGCCCGTGCGTTCGCGTGTTTCCGAGCGGGTGAGGCCGTACACCGGACCGCACAGTTCCAGATGCTCTTCGATGGTGAGCGCATCGAACACGCCCAGATCTTCCGGCAGAACGCCGATCATGCGCTTCACGCGCAACGGCTCTTTGGAGACGTTGCAGCCGGCGATCGACACTTCGCCGCTATCGGGCGCCAGCAGGCCGGACAGGATCTTCAGCAGGGTCGATTTGCCCGCGCCATTCGGCCCTAGCAGCGCGCAGACGCCGCCCGCCAAGTCGAAGGAGACGTTATCGAGCGCGACGAATTCCCCAAATCGTTTGCCGACATCGTGGCAATGGAGCATGTTCTGCCGATTATCGCAGGTCGCGTTGCGTTACTGCCCCGCGTCCCTCTGCGGGACGACAGGTCCGGAACCTGTTCACCTTGCGACAGTCGTGGGATATGTATGACGAGTAAGTGCGCGCCATCGAGGTCTGTAATCGGGAGATCTGTGAGATGCTCGGCGAACACGAACCCAAGGTAGACCCGGCAAGAAAGCCTTTACCGGGCCGATACCAAGAAGCGCAAGCAGCGGAACAACAAGCGCGCCGGGGATTTCCGCTTTGACGTGAGTACCGAGGCCTACAAGCAGCTCGGGGTGGATGTGACCCGGATTCCATTGGAAAACACCCCCCAGCTCGCTGTACATCGACAGAGCGATGCGGTCCACGAGCCAAGTGGAAAACGGTCAAAGCATGTGGTGTCGACAGGACGAAAAACGGCAACACCGGTTGAAAGAGAAGATCAAGTGCAAGGCTCACCACCTCGGTTTCAACTCGTGCCGATTTGAACCGGTTTCGTCCGGTAGCCACTAAGCTTCCCAGCAACCAACGCTTCAGGTTGGGGGAGTATCCTCAAAAGCGAGGACGCGGCACGCAGAGTGCGTGCGCCACACGGCATAATCGAAGGATGATCGCACCCACAGCCGTCGCCACCCTCCTGCAGGGCTTCGACCCGGCTGACGACGGCGAGGCCGCCAAGAGCAAAGATCTCGTCCTGGCGCTGCTGGCCTCTTCGCCGGAGCCGTTCTCCCGGCGGCAATTCAATCCGGGCCACACCACCTGCACCGGTCTGGTGCTTAGCCCCGAGCAGGACCGCATCCTGCTGGTGCTGCACCGCCGCCTGCAACGGTGGCTGCTTCCCGGCGGCCACGTCGAGCCGGACGACCCGCTCGTCGGCGACGCGGGACGCCGCGAAGTGGTCGAGGAGACTGGCGCCATCCTGCGCGCGGACCCGGCGCCGCTGCTGGTAGGCGTAGATGTACACGGCATCCCTTCCCGGCGCGCCGAACCCTTCCATCTGCATCACGACCTGATCTTCCGGTTCCACGCCGTGTCGGATGCTTTCCAGGCTTCCGAGGAGGTGCGCGAAGTCGCCTGGTGCTCCGACGCGGAATTCGATCGGTACCAACTGCCGGGCAGTATCCGCCGCAGTTATGCGCGGGCGCGGGTGGCTTGATCAATCCGCTTTTCTCACTGTTATGTCGCACGCTCAAAGGCTAGTGTTGCAGATAAAGGTGGGGCGGGACACCCTCGTCCGCGCGCGACCCCCTGGTCGCGCTCTTAGCGGCGCGTGGCACTGGCGAGGGGACCAGGCTGGAAATCGCCCAGCTCGGAAATCTGCCGGAGCACCGCCCTAAAGTATCATCTACTTTAAGAATCGGGCCGCACAAAAAGAGAATCCGGAAAAATCCGGAATCCATCACCCCTATGTCGCACACACCTAGCCTTTTTACTGGGTGCCTGGCTGGGCGTAGCGTGCGAAACTGATAGGTAAGTGCCCTCAGACCCAACCAAGCTCCCCAAGTCCGAACGCCTGCGCGCGCTGCTGCCCGACATCATGGAACTGGTGCGTCCGCGCCGTGGCTTGCTGGCTTTCGGGATGCTGCTCATGGCCATCAATCGCGTGTCAGGACTGGTGCTGCCTGCCTCCACCAAATACTTGGTGGACGATATCATCGGCAAGGGTCATTACTACTTGCTGCGGCGTTTGGTCCTGGCCGTGGTGGGCGCTACCCTAATACAAGGCATCACTTCCTTCGGCTTGACACAACTGCTTTCCAAAGCCGCGCAGCGCTTGATCGCCGAACTGCGCCGCAAAGTGCAAACACACGTCGGCCGCCTGCCGGTCTCCTACTACGACTCCAATAAGAGCGGCATGCTGGTCTCGCGCATCATGAGCGACGTGGAAGGCGTGCGCAACCTGATCGGCACCGGCTTGGTGGAATTCGTTGGAGGGCTGCTGACCGCCATACTGGCGCTGGCCGTCCTGTTGCGGCTCAGCCCGTCGATGACCGGCGTGGCGCTGGGCGCGGTTGTCGCGTTCGCGTTCGCGCTGGGCAAAGCCTTCGGCGTGATGCGTCCCATTTTCCGCGAGCGCGGCAAGATCAACGCCGAAGTCACCGGACGCCTGACCGAATCGCTGGGCGGCGTGCGCGTGGTGAAAGGCTATCACGCCGAGGCCGCGGAGGCGGAAGTGTTCTCCAGCGGCGTTCAACGCCTGCTGGACAATGTGATGAAGAGCCTGACGTCGACATCGTTGATGAGCTTCGGCGCCACGCTCATGATGGGCATTCTGGGGGCGATGGTGATGTATCTGGGCGCGCGCCAGATCATGGCGCATACTCTCACGCTGGGCGATTTTTTCACCTTCACCATGTTCCTGGCCTTTCTGATCGGACCGGTTTTCCAAATCGTGGGCATCGGAACGCAGATCAGCGAAGCGCTGGCCGGCCTGGAGCGCACCCGCGAAGTGCTGCGCGAGCGTCCCGAGGATGAAGACCCGCGCCGCCAGGTGCGCACCGGACGCATCCAAGGCGAGGTGGCCTTCGACCACGTCACGTTCTCCTACGACGCAGGCAAGACCGTGCTGCACGACGTTTCCTTCCGCGCGGCGCCGGACACCGTGACTGCGCTGGTGGGCCCGTCCGGCTCCGGCAAGTCCACCATTATCGGACTCATTGCGGCCTTCTACACGCCGAGCGAGGGCGCCATCTTCGTGGACGGCGTGGACCTTTCCACCATCCGGCTGGATTCCTACCGCACGCAGCTTGGCGTGGTGCTGCAGGACACATTTCTGTTCGACGGCACTATCCGCGAGAACGTGGCCTTCTCGCGACCCCACGCCACCGAAGCGCAGATCCGCGAAGCCTGCCGCATTGCGCGCGTGGATGAATTCGCCGAGTCGTTCGAGAAGACTTACGATACCGTGGTCGGCGAGCGCGGCGTCAAATTATCGGGCGGCCAGAGGCAGCGGGTTTCCATCGCGCGCGCCATCCTGGCCGACCCCGCCATCCTGATTCTGGATGAAGCCACTTCCAGCCTCGACTCCGAATCGGAAGCCCTGATTCAGGAGGGCCTGTCGTACCTGATGCGAGGCCGCACCACGTTTGTGATCGCGCACCGGCTGTCTACCATTCGACGCGCGGACCAGATACTGGTGGTCGAGGGCGGGCGCATCGTAGAGCGCGGCCAGCACCAATCGCTATACGCATTGCAAGGCAGGTATTACGATCTGTACACGCGCCAGCATGGCGTGCAGACGAATCTGTTTCTGTCGCCGGGGGAAGGGCAGGATCAACCGGCGCCGGTCGAGGAGCCGGCGTCCGCCGGCGCGACCTCTGCGGCGGGGAATCCCCTATCGAACGCCGTCCGCCTGATTCGCGGGTAGCATTGTCGGGCGGGCCTCCAGGTCGCGCAGTGGAGAAGTTGAGGCCGTAGGTTTGTCTGATCCGGAGCATGCATTCGAACCAATGAGTGTGCGGCGACAGAGGTGGAGAGAAGGAAAGAACGTACAAAGTAGCGGGAATCGACGTAGACAAAAGCATGCTGACGGTGGTCATCGCCGACGCGGCCCGATCAGATCACGCCACCTCCGTCGCCGGTGAGCGCGCCATGAAGGGGTCTTGGGATTGGTTTTTCGACCGTGCGGGTCCGTAACCCCGGCATGGCCTTCCGGGCCGCCAAGTGCAACGAAAACGCTTGGAGGGCGGCCAATCTTGGCCGCAGCCGCCTTTTTAGGGGGCCAGAGCCGGTCGAAAGCCAGCTGTCGGCAGGATTGCCAGGCAGGATTGCCCGCCCTCCAAAGACGGTTTTCGACGGTGCCCCACGGGCAATCTGACCCCTTTCTGCGCTTATCATTAGCCTAGGAGGCTTGGGACACGCAATGAAAAGGCTGCTATGGGGAAGCGCCGCTCTGGCATGGGCAGGGCTGCCTGCAACGGTGAAATTAGACAATGCCCGCGTACTTGTGACGGAGGTCACTTCAGCGCCGGGGGCGGTGCGCGAGCGGGGCGTACGCGCGCACGACCAGGCGATCGTGTTTCTGGACGACTGCCGTTACGAGCGCACGGACCCCAAGACCGGCGCCAAGTCCATCCAGGAGCGCAAATCCGGCGACGTGATTTGGCATACGCAAGGCGAAGACGCGCCCCAGTTGGTGAACAAGGGCGCCAAGCCCTACCGGACGGTGGTCATTGAGCTAAAGTAATGTAGAGTGTTTCGCCAATGCCGAAGCTCAATTTGACGGCTGCCTGGTGCGCGCTTTGCTACATCGGTACGGCGCCGGCGCAGAATGCGCCGCAGGCCGATAACGGGCCGGCCATCCATGCCACCGTAAATGAGGTCGCGCTCGACTTGGTGGTGCGCGATAAGAAAGGCCGGCTGGTGAAGAACCTCAAGCCCGGCGACGTGGAGATCTACGAAGACGGCGTCCGGCAGGAGATCCGCAGCCTCCGGCTGGTGGGCGGCGACGAGGCACCCGCGCGAGCGGGGCAGCCGGCGCAGCCGCCGGATCAGCCGCTCGGCGTAGCGCAACCCGAACCGGAGGAGGTCCTGCCAACCGGGCCACAGGCGATGCCGCTGCGCAATGTCAACCTGGTCTGCATCGTATTTCACAGCCTCGATTCGAACACTCGAAAGTGGGCCGTGGCGGCCGCCCAGGACTTCATCAAGACGCAGTTGCGCTCCGGCACCTGGGTGGGAGTCTTTAACCTGGACTCGCGGCTCACGCCGCTGCATGCGTTCACTACCAACCGCGATGAGTTGTTGCGCGCGGCAGCCAACGCCTTCAACGGGTCGATCGTGGATATCACCCGGGCTGCGGAGGCCGTGCTGAACTCCACGCCAAACGTGAATTTGCTGGTGGGGTTTGTGAGCGCCGGCGGCAGAGGAGGGGGCTTCACCGACCTGTCCACCACCGGCTCCGTCAGTATGACCGCCATCACCGGAGCGGATGTGGACAACGGGCCGGGCGCCAACGCCCAGCGCGGCGATCTGGTGCTGCAGCGGGAACAGTTCATCGGGATCGAGGGAGCGCGCCAGATGGACCAGATCAATCTGCTGATCCGGCAACTCGGAACATTTCCCGGCCATAAGACCGTCTTGTTGCTGAGCTCGGGATTCACCAGCACGGGCGAGCCCGACCGGTTTCAGGCTATGCTGAACAAGGCCAACGTGGCCGACGTCAGCGTTTATGCCTTCGACGCCAACGGCCTCAATCAGACCTCCACGGCGCAGTCTTCTTCCATGGCCATGCAGCATGTCGCGGCGCTCAGCCAGGAACAGAATACATTGGCGCCGGGGATGCCGATTGCGACCACCCGGGGAATGGGAACCGCCGGCGCAGTGGCGGAAAGGTCCCGGCAGGACCATTATCTGCAGGACGCGGTGCGGACTTCGGATTCGCAGGCAAGCCTGCGCGCGCTGGCCGAGGGCACGGGCGGTTTCCTGGTTGCCAACACCAACGATCTGCGGAAGCCGTTCCAGCAGATCGTGGAAGACGCGGGCGCGCACTACGAAGCGGACTATCATCCGTCCTCCGGCAAATACGACGGTCATTTCCGGAAGATCGAAGTGAAGCTGGCGCGCCGCGATTTGCGTGCCAATGCGAAGGTGAACAGCCGCAACGGCTACTTCGCCGTACCCGACTTTGGCGGCTCGGCGCCTCTGCAGCCATTCGAGATGGCTGGACTCATGACGCTGGACGCGCGTCCCATGCCGCGCGCCTTCGATTTCCGCACGGCCGCGTTCCAGTTCCGGCCGGGAGGCGCGACCTCACAGGCCGCCGTGGTGTTCGAACTGGCGGGCGCGAGCCTGACCGCCACGCCGCAGCCCGCGCGCAAGTCGCACCGGCTGCATGCTTCCCTGCTGGCCGTGGTGAAAGACGCGAACGGGCAGATCGTGGATAAGTTCGGCCAGGACTTTCCATATGAGGTCCCCGACGACCGATTGGCGGGAATCCAGGCCGCGCTGATCGACTACACGCATGCCTTCAACCTGCCGGCCGGCCACTACACCGTGGAGAGCGTGTTGTTCGACCGCGAAGCGCACCGGGCCAGCACCAGCACGGTGGAACTCGACAGCCCGCCGCAGAAGGGCATCGGACTGAGCAGCTTGATGGTGGTGGCGCGGGCGGACCCGCTGACCGCGGATGCGGATGCGAACGACCCGTTCCTGTTTCACGGGCGGGATGTGGTGCCTGTGCTCGACGGATCGCTACAAGCCTCCGCGAAACCTACGGTGTACTTCGTGGTATATCCGGACAAGTCAAACCAGGAGACGCCCCGGATCCGCGTGGCGTTTCTCGTGGGCGGAGAGGAACTGGAGCAGAAGGAAGCGGAGCTTCCGGCGCCCGACTCTTCCGGCGCCATTCCCATGGTAGTGAGCGCGGTGGCGCGTCCGGGCAAGTGCGAGATCAAAATTACCGCGTTGCAGGGCTTCCAATCGGCGGTGCAGAACGTGACTTACACCGTCGCCGCGCAATGATGTGGCGAAGGATACAAGAAAAATCTGCAAGAAAAGCTTGGACAACCCGCCTGCCGGTGATATACTCGCTCAAACGAACCAATTCGGCATCACGCCAGCGTGTAGCGGAGCCCTCCGGAATGCCGAAGAGGAGCGGGGCGGCGCATGTTCGTGCTAAAGCGCCGCCCGCTTAGCAGGCGCGCACCGCGCGCCAACATCCACACAAAGCGGCGATGTTTGAAGGGGGCGGCAAAGCGAGGGGACGCCGCAGCGACCTTATTTGAAGGCCTCCTTGCAGCGCCCTGGCGGGAAGCTAGTACGGCCAGCGCGACCAGCCGGAGTTTATCCTGGCGGGCCGGGGGCCGGGTCCCTCCGAGAAATTGCCGGACGGCGTCATTCCGAAATCGATCTCGTTTTTCCGGAATTGCAGGGGCCGGTCCGTGATCATCTCAATGGTGCTGCCTTTGGCCAGCACGGCATCCGGCCCGCGCGTGAGCAGAACCGCCATCAGCCCGGCCGTGGCGCCTACCGCGGCCCCGATGGCTCCGCCCATGGCGTAGTGCTGATTTGCGCCGCCGGCTATCAGGCCGATCCCTGCGCCCGCTCCCGCAGTTTCAGCGATGGTGCGCGCATCGCCAGCCTTGTTGCCCTCGCTTTGGATCTTGCCTTCGGCTTTGTTGAATTCCTCGCCGCCGCGTCCGTCGATGCCGCCCACGCGCGCGCGGAAATCGCGGGTTACGCCGTTAGGCAGCGTCAGGCAATCGAAGCGCAGGTACAGCTCGCCGCGGCCCTTCACGCGTCCCGGACGCTTGACCTCGGTCACCGTGCCGGCCACCCAACTGCCCGGCGGGATTACGATGCGGCCGTTGGCCAGAATCGGGAACACCGTCTCCAGGTAGACGCGGTCGCCCTCCGCCGCATTCTTGGTGCTGACAGAATTGATCAGGCCGAGGGGAATGCGGGTGCCCGGGGCGATCATGTAATCGGCAGGTGGCGCGGCGGGGGCGGCTGGCGGTTCTTCGGCCAGGACGACACCAGCGGCAATCAGGAAGGTTGCGAGAGAGTATCTCAGCGACATGCGCGAACTCCTGGGGACTATTTTAGCAGGATAGGGAAGCGGCGGGTGGGAAAAAGCGCGTGTTTTGGCTGTACAATCGGAAAACAGAGCTGACCCAAGGAGGATTTAATGGAGGATTTCTTTGCCGCACTCCTTCCACCTGTCCGAGAGCGCACTTGGTGGCGCCGCGTCCCATTGGTCTTTGCGTTGCTCAGCTATGTTCTAGGCTACATTGCCTTCTGCATCGCCGACCATAACCTTAAGCAGCCACTGCTGGCCACGCTCCTTGAGGCGCTGTATTCGAGCGCCCAGCTTCTTATCCTGCATACGCCTAAAGAAGAGCCAAAGGGCGTTCCGCTCGGCCTTGTCGTTGCCGCCAAGTTCTTCGCGGCTTTGGCATGGGCCTCCTTCGGAATATTGGTCGCGACATTTATTTTCAACAGAAAGCTAAGGCTACGGCGGACTGTGTGGAAAGGCGGTCACACGGTGATATGCGGATTGGGCGGCGCGGCTCTCGAACTCGTCGGCGACGCCGCGCGCGAAGGTGAACGCGTGGTCGTTCTCGACCCGGAATCGAGCGCGGCGGCCGGCATCCGGGCAGAGGATTCCGGCGCCAGCCTCCTTTCCGGGAGTCCAGCGGACCCGCAACTATTGCGCAAGGCGGGGGTCCACGACGCGAAGCTCATTTTAGCGGCCACGCCCGACGACAGCGCCAACATCGCCGTGATCTTACACGCCCGCGAGGTGGCGCCGGAAAGGCGGGCGCGCGCCTTCTTGCACATCGCCGATCCTCAATTAAGGGTGCTATTGCGCCGCCAGCGGACTTTCCGGTCGGACGGGCCGACGCCAGCAACCATCTTCAACGTATTCGACAACAGCGCCCGCTTGCTGCTGCGCGATTATCCGCTCGACCACGTGCGCATCCGTCCCGAGTCTGAGCAGGTTGTGCAGCTCATCGTGATTGGCTTCGGCCTCATGGGAGAGGCGGTGCTGACGCGCGCGGCGCTGACCGGGCACTACGCCAACCTCAAGCCCCTCCAGGCCGTCGTCATTGATCGCAACGCGCATCGAAAGGAGAGGCTTTTTCGGAATCGCTATCCACATTTTGCCGATGTCGCGGCCGCCCAGTTCATGCAGGCGGACGCGGAGGAACCTGAAATCCAGGCCCTGATCGGCGCGCTATGCGCCGACTCGGTAGAGACGATTTCCACGATTGTGCTTTCGATTGACGACCCTCCCCACGGGCTTTCGATCGCTTTGTCGCTGCTCAATAGTTTGCGCTGCTACGCACCGATCCGGCTGCGCTTGAATGACGATTCGAGTCTTGCGGCCATATTGCCGCGGGGGCAAGTCACCGGGTTTGGCTCCATACGCGATGCCTGCAAGAGGAAGAGCTGGCTGGATTCGGACTTGGATGCGATGGCCAGGAAGTTGCATGAGGATTATTTGGCGAAACTTCCGGAGGCCGAGCGCTCGCGGCCTGAAAAGCGAAGTTCGTATCCATGGGATCTTCTGGACGACGACTTGGTCGAATCCAACCGGCAGTTAGCCGATCACATACTCGTCAAACTACGAGCGGTAGGCTGCCATACGGTGGCTAAAGGTAATCAGGACGATCCCGGTGCGCCCGTGGATCGATTTGAGGGAGCGGAGCTCGAACTGCTAGGCAAGATGGAACATAAGCGATGGATGGCCGAGCGGTTCCTGGCAGGATGGACACTTGGCGCCAGGGACGACGCGAAGCGAATCAACCCCTATCTCGTTGAATGGGAGCATCTCCCGCCACACATTCAAGACTACGACCGTAACTTCGTGCGGATATTGCCCAACGTGCTCAAACAGGTCAACCTGGAAATCCGCCGGTGATGTAATTCCGGCTACTCGTACCGCAAAGCTTCCATGGGATCGACGCGCGCCGCGCGGCGCGCCGGCACATACGCCGCAACCAGCGTAATTGCAATCATGGCCACGGCGTCGAAGACGATCGGGACGTTGCTCGCAACCGGCAAACCCTGGATCAGCGTCCCCGCGAAGCGTTTGCCCCAGTAGGCGATGAGCACTCCGATCCCGAGGCCGCCGCAACTCATCGCGAGCGCTTCCGCAAGCACCATCCGGGACACTGCGCCGCGCGTCGCACCCAGGGCCATGCGGATGCCGATCTCGTGGATGCGCCGCGCCACCGTGTACGCCCCAGCAGCCCGTAGATGCCGATAGCCACCAACAGCGAGCCCAGCGCGCCGAACAGCCCGGATAGCGTGGCGATGAGCCGCTCCGGAACGACGGACGCATCCACTTGGCCGGCCAGCGTGGTGACCCGCACTACGGGCACGGTCTTCAGCAAGGCGCGCACCGTCCGGCGCACCGCCGGGCCCACGGCCTCCGGGTTGATGCTGGTGCGGATCGGAAAATTCGACGCGGGCTGCGGGGATTGGAACGTGTTCAGATAAATCGTGCGCAGCGGGACTTCGCGAATCTCGAAGTATTTCGCGTTGCCTGCCACGCCCACGATCTCATAAGGCTGGCTGTCGCCGTCGAACGTAAATACTTTCCGATGGGGGTTGCCGCCGGCAAAATAGTAACGCGCCATAGCCTGGTTGACGATCGCCCCGCGCGGCCGGCCGCAGTCCTCGAAAGTGAAGTCGCGCCCCACTAGCAAAGGTGTCCCTAACGTCTCGAAGTACTTCGGCGCAACCCAGCTTACCGAAATGTACCGGCGATCCTCGGGCCTTTCCGGATGGCCTTCCACGGTTGCGAATCGGCTAGCGCCGGCACCCGAGATCGGTGTCGGGGCGCTGATGGTGGCTGAGCGTACGCCAGAAATCGTCTCCAGGCGCGCCAGCAGTTCCTGGTAGGCGCGGGACAATTGTTCACTGCTGTATCCGCTACGCGCCGGATCGAGTGTGATCAGCAGAACGCGGTCGCGGCGGAAGCCCAGATCGAGATGCTCGATATTCGACAAGTGGCCGATAAACAGGCCGGCGGCGCTCAGCCACCGACAAGGCTACCTGTGCGACCACCAGGCTCTTCCCGAAAAACCGGCCGAGCCAGGTTCATTCGATGAAAAGCGGAGACTGAGAACGATTTTTCGGTTCGCACTGGCCGCACTGCTGGCCTTAGCTTAGTTAGTTAATCGAAGCTCGGTAGTCGCTTAGGTGCACCGGTCACTCCGTAAGGCGAATAAAGGTGCGCCACACCGGACGGCCGTCCCAAATGAGATCGATCCGGCTGGCGCCTGGCTTGAGCGCCGAAGTTGGAAAGCTGAAGGCGAAGCGCGCGGGTGTGGTGGTCAGCGATACTTTCTTTGGCGTGAGCGTGACGCGGACATGGTTCTGCTCGTCATAGAACTTCGCCGTAACCGAGCCTTTTGATAACTTGCCTTTCTGCGCCCACAAGGAATACACCCAGATCTGCTGGTCGCGCACGGAGAACTCGCTCACGTCGTGGGGCATCGGGTCGCCTGCCTTCTTCGTCATATCCAAGGCCGTTCCACCGTACAGAAACTCGGGCATGGCGGATAGCGGCTCGGTGAGCACGCCCGAAGCCCCCAGTTCGGCCAACGTGGCGCGAGGGCCGGGAACATTACCGGGCAAGGCCGAAAGCGGGATGGCGGCGTTCACCGCGGCGAGGTTGCTGAAGAGTCCAGGGCTGACGCTCATGCTGCGCTGGCCGAAGCGTGAGCCGGGCGCGATACTTCCACCCAAAATACCTACGGCGCGTCCCCAGAGATCGAGCAAAGGGCCGCCGGCTGCGTCGGACGCCAGCGCGGGGATATCTGAATTCTTTCGCCAAAACCGGGCACCATACGGCGGCCGGAGATATCCACGCCGCCAATCGCGCGGGCGCCGTTTTCGACGTTGAAGACGATCAGCCGCTCGCCAACGCTCACCAGCTTGGGATCGCCGGACGGCAGCGCGGGAATCGCGGAGGTGTCGGCCTCTATCAACGCCCAATCGCCGGTGCGGGAGCAAGCCGCGATTTCGTCCGTCTCCACCTTGCGGCCGTCGGAGAATTCGAGCTGCAGTTTCGTGGCGGCGTCGACAGCCTGGAATGCAGTCGCGACCCGGTTCTTGCCAGTTACGAAGCCTAGCGCGGTATCCTCCCGTCTGCCGGCTGCGTCGATCTTGTGCACCCACACCATGGAACGGGAGGCGTTGCGGAAGATATCGTCCATCGTCGGGGGCTTTGGAGCTGCGGGTTCCGGCGGCGGGGCCCGCGGCTGTTCCGGCGCAACGATTTCGAAGGGCTGAGATCCGGCGGGTTGGCCGTCGATCCGAATCTCGACGGTCCAGATTCCGCTGGCCATTCCATCCGTGATGATGAATGTCCAGTAACTGTTGAGCTGCTTCGTGGCGGACTCGATCTTGATATCGGGCGAGATGGCCGCCGTGCGTCCGTCGGGCTGTTTCCAGAATGCGGTCAGCACGTGGTTGCCGGGCGGCCCTTCCCATTCGAAATACACGATCAGGGATTTGTCTTGCGGGTAAACGAAGCGGTTCCGAACCTGGTCAAAGACGAATTTCGAGCCTTCCACTTTCCCGGAGGGACCCGAAAGCGCTCGGATCAAATGGAACTCATCGGCGGCGGATGCGGCCGCCGCGAGATACGCGGCAGCCAAGAGCCCTGCGAATCTGGATGGCAGTGGCATATGGATTCAACCGAGAATCATAGCAGGTACAATTGAGCATTGACCAAATACGTTCGATACCTCAAGGACTCCGCGGTCGCCTACGGCATTCTCGATGGCGCGCCGGATGGAACAACGATCCGCGAGATTGGCGGAGATCTGTTTGGTGCGCGTGAAGAAACTGGCGTGACACATCCGCTGGGCCGTGTGAAGCTGCTGTACCCGTGCGAGCCGTCGAAGATTCTGGCAGTGGGCCGTAATTACAAGAGCCACCTGGGAGACCGGCAGGCGCCCACTCGTCCCGAGATGTTCTACAAACCGGTGAGCGCGTTGCTGCATCCCGGCGATCCGATCGTCATCCCGCAGGATGCCGCCAACGTGCACTTCGAGGGCGAGCTCGTAATTGTGATCGGCCGGCGCGGCACGATCTTCGGGGTCACTTGCGGCAACGACGTGAGCGAGCGCGACTGGCAGAATGGGCCGCACAAGGATCTGCAATGGTGGCGCGCGAAAGGCGCCGATACGTTCGCGCCGCTAGGTCCAGTGATTGTTACGGACCTGGACTACGGCAATCTGATGCTCGAAACGCGGCTGAACGGCGAGGTCGTACAAAAGCAATCTACGGCGGACCTGACTTTCGACTGTCCGGCGATCGTGAGCTGGGTCAGCCGCTGGGTCACGCTGCTGCCGGGCGACGTGATCTACACCGGCACGCCCGGCAGCACACTGGCGATGCGGCCCGGCGACGTCGTGGAAGTCGAGATCGAGCGCATCGGGGTGCTGCGCAACCCGGTGGCGTGATGGCGCATGGGTTCCCCCGAACGGCACGCACGAGAGTCTGCGCCACGTCGCTACAATGAGGGTTCCGAATGTTGAAACGGAGCCTCTTCCTTACATTTGAAGGTATGGACGGTTCGGGGAAGACCACCCAGATGCGGCTGCTGGCAGAGCGCCTGCGCGCGCGCGGCCGCGACGTGCTGGAGACGGCCGAGCCGGGCGGCACGCGCATCGGCATCGAGATCCGGCGTATCCTACTGGATGCGGCCAATCGGGAACTGGGACCCACTGCAGAGATGCTGCTGTATTTCGCCTGCCGCGCGCAGAACGTGGACGAGTGGATCATGCCGGCCTTGGCCGCGGGTAAGATCGTGCTTTCGGACCGGTTCACCGATTCCACGCTGGTCTATCAAGGCTCCGGGCGCGGGTTGGGCGCGGAGACGGTGATGACGCTCGACCGCATCGCCTGTCGCGGCTTGGTTCCAGACCTGACGCTGCTGATCGATATCGACGCCGACACCAGCCTGGCGCGGGCGCATGCGCGCAACGCATCGGACCACACCGGCGAGACCCGCATGGACGAGCAATCGCTCGATTTTCATCGGCAGGTCTACGAGGCGTATCACGCGCTCGCGGCGCGCGAGCCCGGCCGCTTCCGCGTCATTGATGGCCGCGCCGGCATCGAGGCCATCGCCGCCGAAATCCGGAAGGCTGTCGAGCCCTATGTTTGAGGGCTTTTTGGGCAATCCGCACGTAACCGCGGCGCTGGAGCAGATGATCGCGCGCGACCGGTTGGCGCAAACGCTGCTCTTCGCCGGGCCGGAAGGCGTGGGCAAGGCTACATTGGCGCGCAGGCTGGCCGCGCGGCTGCTAGGCCATGCGGAACAGATTGAGCGCGACGATCTCAGCCTGCCGGAAAATACGGGGGTCGTAACCGCGCGCGAGCGCTGGCTGGCGGACAAGCGCAACCAGGACCCGTTGCTGTTCGCCTCGTATGCGGATTTCGTGACGTTTCCGCCGGATGGGCCGCTGCGGCAGATCTCCATCGATCAGACGCGGCTGCTGCGCGAGTGGGCCAAGCTGGCGCCGAATCACGGCAGCCGCCGCGTGTTTCTGATCGACCATGTGGACCGCGCCGGCGAACACGCCGCCAACGCGCTGCTGAAGACGCTGGAGGAGCCGTCGCCGTACTTGATCCTGATCATGACTGCGGAGAACGCTTACGACCTGTTGCCGACCATCCGCTCGCGGGCGGTGCCGTTTCAGTTTACGCCGCTCTCGACGGATGAGACGCGCGCGTTTGTGCGCGCGCGCGGGATGGACCATGCGGAGCGGCGCGCGGCGTTGAGCGGCGGCAGTCCGGGCGTGGCGGTCTCGCTGGATCTGGAGGCTTACGATAAACGCCGCGCGGCCATGTTCACGCTGCTGCGCGTGGCGGCCGGCGTCAAGCCGTTCGACGCGTGGGTACCGTATTCGGAAGCCATCGGACGCAACAAGAGCGAGAAGCTGGAGTTGCACCTGAAGGTGCTCTACGATCTGTTGCGCGATGTGTTGGTGCTGCGCGAATCGGGCGGCGCGGTGCGCAACGAGGATCTGCGTGCAGAACTGGACGCCGTGGCGCGCAAAGTATCGTTCGGTTGGATTCGCGGGGCGGTGAAGAAGGTCGACGATCTGGCGGGGTTGATCCGGCGCAATATTCAGAAGTCGATTGCCCTGGATGCGTTGATCGTAGATTTAAGGTGACGTGGCGCACGCACTCCTGCCGCGCTACCCCGTGACCCGCGCCAGCGTTTCGAAAAACTCCGGGAACGACACCGACGCGGCCTCCGCTCCGTGGATCGCCGATTCGTCATCCGCGCACAACGCCGCGATAGCGAACGCCATGGCGATGCGGTGATCGCCGAAGGAATCCAGTTCGGCGGCGTGGAAACGCTGGCGTCCTGGAATCGCGAAACCATCCGGAAATTCCTCCGCCTGCACCCCCATACGGTGCAGGTTGTCGACGATGGTGGCGATGCGGTCGGTCTCCTTGATGCGCAACTCGCCGGCATCCCGGACGATGAGACCATCCTCGCTGGCCGCGCCCAGCACCGCCAGTACTGGGATTTCGTCGATCAGCGCGGCTGTGGTTTCCTTCTCGATCGTTCCGCCGCGCACCCGCGAGCTGGTTACCAGCAGTTCGCCGGCCAGTTCCCCATTACGGCTTTCCATTTCGGTGATGCGGATGGCCGCGCCCATGCCTGCCAGGAAATCGAGCAACATTGAGCGCGTGGGATTCAGTCCCACTCCGCGGATGGCGAGGCGCGAGCCGGGCAACAGCAGCGCAGCCACGATAAAGAACGCCGCCGAGGAAAGGTCCGAGGAGACCAGTAAATCGCGCCCGGTGAGTGTGGGGCGTCCTGTCAGCGAGATGGTCTTGGACCGCACGCGCAAGTCCGCGCCGAACTCCCGCAGGGCGATCTCGGTGTGATCGCGCGAGCGCACCGGCTCGCGGACGATGGTCTCGCCTTCCGCGTATAGCCCGGCGAACAGTACGCAGGTTTTCACCTGGGCGCTAGGCACGGAAAGCGGGTAATCCATGGGCCGCAGATGCGCGCCGCGGATTTCGAGCGGCGGAAAGCGGCCATCACGCGCGGAGATGGATGCGCCCATCCGGGAGAGCGGCTCGATGATGCGGCCCATTGGACGGCGGGAGAGAGATTCGTCGCCGCCGATGCGGGTGGGGAAAGGCTGTGCCGCCAGAATGCCGGAGAGCATGCGGATGGTCGAACCGGAGTTGCCGGCGTCCAGGTCGGTAACCGGTGGGCGCAGGCCGTCCAGGCCGCGGCCGTGGATCAGCACTTCCGTTCCGTTCTCTTCTACAGGTACACCGAGCGCCCGCATGGCGTTTAGGGTGGAATGGCAGTCGGCGCCCGTGGAGTAGTTTTGAATCTGGCTATCGCCCTGGGCGATGGAGGCGATCATGGCATAGCGGTGGGAGATCGATTTGTCGCCCGGCAGGGTGATGGAGCCGGAGATGGATCGTGCGGGGGAGATTCTCTGCGGCATCAAGAAACCCCCATTCTAGCGCTTGCCAGGCGTGGCGCACGTTCTCAACGTGCCGTGTCCGCACTCCTGCGGACACTTCTTGCCTTATGTTGCCTCACGCGCCCAAAGCCATCATCTGAGGCACCCTCTGCATCAACCGCGGCGCGCGAAAGGGTTGAAACCGGTACCCCACGCTGAAGATGGTCTCGATATACGTGCCGCTGTGTTCGCCCAATTTCTTGCGCAGCCGGCGGATGTGCACATCCAGGGTCCGGGTGCGGATCTGGTTGCTGTAGCCCCACACGCGCAACAGCAGCATGTCGCGGGTGACCACTTCGCCGGCATTCTGAATGAGCAGTGCCAGCAGGTCGTACTCCTTGCGGGTCAGTCCCAGCGGTTTGGTGTCCAGCGCTGCGATCTTGTGCTCGAAATCCATGTCCAGATGCTGGTCATGGTAACGTTGCTCGTGTGTCGCGGCAATCTGTATCGGTCCCATTCAAATCTCCTTTAAGCGTTTCGCTCTATACTGATGCTACGGAGGAGGCGTGTGGGGGGTGGTTTGGGTCTTGTAAAATTTTTGTAAAAGGTGTAAACTGGCCGTTTTTTCAGGCCGGGATGTATCGTTCGACACAGATGTCCCGGGACCGCCATCCTCATGGCCCTGCGGGCCACCAAATGCGATGAAAACGCTTGTAGGGCGGCAAATCTGGGCCGCAGCCGCCTTCTTAGGCGGCCAGAGCCGGCTGAAAGCCGACTGCGGGCAGGATTGCCCGCCTTCCTAAAGACGGTTTTCGACGGTGCCCCACAGGCTGCAAACTGACCGACTACCCCTTTTTCGATGCGCAGGGCCATTTCCGGCGTGAGCTTGGCCTTGCCGTGCAGAATGTCCGAGAGCGTGGCCGCCACGTTCAGGACAGTTAAGTTCTAGCCAAGCGCTTCGTTCTCCTAATCGTAGTCGATCACGTCGATATCGCTGGCAGTGTGACGCCACCCGACGGCACTTCAATTGATGTCCGCCCTGGTGAATTGCGCATTCCTCGGGGACGCTCGCGATCTGAACGAACTGAGATCCAGCAAGATCGAGGCAGCGGCGCGATGCGGCGAGTGGACGGCATAGCCGATGTGCCCGGCAAACAACTCGATGTGACGCGCGGACCTGATGCGCAGATTATAACGACACCAAGTTCCTCAGCGGTAGCGGCGTGAACCATGCGGAAGCGGTATGGCGGCGCCTTGTGCAACTGGATGAGGCGCGAAAGCCGCCAGCTTCAACTCAAGATCTCCGTCCGAAAGGATTCCGGATCGATTGGAGCGCAAGAATCCGTCATGAAAAAAGAGTACGTCCTCCCGCTGAACCTGTGCCATAATGGCTCATTCAAACGGGTGCAGGTGGAGCGGAAGATGAACAACGATAGCGGAATTAGCCGCAGAGCGGTTATGCTCGGTTCGGCCTTGCTGCCGGCGCTGGGAATGGCTTCCGCTCAAACGTCGAAAACCGTCGTCATTTCGAGCGCCAACGGCGAGCGCGCCACCGCCCGCGCCATGGGGATTCTGAATGCGGGTGGCGACACGCTGGACGCGGTCGTCGCGGGCGTCAACATCAACGAGGAGGACCCCGAGGACACCTCCGTCGGCTATGGCGGGTTGCCCAACGAAGAAGGCGTGGTCGAACTGGATGCCAGCGTGATGCATGGGCCGACGCGGCGGGCCGGGTCGGTGGCTTCCATTCGCGGGAACAAGACGCCATCCAAGATCGCCAAATTGGTAATGGAGCAGACGGACCACATCATGCTCGTGGGCGCCGGCGCTTCAAAATTCGCCCAGGAAATGGGCTACCCCGAGCAGGATCTGCTCACCGAGAAATCGCGGATGGCGTGGCTCACCTGGAAAATGTCGATGCGCGATCCGGAGGGCCACAGCAATTGGGGACCGGGCCTGGACGCGCCCAAGCCGAAGACCATGTCACGGCTGAAGGAGATGTTTCCGCAGGCGGATGAGGCGACCCTCACCTGGGCATGGGAGATGGCCGGGCACCCCACGCACGGCACCATCAACTGCTTGTCGCGCAACGCCAAAGGCGAGATGTCCGGCGTCACCACCACCAGCGGCTTGGCCTGGAAGATTGCGGGCCGCGTGGGCGATTCGCCAATTATCGGCGCGGGATTGTATTTGGACCAAGACGTGGGCGGCGCGGGATCTACGGGACGCGGCGAAGAGAATATTCGGATTGTGGGCGGACATACCGTCGTGGAGAATATGCGCCATGGAATGGCACCGCGGGAGGCTTGTTTGGAGGCTTTGAAACGCGTCGCGCGGAATTTCGACAACGACATGCAGCGGCTGGAAAAAGTAGATCTGAATTTTTATGCGCTGCGGAACGATGGCGAGTACGCTGGCGCATCGCTGTGGAACGGTTACATACGCGCGGGCAAGCTCAGTCCCACGCGCTTCGCGGTCAACGACGGCGGCGCCACCAGCCGTCTGGAGACCTGCGCGTATCTATTCGAACGAAAGGCGTGATACCAGCGCCGCGGCTTGATACTTTAAGCAATTATCGGTCGTCCGACGAATGGCCCAGATCTTTCATCACAGCACGAATACCTTTTCGCGCATCACGATCTTCGGCGCGGTGTTCATCCTCGCGTTTCTAACCTGGTGCTTCGCCACGCTGGACAGGTCGGGTTACGAGACGCGCCAAGGGGAGGTGCGCGAGCAGCCCGTTCCCTTCAGCCATTTGCACCACGTGGCGGACGACGGGATCGACTGCCGCTACTGCCATACCACCGTCGAGACTTCCAACACCGCCAACATTCCGCCCACCAAGACGTGCATGAACTGCCACTCGCAGATCTGGAGTACCGCGCCGATGCTGGAGCCGGTGCGCGAGAGTTTCCGCAGCGGGACTTCGATAAGCTGGACGCGCGTACACGACCTGCCGGACTATGTATATTTCAATCACAGCATTCATGTAAATAAAGGTGTCGGCTGCGAAACATGCCACGGCCGGGTGGACAAAATGCCGCTGATGTACCAGCAGAATTCATTGCAGATGCAATGGTGTCTGGACTGCCATCGGAATCCGGAACTGCATGTCCGGCCGCGCGCGGAAGTCTTCACCATGGGATACGAACCAGCCGAGGATCAAGAGGCCATGGGACGCCGCCTGGTGGCGGAATACAAGATTCAAGATGCACGCACGTTGACCAGTTGCAATACTTGCCACCGCTAGAGTGAAGATGAGTGAAACGAACAGACCGCTAAATTCGGACGACGACGACGCGCCGCAAGCCGCGCGCAAGCTGGATCTGGCCGGCGTGCGCGCCCTGCTGGAGAAATCCCACGGGCGCGAGTACTGGCGCAGCTTGGAGGATCTGGCTCAGACGGACGCATTCCAGGACCTGATGCATCGCGAATTCCCGCGCTACGCGTCGGAGTGGGAAGACGGCGACAGCCGGCGCAACTTCATCAAGCTGATGGGGGCGTCGCTGGCACTGGCGGGATTGACGGCGTGTACGCGGCAACCCACAGAACTCATCACACCTTACGTCCGGCAGCCCGAGGAATTGGTGCCGGGGCGTCCGCTGTTTTTCGCTACGGCCATGCCGCTGGGCACCGCCTCTACCGGATTGCTGTTGGAAAGCCACGAGGGGCGTCCCACCAAGGCGGAAGGCAATCCGGACCATCCAGCCAGCTTGGGCGCGTGCGATGTGTATGCGCAGGCATCCGTGCTGGGGTTGTACGATCCGGATCGCTCGCAGGCGCTGTCACTGGAGGGCGAGATCCGGTCGTGGGGCGCGTTCCTCGGCGCAGTCCAGCAAGCCATGACGCAGCAGAAGGCCAAGCGCGGCGCGGGGCTGCGTATTCTGACCGAGACGGTGACGTCGCCCACACTGGCGAACCAGCTCAAGGAAATGCTGGCGGCTTTTCCAGCGGCCAAGTGGCACCAATGGGAGCCGGCCGGCGCGCATTCGTCCGTGGCGGGCGCGCGGCTGGCTTTTGGCCAGCCGGTCAACACGGTTTACGATCTGCGCGGCGCGGACGTGATTGTTTCGCTTGACGCCGATTTTCTTGCTTCCGGACCGGGCAGCCTGCGATACGCGCGGCAGTTTTCCGCGCGGCGGCGGGTGCGCGGCGAGCAGACCGAAATGAACCGGCTTTACGTGGCGGAGCCGATGCCCACCCCTACCGGCACCAAAGCCGATCATCGGTTGCCGCTGCGCGCCGCCGACGTGGAACAGTTCGCGTGGACCCTGGCTGCGGCGCTGGGCGCAGATACGGGCGGGCGCAAGGGCGCATCCACTGCGGCCGACAAGTGGATCGTTCCCGTGGCGCGGGACCTGCTGAAGCATAAAGGGGCCAGCCTGGTGATCGCCGGCGAGCAGCAGAGCCCCACGGTGCACGCGCTGGCGCATAGCATGAACGCGATCCTGGGCAACGTGGGCAAGACCGTTCTGTACACGGACCCTGTGGAAGCCAATCCCGTCGATCAGGTGGCTTCGCTCTACGATCTGGTGAAAGATCTGGACGCCGGCTCGGTCGATTTACTGCTGATACTGGGCGGCAATCCCGCATATAACGCGCCGGTCGAATTGGGCTTTCGTGACCGGCTGAAAAAGGCCGCCTTGCGCGTGCACCTGAGCTTGCACGAGGACGAAACCAGCGAGCTTTGCCATTGGCACTTGCCCATGGCGCATTACCTGGAAACGTGGAGCGATTGCCGGGCGCACGATGGCACGACCACCATCATGCAGCCGCTGATCGCGCCGCTCTACGCGGGCAAGTCCGCGCACGAAGTGCTGACGATGCTGACGGGGCAACTGGAACGCACCTCGTACCAGACTGTGAAGGACTACTGGGCCACGCAGCATACCGGCGGGGATTTCGAAGCTTGGTGGCGCAAGGCAGTGCACGATGGCGTGGTTCCGAATACGGCGCTGCCGGCCAAGAGCGTAACGCCGCACACGAGATGGGCGGCATCGCTTCCGCAGCCGGCCAATCCGCACGGCTTGGAACAAGGCTTGGAAGTGGTTTTCCGTCCCGACCCTGCGGTGTATGACGGCCGCTTCACCAACAATGGATGGCTACAAGAGTGGCCCCGCCCAATCACGCAGCTTACCTGGGACAATGCCGCGATCTTCAGCCCCAAGACCGCGCAGGAGAAAGGCGTCGTCTCAACCGATCTGGTGGAGATCGCATATCGCGGCTACAAGATGCGCGCGCCCGTTTTCATCCAACCGGGGCACGCCGATGGTTCCGTGACCATGCATCTGGGCTATGGAAGGACGCGATCCGGGCACGTGGGCACGCGCATCGGCTTCAACGCGTATGGCATGCGCACTTCTGAGGCGCTTTGGCAGGATTACGGCCTGGAAGCGCGCAAAGTGGGCAGCGATTACCTGTTGGTTTCCGTGCAGGATTATCACGCGCTCGACACCGGGCGGCACACCATCGAGAAGGCGGACATCGCGGATTACCGCAAGAATCCGAATGTGATTCAGGAGGATTTCGAGCAGCCGGCGCCGGGTCTGACGCTCTATCCCGGGTTTACCTACGACAAATACGCGTGGGGCATGGCCATCGACCTGACCGCCTGCACCGGCTGCGGCGCGTGCGTGGTGGCCTGCCAGGCGGAAAACAATATCGCGGTGGTCGGCAAGGAAGAAGTGCATCACGGCCGCCATATGCACTGGCTGCGCGTCGATAGCTATTACCATGGAGACATCGCCAGTCCGGAGATCTACAATCAGCCGGTGCCTTGCATGCAGTGCGAGAATGCGCCGTGCGAGTTGGTGTGTCCGGTGCAGGCCACCAGTCACAGTAGTGAAGGCTTGAACGACATGGTGTACAACCGCTGCGTGGGTACCCGCTATTGTTCGAACAACTGCCCCTATAAGGTGCGCCGGTTTAACTTCTTCCTATTCTCCGATTGGAATACGCAGCAATTCAAGCTGCAGCGGAATCCGGACGTGAGCGTGCGCAGCCGCGGCGTGATGGAGAAGTGTACTTACTGCGTGCAGCGCATCAACCGCGCCAAAATCGATTCCGAGAAAGAGGATCGCAAGGTGCGCGATGGAGAGATTCTGACGGCCTGCCAGGCTACGTGTCCAACGGAGGCGATTATTTTTGGCAATATCAACGACCCGGACAGCCGGGTAGCCGGGATGAAAAAGGAAAAGACGAACTACGGGCTGCTGGCGGATTTGAATACCAGGCCGCGCACGACTTATCTGGCGGCGTTACGCAATCCGAATCCGGAGATGGAAGGATGAATGAGGCACGTGGCGCAGGCACTCCTGCCGACGCTGGTAGACTTTGTGGGCGAGCTTCGCTCGGCCTGCGCCGGCAAGAGTCCCGGCGCGGCAGGCTGAGAGCCCGCGCCACCAACTATAGCTAAACATGGCTGACGAAAGACAAATCGCGGACGAGTTGCAGCCGGAGCCGGTGATCGCTCCGGGCTACACGTTCGGCACGGTTACCGACCAGATCGCGTCCGTGGTCCTCACCCGCCGCACGCCGGTATTCTGGATCGCGTGCTTCGCCGGGGGCTTCTCCCTGTTGCTGCTGTTCCTCTGGTCCGTAGTGTTGCTATTCGCCAAAGGAGTCGGCATTTGGGGCATCAAGATCCCCGTCGGCTGGGGATTCGCCATCACGAATTTCGTCTGGTGGATCGGAATCGGACACGCCGGCACGCTAATTTCGGCGATTTTGCTGCTGCTGAATCAAACCTGGCGCAACTCCATCAACCGTTTCGCGGAAGCCATGACGCTGTTCGCAGTAGCCTGCGCGGGCATGTTCCCGCTGCTGCACATGGGCCGGCCGTGGTTGTTCTACTGGATGTTCCCCTATCCCAACTCCATGGGCGTGCAGCCGCAATTCCGCAGCCCGCTGGTATGGGACGTTTTCGCAGTTTCAACCTACGCGACGGTGTCTCTGCTTTTCTGGTTCGTGGGCCTGCTGCCGGATCTGGCGACCCTGCGCGACCGCTCCGAAAACCGCATGGCGCGCGGCATCTACGGCATTCTGGCCATGGGCTGGCGCGGTTCCGCGCGGCATTGGTCCAACCACGAAATGGCTTCGCTGCTGCTGGCCGGACTGGCCACGCCGCTGGTGCTCTCGGTACACACGGTGGTCAGCTTCGACTTCACGGTGGCCATCGTGCCCGGTTGGCACAGCACGTTCTTTCCACCCTATTTCGTGGCGGGCGCCATATATTCCGGATTCGCCATGGTGCTGGTCCTGGCCATTCCCCTGCGTCACGTCTACGGATTGCAGGGCCTGATCACCGATAAGCATCTGGAAAACTCGGCGAAGGTCATGCTGGCGACCGGCTTGATCGTGGGTTACGCCTATATGCTGGAGACGTTCACGGCCTGGTACAGCGGCAATGTCTATGAGAGCGCAGCCCTCTGGCACCGCATGACTGGGCCATATGCCTTCGCTTATTGGTTTCTGATCACTTGTAATATCGTGGCGCCGCAGGCGCTCTGGTTCAAGAAGATGCGCAGCACGCCGGCGCTGCTCTTCGTCGCTTCGCTGGTAGTGCTGGTGGGCATGTGGCTGGAGCGCTTCGTCATCATCGTATCCAGCTTGGCGCAGGATTACCTCATATCTTCCTGGCGCGTTTTCACTCCCACGCGCTGGGATTGGGCCACTTACGTGGGCACCATCGGCCTGTTCACGTTCCTGTTCTTCCTGTTTATCCGGCTGCTGCCGATGATCTCGATATTCGAAGTGCGCACGCTGCTGCCGCAAGCCAAAGTCGAGGAGGAGACCGAAGGATGAAGCCTCCCATTTACGGCGTGATGGCCGAATTCAACAATCCCACCTCCCTGGTGAATGCTGCCCGCGAGGCGCGCGTCCGCGGCTACCGCAAGCTGGAGGCGTATTCACCATTCCCCATCGAAGAGTTGACCGAAGCGCTGCATTTGCCGAAAAGCAAGCTGCCGCTGATCGTGCTGATCGGCGGAATTTTGGGAGGGCTGACCGGCTACCTGATGCAATATTACGTGACGGTGATCTATTTCCCGATCAATGTCGCCGGGCGCCCCCTGCATAGCTGGCCGATGTACATCGTGATCACCTTCGAGCTGACCATATTGTTCGCCGCGATTTCGGCGGTCTTCGGTCTGCTGGCCGTGTGCGGATTGCCGATGCCGTATCACCCGGTGTTCAACGTGCCGCGATTTGCCCTGGCTTCGCGCAGCCGGTTTTTCTTGTGCATTGAAGCCAGGGATCCGTTGTTCGATCGCAAGGCCACCGAGGAGTTCTTGGACAGTCTGGATGCGCGGAGGGTCACCGAAGTTGCGCACTGACAGGCCATCCCGCAATGTTGCAAACGCAATGGTGGGGCGGTCCCCCTGGACCGCGGCCGACGCCCTCGTCGGCCTGTCGCGAGTAACGCAGAACTTGATTCCTGGGACTAAGAGCGGGTCCAGGGGATCCGCGCGGACCAGGGGGCCCGCCCCACCCCGGAAGCCGGCTGAAAGCCGGCTGCGGCCAAGATTGGCAGCCCCACAAGACGGTATTACAAGTTCAGCGGCTTTCAGGCGGCTTTGTCTGCCCCTGCTGGGCCTAGCCGCCCTCCTAACCGGCTGCCGGCAGGACATGCAGGATCAACCCAAATACATCCCGCTGCGTCCCAGCACCTTCTTCGACGACGGCCGTTCCGAGCGCCCGCTGGTCGAAGGAACCGTGGCGCGCGGGCACCTGAACGCCGATTCCGCCTTCTACACCGGAAAAGTCGACGGCAAGCCGGTCGACGCTTTGCCCTTCCCCGTCACGCGCTCCGTGTTAGACCGGGGACAGGAGCGTTTCAATATCTATTGCGCACCCTGTCACGACCGGCTGGGCACCGGCCACGGCATGATTGCCCAGCGCGGATTCAATCATCCGCCGCCGCAGTCTTACCACATTGACCGCTTGCGACAGGCCCCTGTAGGGTACTTTTTCGACGTGATCACGAATGGGCTGGGCGCCATGCCGGATTACGCGGCCCAGATCGAGCCGCGCGACCGTTGGGCCATCGTGGCTTACGTGCGCGTCTTGCAGTTGAGCCAGAATGCCTCGTTGAACGACGTGCCGCCCGAGGAGCGGGCCGCGCTGGCCAAGGGAGCGTCGAAGTAAATGCCATCCGCGACTCAACAGCGATCCTTCGAAATCCCGCCGGATCTCCTGCGCGACATGCGCGGCTGGCGGACGCGCTCCCTGGGCATCGGCGCGGTGGCGCTGATTCTCAGCATCGTCGGCGGCTTGTTCAATGCGGACCAGTTTTACCGCTCCTATATCTGGTGCTATATGTTCTTCATCGGCGTGCCGCTGGGATGCACCGCCCTGCTGATGCTGCAATACCTCACCGGAGGCGCATGGGGCATGGTCATCCGGCGCCCATGCGAAGCGGCGTCGCGCACGCTGCCGCTGCTGCTGATTCTGTTCATCCCCATCGTCATCGGCATTCCGCACCTGTATCAGTGGTCGCACCCGGACATCGTGGCCCGCGACCCTGTTCTGCTGCACAAGCAGGTTTATCTGAACGTGCCTTTTTTCCTTGTCCGGGCGGGCCTGTATTTCGTGGGCTGGCTGCTGATCGCACACCTCTTGTACCGGTGGTCGGGCGAACAGGATCGCGGCAATACGCGCGCCGCCGGGCGTTTGGAAGCGCTCAGCGGTCCGGGCCTGATCTTCTTCGGGTTCAGCGTCACTTTCATGGCGGTCGACTGGATTCTGTCGATCAATCCGCACTGGTTTTCTACGATTTTCGGCTTGCTCTTTATTGCCGGCGAAGCGCTGTCGGCATTGGCGTTCCTGATTTGTTTGCTGGTGATCCTCAGCAGCCGGCCGCCGCTCTCGGATGTTCTCACGCACCGGCATCTGCACGACGTCGGAAAGCTGCTGCTGGCGCTGGTGATGGTGTGGGCGTATTTTTCGTACTCGCAGTTGTTGGTAATCTGGTCGGGCAATCTGCCGGAAGAAATTCCGTGGTACTTGAACCGTTTCGCCGGAGGATGGCAGTACATTGGGGTGGCGCTGGCGCTCCTTCAATTCGCGCTGCCCTTCGCCCTGCTGCTTTCGCGGGACCTCAAACGCGATTTCAAGCTGCTGCGGGCGGTGGCCATAATCGTCATCGCAATGCGTTTCGTGGATCTTTATTGGATGGTCGCGCCGGATTTCCATCCAGGGCATTTCACGGTGAGTTGGATGGATTTCCTGCTGCCTATCGGGCTAGGTGGTATCTGGCTGGCGGTGTTCTTGTGGCAACTGGAACTACGCCCGCTCATGCCGCTGGGCGATCCGCATCTCGAGGAGGCGCTGGAACATGGCCGGCAATAACGTTCACGCTGGCGATGAGCCGCGCAACCCGCACGTCCATCACGAGCCGGGGGACGTGAACGCGCGAGCTCTGACAAAGTTCGGGATGGCCATGGCTGGTCTGATCGTCGTTTTCCTGGTTGGTTTATGGGGCATGTTCGACTATCTGAAGAACCGTGCGGCGGAGTTGGGGCTGCCGCCGTCGCCGGCGGCTATGGTGAATGCCGAAAAGCATCCGCCCGACCCTCAACTGCAGCGCCATCCGGCGCAGGATATGCGGGACTGGCGCGCCACGGAGGATCGGGCTTTGCGCCAGTATTCGTGGATCGATCCGGACAAAGGAATCGTGCAGATACCCGTGCAGCGGGCCATGGAGTTGATCGCGCAAAGGGGCTTGCCCAAATGAGGCCGAATCTTCATTGGAAGGCGGCCAATACTGGCCGCAGCCGGCTTTCAGCCGGCCTGCTTGCTTTACTCCTGGCCACATCCCCCGCATGGGCCCAACCGGCCCAGCCCGCGCCCGCCCAGCCATCGGCCATGCGCAACCCCGATTCCAAGCCTGCCCCGCTGCCGGCGGCCCTGCAGGGTGTAACCATCGAACAGAATCTCAACCACCAGGTTCCGCTCGATCTCGTTTTTCGCGATGAGTTCGGCCGTTCGCTGCCCCTATCCACTTACTTCAACGGGCACAAGCCTGTGCTGCTGGCCCTGGTTTACTACACTTGCCCCATGCTTTGTAACTTGGTCCTGACCGGCATGGAGAGCAGCCTGCGGGCCATCTCACTCGATCCCAGCCGCGATTTCGAAGTGGTCGCCGTGAGCTTCGACCCGCACGACACGCCCGAGATCGCGGCGGCCAAGCGCGCCAATTACTTGCAACGGTATCGCCGCCCCAACACCGCCAACGGCTGGCATTTCCTGACCGGAGACGAAGCCTCCATCGAAGCGCTGACTTCGGCCGTGGGTTTTCGTTATAAGCTCGATCCGGCTACGGGACAATACGCGCATGCCAGCGCCATCATGATCCTCACTCCCGAAGGCAAACTCTCACGGTATTACTACGGCGTGGAATATGCGCCGCGCGATGTGCGATTGGGACTGGTGGAGGCGTCCCAAAACAAAATCGGCTCGCCGGTGGATCAGATCCTGCTGTTCTGTTATCATTACGATCCGGCCACCGGTAAATACGGCGCCATCGCCATGAACATGATCCGTTTCGGAGGCGCCATTTTCGTCCTGATTTGCGGCACATTCCTGTTCTTCGCATGGCGCCGCGACTGGCGCAGAGATCGCCGTGTTTTGAGGCAGGCTAGATAATGGGTTCCGACTTACCTCTATTTCCGGTGCAGGCATCCAGCATAGCTCCCAGTGTGGACCACCTGGTCTACTTCCTGCTGACCGTGGCGGTCTTTTTCTCCGTGGGAATTTTTTTCACGATTTTCTACTTCGCGGTCCGATACCGGCGGCGTTCCGAATCGGAACTGCCGGTTCCCTCGGAAGGCGCCATGACCCTTGAGATTCTATGGAGCGTCATTCCGTTCGGCCTGACGATGATCATGTTCGTGTGGGGAGCCAGCGTGTTCTTCACGATCTCCCGCCCGCCGGACGACGCGCAACAAATATATGTGATCGGCAAACAGTGGATGTGGAAGATACAGCATATGGAAGGGCAGCGCGAGATTAACGAGCTGCATATCCCGGTGGGCCAGGCCGTTAAACTGAGAATGACGTCGGAAGACGTCATTCACGACTTCTTTGTGCCCGCCTTCCGCACCAAGGCCGATGTGCTGCCGGGACGTTATACGACTGTCTGGTTCAAGCCGACGAGGCCCGGTAAGTACCACTTATTCTGCTCCCAGTATTGCGGCACCAATCACTATGCCATGATCGGCTGGGTTTATGTAATGGCTCCCCAGGATTATCAAGCATGGCTGAGCGGCGGCGCGACCGGCTCGCTGGCGTCCAGCGGCGAGAAGCTGTTCCAGACCTTTGCCTGCGCGAATTGTCACCACCTGAGCGGCGCGCCGGGCAGGGGACCGGATCTGCCAAACCTCTATGGCACACAGGTGGAGCTGGCCGACGGCGGAAATGTCAAATTCGACGAAGACTACATCCGGGAGTCGATTTTGAACCCAGCCGCCAAAATTGTCAAGGGCTATCAGCCGATCATGCCAACGTTCCAGGGGTTAGTAACGGAGGAGAATGTGCTGCAACTGATCGAGTACATCAAGTCATTGACGCCGAAGGAGGCCCGCCCGCCGGCTGGCGCAGCGGCAGCCACGTCAAAGCGGAAATCCACCAAACAATAAGACTATGATTACCGAAGCGGTACAAGAGCGCGAGAATTACCTCAACACGAGTCACGGCATCAAGTCATGGCTGCTCACCAAGGACCACAAGCGCATCGCTCTGCTGTATCTGCACACCATCACGTTTTTCTTTTTCCTGGGCGGTATCTTCGCTACGCTGATTCGGCTTGAGCTGCTCACGCCTAAAGGCAGCCTGGTGTCCGCGGATACTTACAGCAAGCTATTCACGCTGCACGGCGTGATCATGGTCTTTTTTTTCCTGATACCCTCGATTCCCGCCACGCTCGGAAATTTCTTCCTTCCCATGATGATAGGCGCCAAGGATCTGGCGTTTCCACGAATCAATTTGTTGAGCTGGTATTTGCTGGTAATTGGCGGCTGCTTTGCAATGTACGCCATGCTGGCGGGCGGTGTGGATACCGGGTGGACGTTCTATGTCCCTTACAGCAGCAATTACTCCAATACCTACGTAATCGCCACCGGCCTTGGCATCTTTATCGCCGGATTCTCCTCGATTCTCACGGGGCTGAATTTCATCGTAACCGTGCACCGCATGCGGGCTCCCGGAATGACGTGGTTCCGCCTGCCCTTGTTTGTGTGGTCGAATTACGCGACCGCTCTGATTCAGGTGCTGGGCACCCCGGTGATCGCCATCACGCTGGTGCTGCTGATCTGCGAACGTACGCTCCACATCGGAGTTTTCGATCCCGCGCGCGGCGGCGATCCTGTGCTGTTTCAGCACCTGTTCTGGTTCTATTCGCATCCCGCGGTCTATATCATGGTGCTGCCGGGCCTGGGAGTAATCAGCGAGTTGGTGTCCGTGTTCGCCAAGAAGCCGGTCTTCGGATATAAGGTGGTGGCGTTTTCCAGCGTGGCCATCGCAGTGCTCGGCTTTCTGGTTTGGGGCCATCACATGTTTGTGTCCGGCCAATCCGTCTACGCCGGCCTGGTTTTTTCTTTCCTCAGCTACTTCGTGGCCATCCCGTCGGCCATCAAAGTGTTCAACTGGACTGCCACGCTGCATAAAGGATCCATATCCTATGCGACCCCCATGCTGTATGCATTCGGGTTTATCGGCCTGTTCACCGTCGGTGGACTAACCGGCTTGTTCGTGGCGTGCCTGGGCGTGGATGTCCACGTTCACGACACGTACTTCGTGATCGCCCATTTCCATTACATTATGGTGGGTGGCACGATCATGGCGTATCTCGGCGGGCTGCATTATTGGTGGCCTAAAATGTCCGGCCGCATGTACCCCGAGGCTTGGGCGAAGCTGTCCGCGCTGGTCATCTATTTGGGCTTCAATCTGACCTTCTTCCCGCAATTCATTCTGGGTTACCTAGGCATGCCGCGGCGCTACTGGACTTACCCGGATGAGTTCCAGGTGTTGCATGTCATGTCCACCGCGGGCGCGTCCGTGCTGGCGGTCGGATATCTGATGCCGCTGGTTTACTTTATGTGGTCGTTGCGGTATGGACGCATCGCCGGGCCGAATCCGTGGGGCGCGACTGGCCTCGAATGGCAGACGCCTTCGCCGCCGCCCGCTCACAACTTCGAGGAAACGCCGGTAGTGACGACGGAGGCCTACGACTACGCCGCGCTGGCCGCGATGGAGGAGGCCAAAGTTGGATAGTTACATCGAAACCCCCGAACTGCGGGAGCAGTTTGAAACGCCCACGCAGCAGAAGGAAACCTCCACGCTGGGAATGTGGATCTTCCTGGTGACCGAGATTATGTTCTTCGGAGGACTGTTCTTGGCTTATACGATTTACCGGAAGGAGTTCGCGACCGTGTTCGGGCTGGCCAGCAGTACGCTCGATGCAGCGATCGGCGCGGCCAACACGGCGGTCCTGATATGCAGCAGTTTCACTATGGTGCTGGCCGTGCGCGCCGCGCAGATCGGCAGCCGCAAGGCGCTGATCGTGTTTCTGATCCTGACCATCCTATTGGGCGGAATTTTTCTGGGCGTCAAGGCATATGAATGGAACCAGAAATTCGAGGAGCATCATGTGCCGGGTCCGGCGTTTTATCTGGAAGGCGTGCCCCCAGGCGGCCAAGGGCCGGCGCAACTGTTTTTCTCGCTGTACTTCACTATGACCGGGCTGCACGCCTTGCACATGTTGATCGGCGAGGGTCTCATGTTGTTCCTACTCTGGCACGCATACGCGCGTAAATACACTCCGTCATATTACACGCCAGTGGACATCGGCGGGCTCTACTGGCACTTTGTCGACATCGTCTGGATCTTTCTGTTCCCGCTGCTCTATCTGATAGCCCGTCACCAACACTGATATGCATGAACACGTGGATTCGATCAAAACCTACACCCTGGTGTTTTTCTCGCTGCTGGCTCTGACCGCCGCCACGACAGCGGTGGCCTACACAGACTTGGGGCCCTTCAACATCGTCATGGCGCTATTCATCGCGGTGCTAAAGATGTTGCTGGTGGCGCTGTTTTTCATGCACCTGCGGCACAGCACCATCCTGACCAAAGTCGTGGTCGGCGGCGGGATGCTGTGGCTGGCCATCCTTCTCGTGTTCAGCCTCGCCGACTTCGTCACGCGCGGCTGGCTGCCGGTGCCCGGGAAGTAGCAGGCCCGATCTTGCTAAAATCGAACTGTATCCTGGGCATGGGCGCGTAGCTCAGGCGGATAGAGCAACTGCCTTCTAAGCACAGCAACCCGCTCCAAAACTTTTCTTGGTTCACCTCCACTTCTAAGGTTTTCAACAACTTGGGGAATCTGCTTCCCGCTCGAAGCCAACCCAAGTCACCTCAACGCCAGGGGTTTTGTCACGGTTTTGCCACGGTCCGCTCAGGTTGGATCATCCACATTCTGCCTCCATCCATGGCGGCGGTCCAAAGAAGCTTTCGACTGTTCGATTCGCCTCCGAGTCCGCAAACAACACTTCCGGATTCGTACCTCGCAGGGGCATTAAGCCGTTTCACTGTTGCCGAGTTTCAGAATCTTGTTTAGGCAGTGCGACGCCAGTTCGTTGGAACGGACCTTTGAGCGGGCTTCCTTCGATTGAGGGCTCGGTTCGTCCCGATTTTTGCCAGGGTCCGCTTGGTGGCCATAAACCTGATGCTTGACTCTCGGCACTGGCCGCGCCAACTGGGTACAAGAGAAACTCTCGAACGGCGTCGTTGACAAAAGCAAATCGTCGGGCGCTGTGAAGCGGCTTTTCCTAAGGTATGCCCGCGATTGGGTACGCTTCGCGACGTCGCCGGATAGTTCGGCGAGAAAGACTCTCAGACCGCCAGGGGTCCAGCTTCGTCTTGCGCCGTTCGAAGGTGGCTCTCAGCGCCGAACCAAGAGACGCCGCCTGGAACGGAATGTTCGTGCGAGGAACCAAATGTCGTAAAAGTCTTTCATGCGGCTGTTGAGCATGCCAAGGCTGACAATAGCCTCCAGCTTCTCGGCCACGACCGTATTCATGGAAAGAGTCTGACGGGACCTACGCCGAGAGAAGTTCTTGAGGCGCCTGTCTTTTACACCATGTGTTTGCTTTCGAGAAGTCTCACGATCCACCTGGCCGTCAGGCGCCTTCGTCAGGGCAAGGCCTTCGCGCTCGTATTTTACTGGGGGGTGACAATTGCGCTGGGGGGAGCCTTTCTCTGTGGCACCGCCAGCGAGTGGCATCGCTTGATTTATGAGAAGGGCCTGACCATCCACACGAACTTGTTTGGAACGACATACTATTCACCGGTCGGATTACATGGTTGTCACGTGACAGTAGGCCTAATCCTTCTATCTGTAGTTGCCCTCCTAGCGCTTATGGGCTCCGTTAAGCAGCAGCATGCGGAGCGATTGGATGTGTTATCTATTTATTGGCATCGTGTGCCAGAAACACGTCAGTGAGCAGCGCACGCAAATGCACCGAGGCGTTCAGGTTGTCGATCAATTGAGAACTGATCTCACGCTGGCCCAGCACGAGTTCCAGGGCCGCCAGCGAATCCCTCGCATCGCGCTCCAACACGGCCAGGAATGCCGGCCGGTCTTCCCCCATTGCCTCCGCACAGCTTTCCGCGAGCCCGCTGAGAGCGTTGACCGCGCGAGTCAAAAAGTTCCTGACCTGTTTGCCCGACTCGCTGCCCTTGTCGCTCGGGAGACCCTGCGCGGCATAGGCCAGCATGAACTCGTAACATTCCTCGAGAGCCTCAAAGCGTTTCTCAATCTCCGCGGCCATAAATCATGCCTCCCTGTCCGTCCGGTTCGATCCCGGCTGCGATACTTCCACGGCCCACCGCTGCGGGTCGTAGTGTTCCAGATAGAACTCGCGTCGCATCGTTCCGAAGACCATCGACTTGGTGATGTCCAGTTTTTCCGGACGAACCGCGAAGTATACGTGCACCATGACCAGGGCGATGAGTCCGATGCCGGCCAGTCCGTGCAGCACATACATGAGGCCCCACGTCATGTCGCTGAACAGATATGGATTGCGACGGAAGAAGATGGTGTGGACGCGGGACATCATGAACACGCCGGTGCCGATCGCCGACAAGCCGGTGGCGATGATCGCGCCGTGGTAGAGTTTGTTCTCCAGCGGGTACTTTGCGAACTTACGCGGCGGCGGCGCCGGGCGGCCCATGAATCGCCGCACTCTTCTCCACGCATCCACCATGTCGGCCCTGTCCGGCCAGATCGCCCAGAAGTCCAACCAAAAGGAAGCATGAATCACGTGAAAGACGATGGATACCGTCAGGACGCTGCCGGCGATCCAATGATAAGTCACCCAATTGAACTGCACACCAACTTTTGGCAGGAATGCCGTGAACAGCAGGGTAAACATCGAGGCTGCCATAATCCAGTGAAACAATCGCGCCGCCAGTGAATGCCGGGGAACCTGCCTGGGCAGTTCGGCGGCAAGCGCCGGGGAAACGCTGCCCGCAAATTCTTCCGCGGGCGCGAAATAACGCACGTAGATTGCATGCACAATAAGGAATACCAGGCCCGCGATTCCAGCCACCCAAATCAGGAACCACGCCACGTGGATCGGGACACTCTGCCCCCAAGGGCTCGTGGCCCATTCGGTAATCCGCTTCAGGATGCCCATTTTGCTTCCTCCACTCCCCCAATCGCCCGTTTCACCAGGTTTCTCATCAAGGGGATTTTATAGGCGTTGAACTGCAGGGGGATGGCTCCCTCCACGGCGAGTTTCCCCGCCATTTCGCCCGTTGCCGGCGTCGCAAACTTTCCGCGAACGGCGTCTTCCACCCCCTTCAATCGCAAAGGCCGGGCGGCGGCGCCGTTCACCGCCAGACGGATGCGCTGGATGGTATTGCCGGAAACTTGCATCGCGGAGGCTACGTTCATCAACGCAAAGTCCCACACGTTCCGATCTCGCACTTTCTCGAAATAGAATCGCGCGCCCGCCCATGTGGACGGAATGTGAATGGCGGTTAAGAGGTCGCCGGGCCGGAGTATGTGCAGGCGGGTGATGTCGATTTCAGGCCCGATGAAGTAATCCTCGGCGTCGACCACCCGTTCACCCTTCGGCGTGCGCATAACGAATTTAGCGTCCAGCGCAATCAGCGCCGGAGCAGAGTCCGAGGGGTTCACCGCCACGCATCGCTCGGCATCGAGGATCGCGTGCTCGCGGTTGCGGCCTTCAGGCGTGTCGGCGTAGCAGATGTTGCCCCCAGCCCGATAGCACGGCCAGCCGGCGCGGTAATACCAACATCGCGCGTCCTGCGATACGTTGCCGCCGATGGTGCCTTGGTTGCGAATTTGCGGCGACGCGATCAACTCGGCCGCTTCAGCCAGAAGACCGTATTTCTCTTTGATGACGGGGTGCTTCACGATCTCCGTAAGCGTGGTCAACGCGCCGATTTCGACGCCGTCGCCAGCCGGGCGAATGCCTCTCATTTCCTCGATTCCGCTGAGGTCGACTAACACTTTCGGCCGTTTGATTCGATCCTTGAGCCAGTCGAAGCTGTCGAGCCCACCGGCCATAATCCAGGCATCCGCTCCATACTGTTGCAGAAGACGCTGCGCGTCATTGATGGACCTCGGCTGCACCAGATCGAATGCGGGCATGACGTCTCGTATTACCGACATAAGTCCTCTCGAATTAAATGTGCGCCATCAACGGATGTTGCATCGGCCGCCCGGCTTCGAGGGAAGTCAAAATCGTGTCGGCGTTCACCGGCGCCCGCCGAAAGATCTCGTCGCCCAGGGCGTCCGAGAGCGCATTTAAGACAGAGGCGCACCCGCCTCCGACCGGCGGCTCGCCGATACCGCGGGCGCCCACCGGAGTCTCGGGGTCCGGAATATCCAACGCCTCCCATTGCATGTTCACCGGCACATCCAGGATGGTTGGCGGCTTACTGTGGTGGAACCGCTTGGAGACCATCACGCCGTAGTGAGGATCGAACACCCACTTCTGGCCGATGGCGTGGCCGATGCCGAGGGTCGACCGGCCGAGAACCTGTCCGCCGAGCGCTCGCGGATGGATCACCGTGCCGACGTCGGCGTAGGCCAGAAAGTCCACGATGTAATACTTGCCGGTTTCTACATCCACTTCGATTTTGGCGAAGCTCGCCACGTAGGAATGCGTCATGCCATCGCGAGGATATTTGTCCTTGGCGGCCGCCACCAGCCCTTGTCCGGCCAGCGCCGCCACGGACGCTTTGGTCAATTTATGGACATCGTTTGGCGCTTCATGGCCATCGTACTTCCCGCCGAGTTCGATCGCGCGCTGGGCCGCCTGCGCGAGAGTCATACCGGCGGAGCCCTTGCGGAAGACCCGCTCGTTCGCGACAGTATAGTCCTCAGGCTTACCGCCCAGGCTCTTCGCCGCTATCTCCTGGAGCTTCTGCCTGGCATCCATCGCCGCGGCGTGAGCGGCCCGCGTCATCGCGTGCGTGGTCTGGCTGCCCCCCGACACGCACGTGAACGGAAGATTCCTCGACGTGTCGCCCCATATCACCTCGCATTTCTCCCAGGGCACGCCCAGAACCTCCGCGCCCGCGCGGTGTACGTCCATCACCGATTCGGTTCCCAGATTTCCGATACCGGACTGGAAGCGCACGCGGCCGTCGGGCGTAATGACGAGAAGTCCGTCAAAACCGATGGTGCCCCCGACGTAGCAGCTCAGCGACACACCAACTCCGCGCACCTTGGAGCCGATTCGCTTGGGACTCCGTGCCACCCTCGCCGTCCAGTCGAATTTTTCCGCGCCACGCTGGAGCGCTTCCTTGAGAAAGGCGCTGGTGGCGTGCTGCATTTGGCCGTTTACCAAAGGCCCGTATGGCGCTTTGCCTTCGGGGCAGTTGATGTAACGGATCGCCACCTGGTCCAGTCCCAGCTTGCGCGCCGCCTTCGCGATGATGGGTTCGACGATCGAAATGCCCTGCATCCCGCCAGGCGCGCTCTGCGCGCTGCGCGGCGGTGTGTTCGTCAGCACGGTCACCCCGCGCCAGCGAATGGCTTGAGGCTGGTACAACAGCGAAACCATGCGTCCCGATGTCGGGGCGTCGCCCTGCGCATCGTAAGGACC
>Ga0302326_10002828_pt1 | contig 41770 bp, 33 predicted proteins | sample Palsa_T0_3_FD_202264 | JGI IMG/M metagenome (GOLD analysis project Ga0302326, IMG submission 202264) | Peat permafrost microbial communities from Stordalen Mire near Abisko, Sweden - Palsa_T0_3 | ecosystem: Environmental > Terrestrial > Soil > Palsa > Peat permafrost | place: Sweden: Abisko... | reverse complement strand
CTGTAACGACCGCGCTCAGCGCTTTCCAGGGCAAGCTCGCGCGCCAGGCGGAGGCCAGCGCATACCCGGCCAGCATCGCCAGGCACATGGCCGGCAGCGTCAGATAATAATCCGTGATGTGGTCGCGTAGCGGGATCACCGGACCCAGCGTGATGCCGTACCAGGCCAGCAAAACCAGAGCCAGCCATTGCCTCCGCCACGCCTGATATATGGTGAAACCGATCAGCGCCACGCTGCACGCAGCCATCTGCGCGGTGCCCTCGACCGGAGAAAACGGAGTCAGATAGCGCAAATTGACTGGCTCGAACGCTCGCCGCCAGTAAGTCCAAACGATAGCCGGAATGGCGCCATCGATGTGCATCGTGTATGCCACCGTGCCGTGATTCGGCGCCAGAATCAAATGCAGTGTCGCGTATACCGCGGACGCCGCAAAGAACGGCAGCGTAGCTCTGAAATACTTCCGCGCGCACAGCAGCGTGTAACTTCCGATTAACAACGGGAACACTACATTAGTCTCCATCGCCAGGAAGCCGCACAGAAACGCCGCCCATGTCCAGCGATAATACCGGCGCTCGGAAGTCTCTATGTATCGCAGAAAGAAATGCAGCCCCAGCAGCAGGAAAAACCCGCAAAGCACCAGGATGTATTCGCAGCTCCACGACATCACGGTAGCCAGCTTGCCGTTAGCCACCCACAAAATCGCGGCCCAGAAACCCGCCGCGCGCGACCGCGTCAGGCGCGTAGTAATGGAAGCCAGCAACACCAGGTTCGCGAACTGAGTCAGGAACACCCAGATGTGGTAAGGCAGCGCGTCGGCCCCGAACATCCAGCCGAACGTCAGGAAAAACACGCGCTCGCTGAGCGGCCGCCAGGTCCCCTGCACGGTCGGCCGGAGAAGCGTGCCTACCAGGCTGCGCCCGCCATGTACCTGGTTGGGCAGATTCAGCCACACGAAATCATCCTGCTGGAACCATGCCAGTAGGCCCGGCCAGTACAGTATCAGGCATACCAGCGAAGGGATGGTCCACCACGCCGCGGTGAGGAGTTTCCGCTTCAACGAAAGATTATAGCCTGTGGCCCCGCGTTATAATTGCACCTGAATGGACGTTTACGAGGAGTTGGTGCGCCTCCGCAAGCTGGGCCAGAAGTGCGCCATCGCCACCATAGTCCAGGTGCGCGGATCCATTCCCAGCTACGAAAGCGCCAAGCTGCTGGTACGCGAGGACGGCTCCATGATCGGCACCATCGGCGGCGGTTGTGTGGAAGCCGAAGTCTGGAACGCCGCGCGCGAGGTGATGGAGACGGAGAAACCGCGGCATCTCAGCTTCAATCTCGGCCAGGACGCGGCTTATGATAATGGGCTGATCTGCGGCGGTCAGTTGGATGTCTTCGTCGAGCCGGTTCTACCCCAGCCGGGTGCATTTGTTTTTGGCGCCGGCCACATCTCCAAGAGCATCTCGAAAATAGCCAACCTGGCGGGATTTTCGACTACCATCGTGGATAACCGGGAGGCCTTCGCCAACCACGAGCGGTTCCCCGAAGCCGCCGGCATTTACGCGGAGGAGTACGAAGACGTTTTCCCAAAACTGTCCGTCAACGAGACCAGCTACATCGTCATCGTGACGCGCGGCCACCGCGACGATATGCGCGTGCTGCGCTGGGCGATAACCACTACGGCGCGGTACATTGCGATGATCGGCAGCAAGCGCAAAGTCATCAACGTGATCAAAGAATTGCAAAAGGAAGGCATTCAACGGGAACATCTCGAGCGCGTATTCGCTCCCATGGGTCTGGAGATCGGGGCGATTTCCCCGGAAGAGATCGCCGTGTCGGTCGTGGCTGAGATGATCGCCGTGCGCCGCAATGCGGAAGCCAACTGGCGGACGCTCTCCAAGTCGGTGTTCGCCGGCGAGTCGCTCCGCGCGCTGATGCCGCAGTGACTGCCGCCACTGAAAGTCTGTGGGGCGGACCCCCTGGTCCGCGGCCGACGCCCACGTCGGCCGGCCCGCTTGTCAAATTCAGCAATGGGAACTAAACGCGTAGCTAAATGGCTGGCTATCGCCGTCGGCGCGTTGCTGGCCGTGGGAATCCTGGCGCCCTACCTGAGCGGCGACCGCTTCGCGCCGCGCATACGATCCGCCCTCGAACGCGCGCTCGGCCGAAAAGTGGACCTGGGCGCGGTACACTTCAGCCTCTTCGCCGGCCCCGGCTTCTCCGTGGATAACGTGGTGATTCACGAGTACCCCGCCATCGACCTCGAGCCCATCGCTTACGTCGGCTCGCTTTCGGCCGTGCTGCGCCTGGCGTCGCTTTTCACCGGCCACCTCGAGTTCGCCTCCATACGGCTCGACGATGCCAGTATTAATGTAGCCAAGACGGGCAGCCCTTCGGGGCCCGGACACTGGAACTTCGAAGCGCTCCTGAACCGCGCCGTCATACGCTCCATTCCGGAATTGCACGTGCGCTCCGGGCGGATCAATTTCAAATTCGGCGATACCAAGTCCGTCTTCTATCTCACCGATACGGACCTGGACATTACCCCACCCTCGCGCGGCGCTTCCGATTGGAACGTCGAGCTTTCCGGCGAGCCGGCGCGTACCGACAAACCAGCCCACGGGTTCGGCCAATTCGTGGCGCGCGGCCGCTGGGTGCAAGCCGGCGCCGGCCGCCTGGACCTGCAGGTTCGCCTGGAGCAGGGCGCCGTCGGCGAGATCATCGCGCTGGTGCACGGCTACAACGCCGGCATACACGGCGCCGTCTCCGCGCGTATGCGGCTGACCGGCCCGCTCGACGACATACGTATCTCGGGCAGCATCGAAGTCCAGGACGTGCACCGCTGGGACCTGATGCCGCCGCACGAGCAAGGCTGGCCCTTCAATGTCGCCGGAAGGCTCAACCTCCCGGCGCAAACTCTAGAAGTGGAAACCAGCTCGGCCGGCGGCGCGGCGTTGCCTCTCTCGGTGCGCTTCCGCTGTTCCAACTATCTCTCCCGGCCCCGCTGGGGCGCGGCCCTGAACTGGAACCGCTTTCCCATCGCCCCGCTGCTCGACCTGGCCCGCCACATGGGCGCAGACCTCCCGCCCAAACTCAACATGACGGGAACGCTGGATGGCGCGCTGGGCTACTCCGGCCAGGGGAGCCTGCAAGGCGAGCTCGACTTTCACCAGGCCTCCATCGCCATTCCGGATTCGCCGCCCATCCGTTCCCAACAGGCGCGCCTGGTTTTCGACGGCGGCCATGCCCGCCTGGCGCCCACGCCCGTTCGCACCGCTCAAGACGAACAGGCGCGCATCGAAGCCGATTACGACTTTGCGGCGCAGTCCCTGCATCTGACCATCTCGACCGATGCCATGCGCGTCGAGTCACTCCGCGAGCAGGCCGCGCTGGCCACCGTCCCGTGGTTCGCCCAAGTCCCCAGCGGAACCTGGAAGGGACAGCTTCAATACCAGCTCTCGGCTGCCGCTCGGTCGAGTCCGGCCGAGACCGGTTGGACCGGCGACATCGAGCTCGACGATGCCCGCTTCCCCCTGCCCGGACTCGCCGAGCCGGTCGACGTGCAATCGGCCATGGCCCATATCGACGGGCCGTCGGTGATCGTCAACCGCATCCGCGCGCAAGCCGGCGGAATCGCGTTCCAGGGCGAGTATCAGTACCAGCCGCGCGTGGCTCGCCCGCATCGCTTGCGCGTCTGGATTCCGGATGCCGATGCCGCCGCGCTCGAGCGCCTGTGGATGCCGACTTTGCGCCACGGCCGCGGCCTGCTCGCGCGCGCGCTTAGCCTCGGCCGGACACCCACACCGGACTGGCTGTCCGATCGCCGCGTGGACGCCACCGTGCAGATCGGAGTTCTGCACCTGGGCGACTCCCAGGCGCGCGGCATCCAGACGCACCTCCTCTGGGACGCCACCAGGGCCGAATTCGACAATATGCATGCCCGTATCGACGGCGGCCGCCTCACCGGAACGCTATCCGTCAACCTGCGCGGCAGTCTGCCCTCTTACCATCTGGAAGCGCACTGTAAGGGCATCGAGTGGAAATCCGGCACGGTAGATACCGAAACGGTGCTGGAGTCCAGCGGCACCGGCGCGGAGCTGCTGGCTCATCTGCATTCCGCCGGTACCTTTGCGGCCAGCGGATTGGAAATGGAAGCTCTCCCGGATCTCGAAAGCGTCTCCGGCTTTTATGACCTGGTGTGGGCGCAGGCCGGACCGCTCCTGCGCTTCTCCGATTTGCAACTGGTTTCGGGGAGCGACACCTACACCGGCCAGGGCGCCACCCAGCCTGACGGCCAACTGCTCATCCAACTCTCCAGCGGCGCCAAGGAAATGCAGATGAGCGGCCCGCTCACCCAGTTGCAAGCTCGCTAAAGTAGGACTGGCCTCCGGCCTGTCCATTTTCCTGTGACTACTTGGCCGGCGCGGGCAGAGGCACTACCGTCACCTTATTCGCTTCGATGGTGATCGGCCGGCGGAAGTCGCCAAACAACGGCGAGACTACGTGCAGGTCGTATGTGCCGGGCTTGAGCAACAACCCTCCACCGGCATTATTCAGCTCATCCACGTATCCGTAATACCTGTCATTGATGTAGACGGCGCCAGTGTCTCCGGACGCGATGGATAGGAACGAATCCGCCTCACCGCCGCCCAGCCGGAACCTGCCGAATGGCGGCTGCGGAATCGGTAGCATTTTCAATTCGTAATGGATCTTGGCAGTCTTGCGCGAGACCACCGTGACCTTGGTGGTGTACTCCTCGTAGCGCGGGTCGCGGAAAGTCACTTCGACCGTGCCCACCGGAGCATCATACTTCTCGGGAACGGTGAACCGGTACGCCGGTCCGACATATTTGCCATTGATAAAGATCGCTGCATTGCTGGGCTTGCCGCGGGCCTTGATGTGTCCGATATCGTCCGCGCAAAGGACGGCCACCGAACACAGCACCGCCAGCACAACTCCCCATCGCTTCATTTTTCCTCCTTGGACGTTCAACCAAAATTAGGTTATCATACTTGCCGCGCCGGACCGCTCACGCTAAACGCGCCGGCGTGCTGGTTTTTTCGCCCGCTTTCCGGCTCACCCGCTCAGGCGCCCCTAAAAGAAAGGCCGGACCGCCAGCGGTCCGGCCTCTTCATCGCTGGCTGCCGAAGCAACCAGCACTCATGTCACTGTCACTATGGAACGGTAAGAACGACCGTAGTCGTCTCTGTCAAGCTTCCGCCTGTGCCCGTTATAGTAATCGTGTGGTTTCCGGCCTTGGCGTTCTGACCCACCTTGACTTTCATAGTTGACGTCCCCGCGCCCGGCGCCGCTATGGTGCTGGGGTTGAAGCCAACGGCTTCGGACTGTCCCTCTCCCGCCGCTGTCAGGGTAATCGCGGCGTTGAAACCGCCGGCGATACTTACGGTGATCGTGGAGGTTCCCGTACTACCCGGAGCGACGGTGATCGCTGTGGGTGATGCGCTGATGGTGAAGCTGGGAGTCAAGGTTCCGGTAAGGCTGTTGATCAGGCCGGCCCCGTTCGGACTGCCCCAGCCGGTCGCCAGATCGTAACCGATGGTTGCCGAATAACCGTTGCTGCCACTGGTGATGTCGTGGAAATCGGTGTCATAGCTCGGTCCCAGCCCAATGGTATAAAGCATCGGATTGATGAACCCGAGCGTCTTGCCGGTGTTAGCCACTTCCTGTTGATTGGCTAGAGCCAGGTAGCCCGCCCACATGGGCGTCGCAAAACTGGTTCCCCCATAATCGTTGGCAGTGCAGGTAGTTTGGTCGGCACAGACGTAGAAAGTGAAATTCGAGTTTGCCGAAACGTCCGGGCCGTTGCGATATGTTTTGGAACAAGCGGAGCAGCCGGCGGCCGTGGCCGTCTGCCAGGAGGGAATCGGAAACTTGTTCGGCGATATGCCGCCGCCGCCATCGGACCAGGCGGTTTCCGAGGCCCAGGGGCCGCCCGCGCTGCTTGTCTCCAGGTCCGTCCCGCCCACCGACGTAACATACACATCGTCTGCCGGGTAAATTTCGGAAGACGTCGTCCACTTACTGCTGTCGCCGGCCGCTTGGAACAGATTTTGACCCTGCGCCGCGAATTCCAGGAAGTACGGTTTGTCTGTATTGGGGTCCGCCGGGGTCCATGTCCACGAAGAGCTCAATTGCGCGTTAAGCGGACTGGCCGTAGCCATCGCGTTAAAAATGGCGGAATCGGTGGACCCCACGTACATCACCAGGCTGGCTAGCCCCGGGGCCATGCCGATCGCCTGAGTCATGTCTAAGGTCTGTTCGGTGTCGTCACAGCCTTGGGATGCGAGGCAGCTCGTGCTGGTCCCGTCCGTGGATAGCAGAGTGATAGGGACACTGTTCGTTTGACTCGCGTTCTTGAAGTATCTGTTCAGGTCGGCCAGATCGGTGCCGTAATACTCCAGCAACCCGAGTGACTGGCCGCTGCCGGTCAGAGCGGTTCCCTCGTAGTATGCCGCCCGCATGTCGCTGCCGCAGAAGGACTTACTAGGGCAGGAGCCGGTAGTGGCATTGGGTTGCACTCCCGGGGATCTGCGCACCAGGGCGGGCCGCGGGATGGAATAGTTGTCCAGGCCCGAGATGTGCCACAACGCCACCGACAGATCCGGTGTGGGCTCCCGGTCCGGCGCATAGAACGTGCGGTTTTCGGTGGGGTGCTGGTAGACGGCCATGGTCACATGGAAGGCTTGCTCAATGTTCGCCACTGGTCCTGTGACATCCACGTTCATGCGATTGCGCGAAGTGCCCACCACGCTAAGGCCCTTGGCTTGCGCGAAACTGATCACAGCGTCATAATCCTCCTGGCTGGGACCAAACATCGCGGTGAACTCTTCCACCGTGAGAAAGTTGTGGTAAGACGGGCTGGAAGGATTGTAGAGTTCCTGCAAAAGGCTCTCTAGTGCGTCCTGGTTGCGTTGCGGCAGAACCAGCACAAGGCGCATAGGCTGGGAAGCGGGAAGGCGTCCGACGGACCTCGCCTGCCCACTGCGGACCACATCGCGCACATGACGCGTCGCCAGGGGCAGTGACTGCGCCTGGCTGACCATATTCACGACCGGCAGAAGCCCGACGATCGTCAGCAAGGATGTACTTAATTTTCGAATCATGATTTCTCCTTTTGTCCGGTATCCATAACAGGAACCGCAATTATTGGAACCGAAGACTCTCGATAGTATACACCAACCGCCCCATCGACGCTTTCGACTCTGAGGGCGTAGGGAGAAAGGTCAGCTTTCGCATCTGGTCCTGGATAGCGTCTGGTCGCCGATTTACAAGAGCGCCTGTATGACGCGTGTATAACAATAGCGCTGAACGAGTTTCTTCGGCTGGTATCGACAGGAGCCTGGCTTCTGCAAGCCGGCTGTGAGCGCCTGGCGGGTACCCCTCGAGATCATCCGCATGCCGCCCGAGTTAGCTGCCGGCGTTGCGCGCGTAAAGAGCGCGAAATCGATTGGCAGGCGCACAGGGAACTGGCTATCGATGGGTCCCGGTGTTTCCCACCCCGTGCTTTGTAGCGCTGGGTAGGCCATCCACCGATTGACGCATCCGGGTATTGGCCGCGAGTGCCTTCCGAGCGAAACAGTAATGCCTTGCGCGAAGTCGAGCGGCGACGTGCGAGCCGGAGGCCAGGTAGGCGGCGGTGTTACCGTTAGCGGGAGAAAGTCACCAGCCTGGCAACGCCATCGCCGGTAGTCTCGACGCGCACCCGCTCCTCGGCAACCTCGCTCCGAGTGTCGCCTTGAACGTAGAACACGCTGATCCGCTCATCTCTTCCGACGCAGACGTTTGTTTGGCCCTGACCGCGCTGATCTATATGAGCCACACCTGGCTTGCCCGAAACGCAGAGCTCAACCGTGACCCCGCCACGATAGTCCGGTGGGACTTCAACACTGATCGACACCGGACGACGGGTGCAGGCCAGCAACGCTGCGAGAGCCATGATCACCGAGTACTTTCGTCTTAGTATTCGGTAATGGCCGCGCAAAGGCAGCCTCAACACCATACGCATAAGCACCATAGATCGCCTGCTCCAGGCGGCTGGCGGCCTCCTCGCTGCCGTCGTCAATGTAGGACCGGATGTCAGGAACTTACTCGCCATCTTTGCCGCACCCTCTTCTTCCGCATCAAAAGCTGCACTCATCGTTTGCGTTCCGTGCCGGTTACAATCATTGGTACAACTTTTGGGATTGCAGGTGCTCCCGCTACCATGACGCAGTCACGTCCGCGCGCCTTTGCCTGGTATAAAGCCTCATCGGCGGCCCCTATCAGCGTGCCCAGCGTGCCTCCGTGCTTCGGATAAAGGGCTACTCCGATGGAAGCGGAGATGGGCCCCAGCTCCCGGCCGCGCGAGCTGACGGCGATATTTCTTACCGCCCCAAGCAAGCTCTCGGCCCGGCCTTGCGTGTCCTCCAGCGATGCTCCCGGTAAGATGATCAGAAATTCTTCTCCCCCGTAGCGGCAGACAATGTCCTCTTTGCGCGTTCGAGCCAGCAGCAGCTCGCTGAATTCCTCCAATATGACGTCGCCGCCGTCGTGCCCGAAGATATCGTTGAATTGCTTGAAGTGATCGAGATCGAGCATGATCGCTCCAATCGTGCTCCCATCTCGATTCGCCCGGTGAAGTTCGCGCTCGAAGGACTCTTCCATATATCGTCGATTAAACAAGCCGGTAAGGGGGTCCCGGATCGATTGGGCCTTTAGCACCTCCCGCAGGCGAAGATTGGCGGCCGCCAGACCCATCCGCTCAGCGACCATCGTTGCCAGTCGCAATTCGGATTCGTCGAGGTCTTGCCCGTCCAGGCGAACCAGATGCAGCACCCCGAGTGCTTCTCCGTGTGCCACCATCGGTACGCAAACGAAAGAGCCGGCACAGCCCTGGTCTAAATGCGTGCACTTCATCCGTCCGTTCGAAATGCCGCTCGCGTGCACCCGGCCCCGCCGAAGCGCCCAACAGTTCTCCGGCAGAAATACAGCGGCCGACACGGTTGGGTCTCCCCAGGTCGCCGTTCTTTCGACCGCGTTTCGAGAGGCTCTAATCATGCTGAGAGCACCCGACAGCGCTGGAAATAAATCGCCCGCGAACTGGCTCAGAATCTTCTCAGCTTCCGATTCAGTAACGCAGGTTTGAAGCAGTTCCCCCATCTCACTGAGCAGCGTGCCTTCCCAATTCCGCTTCTCAAGCTGATCGACCCAGCCGGTCAGCTTGGAGTTCGCGCTCTCCAGCGCTTGCTCCGCCTGTTTGCTCGCGGTGATGTCCCGAAAGATGCCAAACGTGCCGACGATCGATCCATCGATATCGACGATCGGCAGCTTCGAGGACATCACCCACACTTCGTGACCGCTCCCCGAGGCCTCCAACTCTTCTCTGTCAATCAACGCGCGACCGGTTTGAAGCACGTCTTTTTCATCGGCTCGAGCCTTTTCTGCGTGCTCCGGATCGTAAAAATCGGTATCGCTCTTACCGATTGCTTCCGCGACATTGGAGAGACCTAGCCGCCGGCCCATCGCGGCGTTGACTCTCAGATACCGGCTCTCCGCGTCTTTGAAGTAGACGCAGTCCGGGACCGTGGCCATCAGAGTCGTGAACAGGTCTTTCTCATACCGAAGTTCAGTCTCCAGCTTCCTTCGTCTCAGCATATCGGAACGAGTCAGGGCGCCCGCCGCACCGAGCAGCAACAACGAGAGAACTGAGGCAACCGCGCTGACAATTCCGGCGCGAGCCGTACTGGCATCCACGGTGGCGTTTCTCGTCTTCAGTAAAGAGTATTCTTCGTCCTGCAGTTCCGAGCTTAATGACTCGACTGCGGCGGCTAAGGAGACTCCCGCGCCACCTCGCTCGAACTGCGCGGCAGCGTCTGTTCCCCATAAACGCTGCTTGCTGACCAGCTCGTCTAAAGCCTCAAAACGGTTTGCCAAAAGAGTTTCATATTGGTCCAGCCTTCGTTGCTGCTTAAGATTATCGGCTGTCAGCAATCGCAGTTTTCGCTCGTGTTCATTCGCGCTGGTGACAGACTTTTTCCACGTTTCCAGAAAGACAGGATCCCCGGTCAGCGCGAACCCGCGAGCCGCGCTCTCACCCGCTTTCACGTTGCCTCTGGTCTCCGATACTTCACGGAGGACCTGAGTCGTGTGATCCACCCACTGGCGACTCACACCGAGGGCCCGATTCGCATTGTATTGGCTTGCGCTCATCAGGATAATGGTGAGCCCCGCGACACCAAAACCGGCTTGGGCGTACCCTTCGAGTGGGACCCTCAAGGAGATACCATATTGTTCTCAGGAAATAATCGACTCTGGGAAAAAAGTTCCCCAAAATCGTCGTGCTCCACCGCTAGGTCGCCGGTAACAGTAACCCTAGCATCTGGAAGGCCATTGCCGCGATCCTATATGGACTTGGCAGTTCCAGGCTTAAGATATTTGTCCCGTGATCGGCTGTTCACTATATTTGGTCAAATAGAAGCCTTGAAAGGACATCTGTCTTTCTCGGGCAGGTCCCGCGCAGGCGCGTCTCTTTTTCGAGCGGAAACGGGTCACTCGCCGACAAAATAAATTCTCCCCTTTATTCCTAACAACTTACAGCCTATTACCTGCACTTCCGCTCCATCCCGCCGAATAACCTGAAATCGAAGGAAACTATGGCAACTAAATCTCAGATAGACGCAAACCGCATAAATGCGCAGAAATCCACGGGGCCGCGCACCCCGGAAGGCAAAGCTCGCTCCCGGCGCAACGGACTCTTACACGGCCTCACCGCCAAAACCTGCATGCTAGACGGCGAAGATCCCGCCGCCCTCACCGATCTCGTCGATAAGCTCAGCGAGAAATTCCGCCCCCAGGACACCGACGAAGACTTCTACGTCGAGCGCATGGCCAAAGCCCGCTGCCGCTACAACCGCATCATGCCCCTCGAAGCGGGCATCTTCAACATACGCCTCTCCGTCGATCAGGCGCCCAAGGAGGTCGTTGAAGCGCTAAGCCAAGAAGGCCAGCGCGCCTGGGCCTACCTGCGCGACGCCAACGGCGGCAACGCGCTCAGCAAGTTGGCCCGTTACGAAACCGGCCTGCTCCGCGAATACGATCGCTCCCGCCAGGAGCTCGAAAAACTCCAAAAAATCCGCGCCGCCAGACCCACTCCATCCCCCTTCGCCGACGAATTACGAAGGGAACCCGATCCCCCAGTAACCCCAACCAAATCAGCACAACCTGCAACGAGTACCCCACCACCCAGCACCCAAAACCCATCACCCGCCCCGCCACCCTCCCCGGCGCCCGCCGCCGAGCCGACGATACCCGGCTTCCAGTCGGTAGTAGACAGGCGTTAACGAGCGGATTTTCAGCTCCTATCGCCGCATTTCTGATCTTGGGACTGGCAGTCGCAGTCAACGTCCGGTCGCATAGCCCGAAGCTTGCCCGAATGCCGCCGTCAACGCCCCTAACGCTCTTTCCGAAAAGCGCCGAATACCTCTTCGGAGGCTATCTTGAAATCCTTCGCTGCGTTTCTCCTGGTATTGTCAACTTTATTCCTGCCGGCCGCGTCGGCAGCCGATCGACCGTCCCGCTGGCATGCGGTCTGGCGCGTGAGTCAGGCTATGTTGGTGGCCGGTAACACCGCCGATATCGCCAGTTCCTGGGGTAAATATGAAACCAATCCGCTGTTGCGCACGGGGGCGCGATTCAGCTACGGCTCCATGGCAATCAAGCTCGGCATGATGACCGGCAGTCTGGCCGTGCAGCAATACATCGCGCATAAGCACCCCGATCGGATCCCTTACTTTGCGTCGGCGAATCTTGCCGTCGCCGGAGTGTTGGGCATCGTGGCGTTCCACAACACCGGCGTGCCTGCCGCCCCACGCTAGACTACTGACCGGAATTCATAAAGTCGTTGGATTTTTCGAGGATCACAACCTCGAATCCGAACATTTGACGTAAGTATCCAATCGATGTGGCCACACATAACGCGCCGACGTCCGAGAGCGTGGCGCGGATCGAGAGGCTCGTCCATATTTATACCGGCCGATCCGGGACCACAACCCACCCGGACCATGGAATCACCAAAGCGGTAGTACAAGGGCTTGCCCATAACCTCGATAAACTGGGCCGTCCTCTCTGCCCGTGCCGCTTTTATCCCAATGCCGCGGAAGAGGTCAAGCACCGCACCTGGATCTGTCCCTGCGATGACATGCAGATCTACAAGTATTGCCATTGCCTGCTTTTTGTGAATGGCGAGGGTGAACCTGTCACGGAATACTTGCCTGAAAACCATCCGGGCCGGAGCGCATACGGCCTCGTGAAGGATCCCGCACCCGACCAGGGCCGGCCATTGCGCGCGAAGGCTGCCGAACGCGAGAGGGAGCGACAGCAGCGCCACTCTTAGGACCGCGTTTTCCGATGACCGTAGAGACCGGTTGTCACACTAACGCCTTCTGTACCACGTTCCCCGCCACGTCGGTCAGCCGGAAGTGGCGGCCCTGGAACTTGAAGGTGAGTCGTTTGTGGTCCACGCCCAGGCAATGCAGGATGGTCGCCTGTAGATCGTGAACGTGTACGGGATCCGAAACCACGTTGTAGCAGTAATCGTCGGTCTCGCCGATGGTGACGCCGCGCTGTATGCCGCCGCCGGCCAGCCACATGCTGAAGCACCTCGGATGATGGTCGCGGCCATAGTTGGCTTCTGTCAGCCTGCCCTGGCAGTATACTGTACGGCCGAATTCTCCGCCCCAGATCACCAGCGTGTCGTCCAGCAGACCGCGCTGCTTCAAGTCCATAACGAGCGCGGCGGACGCCTGGTCGGTGCCCTTGCACTGCAAGGCGAGATCGCGCGGCAAGTCCTGATGCTGATCCCATCCGCGATGGTAAAGCTGTACGAAGCGCACGTTCCGCTCGGCCAGCCGGCGCGCCAGCAGGCAATTGGCGGCATAGGTTCCCGGCTTGCGCGAATCCGGGCCATACATCTCGAAGATGTGCTCCGGCTCTTTCGATAAATCCATCAGCTCGGGCACGGAGGTCTGCATCCGGTAAGCCATCTCGTACTGCGCGATGCGGGTCTCGATCTCGGGATCTCCGTAGGTTTGCGCGCGCATGTGATTCAGCTTGGCGATGCCATCCAGCATGCGCCGGCGGGTGCCCTTGTCGATGCCGGGAGGGTCGGCCAGATACAGCACCGGATCGCTGCCGGCACGGAAACGCACTCCCTGGTGATTGGAAGGCAGAAACCCGCTGCCCCACAGGCGCGAGAACAGCGGCTGGTCCACGTTCAGCGCATTGGCCTGCGAGATGAGCACCACGAACGCCGGCAGGTTTTGGTTTACGCTGCCCAGGCCATAGCTCACCCACGATCCCATGCTGGCCCTTCCGGGCTGCTGCGAGCCTGTCTGGATAAATGTGATGGCGGGGTCGTGATTGATCGCGTCCGTATTCATCGTCCGGATCAGGCAGATGTCGTCGGCGATCTGGCCGTGGTGCGGCAGCAGCTCGCTGAGCCACCTGCCGGTTTCACCGTGCTGCTCGAACTTGAAGATGGACGCCGCCACCGGCAGCGAGCTCTGTCCGGAAGTCATGCCGGTGATGCGTTGCCCCATGCGCACGGAACCCGGCAGCTCGGTGCCCTGGAGCTTGGCCAGCTTAGGCTTGTAGTCGAACAGGTCCATCTGCGACGGCGCCCCCGATTGGTGCAGGTAGATCACCCGTTTGGCCGTGGGCGGGAAATGCGGCAGGTCCGGCAGACTGGCCGCCGTGAGCCTGGGCTCCATCAGCGAAGCCAGCGCCGCGATACCGATGCCGGTACTGGTCCGCGAAAAGAAATGCCGGCGCGTCATCGCCAGCCCGAATTGATCGTCCATCGTCATTCTTTCGTAATCGTTTCGTCCAGGTTCAGGATCATGCTGGCTACCGTGGTCCAGGCGGCCAGCTCGCCACTGTCGAGCTTCGCATCGGCCGGCGATTCGCCCACATCCAGCAGCTTCCGCGCTGCGTCTTTGTCGCGGCGGTATTGCGCCAGTTCTTGGACCTCGATGTCTTTGAGAACCCGTACTTCGTTGGCGTCCGGTTGGCGCGCGGTGGCCAGCCGAAAGCCCCAGCGAATGCGGCTGGCCGGATCCTTACCGCCTTGCTCCAGCATGCGTTCGGCGAGCGCGCGGGCCGCCTCCACGTAAGTCGGATCGTTGAGCAGCACCAGCGCCTGCAAGGGCGTATTCGTCAACGTGCGGCGGGCCGTGCACTTCTCGCGGTCCGGCGCGTCGAAGGTGGTGAGCGACGCCGGCGGCACCGTGCGCTTCCAGAAGGTGTACATGCTGCGCCGGTAAAGATCTTTGCCATGGCTTTGCACGTAGGTCTGCGCGGAGTATACATCGCCATAGGCCATTTCCTCCCAGAGCCCCTTGGGCTGATAGGGGAAGACGCTGGGGCCGCCCAGCCGATCGTCCAGCAGCCCGCTCACGTACAGGGCGTTGTCGCGCACCTCCTCGGCGGGCAAGCGGAAGCGCGGGCCGCGCGCCAGCAGGCGATTCTCGGGATCTTTCTCCAGCAGCTCCGGAGTCACGCGCGAGTCCTGCCGGTAAGCCGCCGAAGTAACTATCAATCGCTGCATGGCGCGAATATCCCAGCCGGTGCGCACGAATTCCGTGGCGAGCCAGTCGAGCAGCTCGGGATTGACGGGCGCTTCGCCTTGCGAGCCGAAGTCCTCGGTGGTCTTGACGATGCCGTGGCCGAAATACATCTGCCAATAGCGATTAACCGCCACGCGCGCAGTCAGCGGATTGGTAGGGCTCACCAGCCACTTGGCCAGCCCCAGGCGATTGGCCGGCAGGTCGCTCGCCATCGGCGGCAGCGCGCCCGGCACCCCGGGTGTGACCTTATCCGTCTGATTGCGGTAATCGCCGCGTGCCAGGATGAAAGTGTCGCGCGGCTTTTCCATCTCGTCCATCACCATGGAACTCGGCACTGTCCAGTCGAGATCCTCTTTGCGCAGCTCGGCCTGCTGCCGGCTGGCAAACGCGACGCGCAAAGGCTCGGGCGCATCGTGCGTCAGGAAGTACGCGCGCAGTTTTTCCTTTTGATCTTTGGAGCGCTGCCCGGCGGACATCGCGAGCGACGCCCGCGCCGGCTCGTCGAGCGCAAGCTGCGCGATCTCGGCGGGCGCAAGCTGGCGGCTATAGATGCGGAAATCGTCCAGGCGTCCCTTGAACGGATTGCCGAGCTTGCGATTGCCTATCTCGAGCGGCGCCGCCGTGCGGATCGCCCCCGAAAGGCTGTCGTGCAACGTTTCGATTTCGACAGGCTTGCCATCTACAAACAGCTTGATTCCAGCCGCCTTGCCCGAGCCATCGTAGGTGATCGCCAGGTGAGAAAAGTCGCCTTCGATCAAAGTCTCCTTCGTGCGAACCTCAATGGCGTCGTCCGGCCAGTGATGCGTCAGCCGGAAGCGCAGGCGCGCGCCGCGCTTCAGCCGCGGCAGCACCACCGTATCGTCGAAGGCCAGCTCGTAGCCGCGCCGCTCCTCGGGCCCGCTGATCTTCTCGAAGACCACGTGCTGCTTTACCGAGTTCGACTCGACCCAAAGCGCCAGCGAAAGCGGGTCGCCGCGGTCGAAGTCCGCGATGTTTCCAAAGGTGACATGCGCCTCTCCGCCTAACTCCGCGCAGTTGCCGACGGGGCCGTCGCTGAAAACAGGAATGCCGTTCAGCGCGCGCCCGTCGTGGTCATGCCCGGAGCTGTCGGCGAAGTTACTATCGAGCGCGTAGTGCGCCACCAGGCCTTCGTGGCTGGGCGCGGGCATGGCATCCAGCTTAGTCTTCTCCCATTCAGTCTGGACCGGATCGACCTGTGCATCGTCGAGAATCTTCTCGGTCGAGTCCAGCGTCTGAGTGACCTGCGCGATCGCCGCGGCCTGCTCCACTGAAGGGATCTGCACGAACGGTTTGGCGTTGCCCTTGCGCCCGTCCAGACCCTTTTCCGGAATAGTGTTGAAGAAGGCGAAGAAGCGATAGAAATCGCGCTGCTTGATGGGATCGTACTTGTGATCGTGGCACCGCGCGCAGCCGAGCGTCATGCCCATCCACGTAGTGCTGGTCGCCTCCACGCGGTCCACCACGTACTCGGTTTGATACTCTTCCGGGATCGCGCCGCCTTCGAAATTGATCATGTGATTGCGGTTGAAACCCGTGGCGATTTTCTGCGAAAGCGTGGCGTCGGGCAGCAGGTCGCCGGCCAGTTGCTCGATGGTGAACTCGTCGAAGGGCATGTTGCGGTTGAAGGCGTCGATCACCCAGTCGCGCCAGTGCCACATCTCGCGATGGCTGTCGATATGGTAGCCGTGTGTGTCGGCGTAGCGCGCCAGGTCGAGCCACTGCATGGCCATGCGCTCGCCATAATGCGGTGACTGCAGCAGGCGGTCGACAATCTTCTCGTATGCGCCCGGAGATTTGTCGGCGACGAAGGCATCCACTTCCGCGAGCGTGGGCGGCAGTCCGGTCAAATCGAAGCTGACGCGGCGCAGCAGGGTGGCGCGGTCCGCCTCGGGCGATGGTTGCAGGCCCTCGCGCGCCAGGCGGGCCAGGATGAAGTTGTCGATAGGATTGCGCGGCCATGCGGCGTTTTGAACATTTTGAACAGGAGGCACCTCAGGCCGCTGCGGAGGAATATATGCCCAGTGCATTTCCCACTTGGCGCCCTGGTCGATCCACTTACGGATCAGCTCGATCTGCTGCTCCGACAGACTCCGTTCGGAGTAAGACGGCGGCATCCGCTTGGCCTTGTCCTTTTCGCTGATGCGCTGGTAGAGACGGCTCGCGGCAGCATCCCCTGTGACAATTACCGGGCGGCCGCCGCGATCGGCAAACATGCCATCCTTGATGTCCAGGCGCAAATTCGCCATGCGCGGCTTTTCGTCGGGACCGTGGCAGGCGAAGCAATTGTCGGCGAGAATAGGACGGATGTCGCGGTCGAAATCCACGGCGCCAGGCGCCGCCGCGAAAGCGGACGTGGCGATTGCCCAAAGCGCCAAAAGGCGAAAACGCACGTGTCCCCCCGGTTGTCAATGGTAACACGCGGTCGGGTACACTATAAGACTGATGGATAATGACGGGCGATTTTGAAGCAATTCTCTTCGATTTCGATGGCGTCCTCCTGGATAGCGAGCCGGTACACTGCGAGTGCTGGAAGGAGGCGCTCGGACCGCTGGGAGTGCCGGTGACCTGGGAATTCTATTCCGCCAACTGTGTGGGCGCCGCCGATCGGGACATGATGCAGATCTTCGCCAGGCTGTGCGATCCGCCTGCCGACCCCGCCAAGCTCTGGGAGCAGCATCCGCGCAAGAAGCAATTATTTCAGGAACGCATGGCGGTCGCCCCGGCCTTCGCTCCCGGCGTGGCGGAATTCTTCCGCGAGCTCGCCCAAAGCTACCGGCTCGGAGTGGTCTCTTCGAGCGCCAGCGCGGAGATCGAGCCGCTGCTCGAAGCCGCGGGCATTCGCCCACATCTGAGCACGGTGGTCTCGGGCGGGGATGTCAAGCGGCACAAGCCGGCGCCCGATCCCTATCTGCTGGCGGCGGCGCGGCTGGGCATACGACGCGCTCTGGTGGTGGAGGATTCGCCGGCGGGCATGGAGAGCGCGCGGGCGGCAGGCTTCGAAGCCCTGCGCATCGCCGATCCGGCGCGCATGATGGACTGCGTGCGCCGGCGCCTTGACGGCGTGCGGTAGCATCGGCTTATGGAGCCGACGATTCAGGTGGTGGGCATCTGTGGAAGCCTGCGCAGAGGCAGCTACACTCGCATGGCGCTTGCAGTAGCATTGCGCGGAGCGGCTGAAACCCGTGCCAGCACGCAATTGCTGGACTTGACTGAGTACGAGCTTATGTTTGCGGGCCGCGAGGGAGAGGCCGAGCCGGAGAGTGTCGCAACGCTGCGCCGTGAGGTGAAAGAGGCGGATGGCATCGTCCTGGGCACTCCCGAGTATCATGGAAGCTTCAGCGGCGTGCTGAAGAACGCCCTGGACCTGATGGGATTCTCGGAGTTCGAGGGAAAGATGCTGGGCCTCGTGGGTGTGTCGGGCGGAAAGATGGGAGCCTTCGATGCGCTCAACAGCCTGCGCAATATCGGACGCGCGCTGCACGCCTGGGTGGTGCCGGAGCAGGCCTCCATTCCGGAAGCCTGGAATGTTTTCGACGACGCCGGAAACGTGAAAGACAAGACCGTCGAAGAACGGCTGCTCAGCGTCGGCCGGCAGGTGGGGCGCTTCGCCCGCTTGCACAAATGCGCCGAGGCCCGCGAGTTCCTGAAGCGCTGGGAAGCGGCTCCCGTGAATCCGGGCGGCGATGCTTCTGAGTAACCTTATGGCCTTTGCCGCGGGGGTTCGTCTCGGCCCGTACGAGATTCTCGCCCTCCTGGGGGCGGGAGGAATGGGCGAGGTCTATAGGGCGCGCGACACTCGACTGAACCGTATCGTTGCTTTGAAAACTCTACCCGCGGCGAAGGTCGCCGATGCGGACTGGAAGCGGCGATTCCTGCACGAAGCACAGGCCGCCTCGCGGCTGAATCATCCCAACATCGTCACCGTCCACGACATCTCGGAAGAGAATGGTGTCTGTTTCATGACGATGGAGTATGTTGCCGGCGCGACTCTGGAGCGGGTCAATACCGGCAGCGGCGTGCCGTTGAAATGTGCCATGAAGTATGCCGCTGAGATCGCGGACGCGCTCGCCGCGGCCCACTCGGCCGGCATCATTCACCGCGATTTGAAACCGGCAAACATCATCATCACCGAAGATGGCCGGGTAAAGCTGCTGGATTTCGGACTGGCGAAATTCATCCAGCCGTCGAAGCCCGCGGCCGAAACCGCGACACTGCGCACAGTTCCTGGAGCGATCGTGGGTACGGCAGCCTATATGTCTCCGGAGCAGGCGGAAGGGAGAGAGCTCGACGCACGGTCCGACATTTTCTCTTTCGGTCTGGTTTTGTACGAGATGCTCTGCGGGCAGCGTGCGTTCCGTGGCGATTCGTGGATCTCCACCCTGGCAGCCATCCTGCACGATGAACCCCGGCCGTTGCGGGAGATCAACGGGGCGATCCCGGTTTCAATCGAGCAGCACCTCGCCCGCTGTCTGCGCAAAGATCCCTCACAACGCTTCCAGACCATGCTGGAACTCAAGCAGGCGCTGGCCGAAGCGGTCTCACCCATCGCTATGAAGGAAGAGGCCGCGTCGATTGCTGTGCTCCCCTTCGTGAACCTGAGCGCCGACAAGGAAAACGAGTACTTCAGCGACGGCCTGGCCGAAGAGATCATCAACGCCCTCGCCAAGGTGCCGGAGTTGAGGGTGATCGCCCGCACCTCGGCATTTGCCTTTCGCGGCAAAGAACAGGATTTGCGTACGATCGGTGAAAGGCTGAAGGTAGGAACGATCCTCGAAGGCAGTGTCCGGAGAGCAGGCAATCGCATTCGCGTCACCGCTCAACTTATTAAGATAGCCAATGACTCGCATCTCTGGTCGGAAGTGTATGACCGCGAGATGACTGACATTTTCGCCATTCAGGATGATATCTCCGGGGCTATTGCGAATGCCCTGAAAGTTAAGCTCGCTATCCCTCCACGCCGCACCGCAAACATCGAGGCTTTCCAGAGTTACTTGAAGGGACTGTATTGGTATCAGCGCTACACTCCGGAGAGCCTGGCCAAAGCCAAGGAGTCATTCGAGCAGGCGCTGGAGCACGATCCGGGTTATGCTCCCGCGTGCGCCGGATTGGCGGTGTTCTATTACGGTGTTGGCGCCCTTGGCATCAAGCGGATGACAGAGATGGCGCCACTGGCAAAATCCGCCGCGGAAAAAGCCCTGGCCATCGATCAGACATTGAGCGAGGCGCATAGCGTGCTGGGACTGGTCGCCGGCGCGGTCGAATATGACTGGAAGTTAGCAGAGCGTCATTTTCAAGCGGCTATGGCGGTCGACCCTGTGCCACCGCTGGTTCGCGTCCGCTACGCGCTTTATTTCCTTACGCCGCTCGAACGGTTCGAAGAAGCGGTGGCACAGTACCAGCGGGCGCTCGAAACCGATCCGCTGTCCATGATGGTCCACTTCGGCCTGGCTTTTGCTCTCTATTGCGAGCGCCGATACGATGAGGCGATCGAACACGCCGCCAGAGCGGTGGACCTCTATCCCGACTACTGGCTGGTGCACTTCGCCATGGGATTGGCCCTATCTCAAAAAGGCTCCATGCAACAGTCGATCGCCAGCCTGGAAGCAACCTTGAGACTCTCGCCTTCCTATAGCTTGGGGGCTGGCTTCCTGGCGGCTTCCTATGCGCGGTCCGGTAACCCGGGCCGCGCGGAAAAATTGATGGAGGAAGTCATGGAGAGAAGCTCAAAACAGTATGTCTCGCCTGCCTGCTTTGGCATCTATCATGCCGCCCTCGGACAAGCGGACAGGATGTTCGAGTCACTCCAAGCTGCCTTGGCCGAGCGCGATCCCTATCTTACCCGTATGCATGCGGAGCCGTATTTTGACCCCTTCCACTCCGACCCGCGTTATAGTGACTTGCTGAACCGGATGAACCTCTAGCTCAGGTACTTCTGCAGCGCGGTCCAATAGTTTTCGTTCCACCCGCTTTCGAGACTCTCCGCCAGTTTGGGAGGGAAGCCTGTATGGTCAAGGATGACTCGGGTCCCGGAGCCCTGTCCCAATAGCTCAAACCTGGCGATCGAATAGGTCCCTTCGGGCCACGAAGCAGCGCGCCAGGCCTGCACAATCCGGCGATCGGGTACCAGCTCCAGATTCCGCCCCACGATGTGGCCGGCGAAAAGAGAAAAGGCGCCTCCGGCTTCGCGGTGAATCTCAGCCGCGCGGCCGCCCGAGAACGCACTGAACTGCCTGGCGTCCAGGAGCGCCTCGTAAATCCGCCGGGGGCCAACCTTGAAATCTTCTTCTTGATGGATCGCCCTGGTCGTAATGATTGTCTTCGCTGCTTCCTGAGCGCCGGCTATCGCCAGAGCACCAAGGCCGATGGCGCTACCGGCGATCATGTGCCGCCGCGTGCAGGCATTCGTTTGATCGGTCATCGTCGCCCCAGTTAGATTTTATCTCACCCGGACCCGTGTGCCGGTTTCGGCGCGTTCGTTCGACCCGGTTCGTTTTCCCGAAAGCACGCCCACCATTCCATTTCGCTCACTGTATCCTTCACCATGCGTTGATGGCGATTGTCCGCGAGTCCCGCGAGAACTCGACTCTTACGTGTGACCACTTCCGCGCCAGGTTGACTCGCAATAGAGTCGCAAAATAGCTCACAATCTCTTCACGGGTTTTTGTCCGGCGGCCGCCAGCGTCACAAGGCTGCTCAGAACCGCGCCCCGGACGAATTCGTCGGCGTCTTCGATTATGGACTGGATTCCGTCCAGTTCGCCGCCGCACACGGATGCCAGGACCCTCCCGAGATCCTCGGTGATGAAGTCGCCGCAGAGGGAATCGAGGAGGTCGCCCGGCAGTAGCGCAAACCGGACCACAAGAGGGTAAGCGCGAACCTCACGAAACTGCGCCAGCAGAAACATGGCGTACAGAAGGGCCGAGTAGCCGCCCCCGGCATCAAGCTCCGCCGCTCGTTTGACGGTGTCGTCCAGGATACGGAGAAGCTCCGGTGTGACGCTCGAACCTTCCGCTCGCGCGCTCAAACTGCTTTATGATTGCGACGGTTTCCATGGTGAGACCTCCATTGTCCTACTGAATATGCCGCAGCCTCGACGGCCGTGGAGATTCAGGATAGAATGGTTCTCAATCTCCCCCCAGAGAAGTCCGAGGCGTATGAATCTGGCAATCCGACTGGCTGACGATTTCAGCGCTACGGTCCGGAACCGCGGCAAAAGCTATTTCTGGCAGGGCCGCGTGCGCATCCAGCACGGATCCGCGTCCCGTGTGGAGGCTCGCGTCCGGGGATCGCGGAATTACGAAGTCAACCTGGATTGGCATGATGGCGCGCTCTCCGCCTGGTGCGATTGCCCGCATTTCGATTCCGACGGCGCGTGCAAGCATCTCTGGGCCACCATTCTTGCCGCCGACGGGCGGGGCTACCTTTCGGCGGCCGCCGCGGCGGACATCGTCCTCGAATGTGACGGCTACGACGAAGAAGACCCGCAGAGTGCCGGCTTCCCCGTGCCGGCGGTGGCGCTGGTGAAGCCAGTGCCGCCACCGCCACCCCCGCCCGCCTGGAAGAACGACATCGTGGCCATTTCCAGCCGCTGCCTGCAAGCGGTCCGTCCGGCCGATGAGTGGCCGGGCAAGCGAGATGTCCTCTACGTCGTAGATGTTCCCGGCAGCGCGTCGGCGGGCAGCCTTCTCCTCCGGCTGGTATCGCGCGACCGCAAGGCGGACGGAAGCTATACGCGCGCTGTACCTCTCGCGCTGAAGCGCAGCCGGATTGCGCAATTGCCCCTGCCGGAAGACCGCGAAATCGTCTCGGCGTTAGCCGGCGGCGTACAGCAGTACGGCTGGGGCTACTCGCGTGACAGCGATCAGGTCCCCGACTCCTGTCTGGTCACGCATCCTTTGGCGGGCCTGATCATGCCTCTGGCGGCCCGCAGCGGCCGTTGCTACTTGCGAAACAGCCGCGAGCCGGATGACTTGATGCCACTGACATGGGACGAAGGCGACCCCTGGGAATTTGCGCTCGAGATGCGCCGCGGCCGGAAAGGATGGGCGGTAGCCGGCGTCTTGCGCCGGCGAGGGGAGCGCATGAACTTGGCTGCCGCGGTTCTGGTCACGCAAGGCGGACTTGTGTTCACGGGCGATCGCGTGGGGCCGCTTGCGGAAGATACGCGATTCGAATGGATGTCTCATCTACGGAAGGCCGGTAATATGGAGGCCGCCGAAGAGGACAAGGAGGAGCTGCTGGCGGCACTGCTCTGCTCGCCGGGCCTGCCGGCGCTGGAGGTGCCCGAGGAGCTGCGCTATGAGGAGGTGACGCTCTCGCCGCGGCCCGGTCTGCGAATCCGCGCGGCCGATCCGGCACTGCGCGGCGCAGGGAGGCTGCGGGCGGAATTATCGTTCGATTACGAAGGACGGGCGGTCCCCGCGAATGAGCACACGCAGGGGTTCTACGATGCAGCCGCGCGCCGCTTTGTGCGCCGCGATTCCGCCGCGGAAAGAGCCGCGGCCGCGCTGCTCGGCGGGCTGGGTCTGAGGTTCCATGCCTGGACGTACAGGGATTCGACGCCGGGGTGGGATCTGGCTCCCGGCAAGCTGCCGCGCATCGTGCGCGCGCTGGTGGAAGCGGGCTGGCACATAGACGCGGAGGGCAAGATCTTCCGTCGTCCGGGAGCGTTTCACATCGAAGTCGCGACCGGCGTGGACTGGTTTGAGCTGCATGGCGGCGTGGAGTACGGCGAGACGGCGGCGAAACTTCCCGAGCTGCTGGAAGCGCTGCGCCGCGGCGAGAATATGGTCCGGCTCGGCGATGGCACCTATGGCCTGCTGCCCGAGGAGTGGTTACGGCGGATCGGCCTGCTGGCCGGAGTGGGCGCGCCCGAGGACGGCCATCTGCGCTTCCGCCGCAGCCAGGCCGGGCTGCTGGATGCATTGCTGGCCGCGCAGCCCGAGGCCCGCTGCGATGAAGCATTCGCGCGAATCCGCGAAGAGCTACGGCTCTTTCAGGGCGTCGAACCCGCCCGGCAGCCCGCGGGCTTCGTGGGTTTTTTGCGCGATTACCAGCGGGATGGCCTGGGCTGGATGGAGTTTCTGCGCCGCTTCTCTTTTGGCGGCTGCCTGGCCGACGACATGGGCGTGGGGAAGACCGCCCAGGTGCTGGCGCTGCTGGAGACGCGCCGCGAGCTGCGAGCCGCCGGGGAACCGGTGGGCCCGTCGCTGGTGGTGGTTCCGCGGTCGCTGGTCTTCAATTGGAAGCAGGAGGCGGCGCGATTCACCCCGCGGCTCCGCGTGCTCGATTACACTGGCGTGGAGCGTCACGCGAACGAATTCGCCGCCTGCGATGTGGTCCTCACTACCTATGGCACGCTCCGGCGGGACGCTGTTCGTCTGAAGGATGTCGAGTTCGATTACGTGGTGCTCGACGAAGCCCAGGCCGTCAAGAACGCGAGTACGGAGTCGGCCAAGGCCGTGCGGCTGCTGCGCGGCGAACATCGCCTGGCGCTCAGCGGCACTCCCGTCGAAAACCATCTCGGGGAGCTTTGGGCCCTTTTCGAGTTTCTGAATCCGGGTATGCTGGGGGCCGCCAGCGTGTTCAAGCTGGCCACCGGGGCGGCCCGCAGTCCCGACGAAGACACCCGTCGGCTCCTGGCTCATGCGCTGCGGCCCTTCATTCTGCGCCGCACCAAGGAGCAGGTGGCCCGCGAGCTGCCGCCCAAGACCGAGCAGACCGTGTATTGCGAAATGGAGCCCGCCCAACGGAAGCTCTACAACGAGCTGCGCCAGCACTACCGCAACGCCTTGCTCAAACGGATCGAGACCGAGGGCTTGGCGAAATCCAAGATCCAGGTACTGGAAGCCCTGCTGCGCCTGCGCCAGGCCGCCTGCCATCCCGGACTCCTCGACCCGAAGCGCCGCGGCGAAGGGAGCGCGAAGCTGGACGTGCTGCTGGAACAACTGCGCGAGGTGGCCAATGAAGGGCACAAAGCGTTGGTCTTCTCGCAATTCACCACGCTGCTCGGAATTGTGCGCGAGCGCCTGGACCACGGCATGGTCTACGAGTACCTGGACGGCTCCACGCGCGATCGGCAGGCGTGCGTGGAGCGCTTCCAGAACGACGCGGATTGCCGCCTTTTCCTGGTTAGCCTGAAAGCCGGCGGCCTGGGCTTGAACCTTACGGCCGCCGAGTACGTGTTTCTTCTCGATCCCTGGTGGAATCCAGCGGTGGAAGCGCAGGCGGTGGACCGCGCGCACCGCATCGGGCAAACGCGGCAAGTGTTCGCATACAGGCTGATTGCGCGGGACACTGTCGAGGAGAAAGTTCTCGAACTGCAGAAGACCAAGCGCGATCTGGCCGCGGCCATTATCAGCGCGGATAACAGCCTGATCCGGAACCTGGGGAAGGAAGACCTCGAGCTTCTGCTCTCGTGAAGGGTAGGCAGACATGGCCGCGGCCCAACTTCGGAGGGAGAGACTGCGGCGCCGGTATCGTCCCGCCGATGTGCGGCTGCTCTTCATCGGTGAGTCTCCACCCGCGTCAGGAAGATTCTTCTACCAACGCGACTCCGGGCTGTATCGGGCGATCCGGGATGCATTTCGCGCAGTCCACCCGGCCATGACCGACGCAGACTTCCTCCCGGTATTTCAAGCCGCCGGTTGCTACTTGATTGACTCATGCCTACAGCCTGTCGATCGACTCGATCCGGCGTCACGACGCGCGGCCTGTCTGGCGGGCGAGCGATTGCTCAGCCGGACAATCGGGATGCTTCAACCGCAGGCGATCGTGACAGTAGTGCGGTCAATCCGAGGCAACGTGGAGCGGGCAGCCTTTTGCGCGGGATGGCAGGGTCCGCTAATCGACCTTCCTTATCCGGGAAGATGGATTCGTCACCGGGAAATATTTTTGGCCCAACTTGTGCCCGTCCTCAGAGCTCGCTTGACAGTACTTCACCCCAGATAGACGGTGACTGCCCAACAGAAGCGCCATCACCGCTGCCAAGAGCGCGGACACAGCGCTGCCATATATTGCTCCGGCCCAGGTGCCCGCCTTCTCGAACAGCAGTGCGGCGATACTTGTGCCTGACAATGATGTATTGAATGAGTGGAATGAACAGAGCCGCGGCTGTAGCTGATCGAGACGCGATCATGCCGGCCGCCAGTCCGCGACCGGTCAGGGAACCATTTCAAAGCGCTTGTAAACACCTGCGGGCCAGTCATGATCATCGCCACCATCGACGCCGCAAGCTGCAACCAGCGATTCTTCATGTGCTGTGCGCCGACCCGGGCCTGGGCAGCACATGCTTCTGTACTTTGCCGAGAGCGTTTCGCGGAAGCGCGTCGACCCGGATAAAGGCCCGCGGGACTTTGAATGAGGCAAGCATCGCGCGGCAGCGCGTTTCGAGCGCAGATGGATCGAATTCGCCGCGGGCGACGATCCAAGCCACGGGGACCTCGCCCTTGAGCCCGTCGGGAGTCCCGGCGACGGCCGCTTCCGCTACCTCAGGCTGCTCCATCAGAAACTCCTCGATTTCACGCGGATAGATGTTGAATCCGCCGGAGATGATGAGGTCGCTGAGACGCCCGCTCAGCGTGTAGTAGCCGTCCGGCGAAACGGTGGCGAGATCCCCGGTGCGGAACCATCCGTCGCGAAACGCCGCCTCGGTCGCCTCCGCTTTTCCCCAATAGCCCGCGAAAACATTGGGACCCTTCAAGCAGATCTCGCCGGTTTCGCCCGGCGCGACGGCTTGGCCCTCGGCGTTGAGAAGGCGCACCGAAACGCCTGGCAGCGGGACACCGATGCTGCCCTGGCGGCGTTCGCCTGCGTACGGGTTTGAGATGTTCATCAGCGTTTCAGTCATCCCGTAGCGTTCGAGGATGGTATGGCCGAACAAGGCGCGAAAATCTTCCAGGACCTGCGCCGGCAGAGGAGCGGAGCCAGAGACGAACAGGCGCATGTGTTGCCCTATCCCGCTCGCGGTCTCGGGCTTGGTCTGAAGCAACCGCGTATAGATAGTTGGCACGCCGAAGAACACTGTGGGCTGGAAGTCGAGAAATTCGGTGGCGGCTTTGGGATGCTCGAAGCGCTCGAGCAGGCGCATGCGGCAGCCGCTGAGCATCCAGCAGTGCAGACCGTTGCCGAGGGCGTGGACGTGGAACAGCGGCAGGGCCAGCAGCAAGCGATCGGCGGAGGTGATCTGCCAGCAGGCGACCAGGTTGACGGCATTTACGGCCAGGTTATTGTGGGTCAGGATGGCGCCCTTCGCGGTACCCGTGGTGCCCGAGGTGTAGACCAGGGCGGCCGGCGAGTCTCCGTTCAGATATGGAGTCTCGCAATTGTCACTCGCGGCGCGGGCTTCGGAGGCGAGCTCGTCGAGGTTGTCCCGGGTGACGAAGAGCCTCGGTGCGGCATCGGTGAGGATGTGCGCGACCTCGCGCTCGCGGTACAGCACGTTCACCGGAACGAAGATGACGCCGAGCCGCACGCAGGCCAGGTACAAGTCAATCAACTCGATGCAGTTAGCGAGTTGCATGCAGAGGCGGTCGCCCTGCTGGATACCGCGGTCTTGGAGGACATTCGCCATGCGGCGCGCGCGGGCGCTTATCTCGCCAAAGGTGAAGCTACGGCCCTGCCACTCAAGCGCAGTCTGATCGCGGCGCAGGTCGATCGAGAGATCGAAGAGCTGGTTCAGAGTCATTCTGGGAGCGCCTTGCCTCGGGTTTCCTCTCCGAAGGGTAGCACCAACAAGCCGAGCAGGAACGCGACGGAAGTCCAGGCAACCGGCATGCCAAGTGTCTTGAAGTGCGCCATGCGCATGCTTTTGTTTGTGCTGATAAGTAATGTATGCTACTGCGAGTCTCTGGTATTCGGCGTGACAGGCGGCGCCCGTCTCACAGATGACACCAACGCCCCAGCTACCGGTGAGTCGAAACGCTACATTGTGGGTCCTATGATCGAACTCCGCCTACCGTTCGGGTTCGCGGGGAAGGCGATGCGCTGTACAGCCGGGAGGGATACAACTTCGCCTTCAACGGCACCTTTCAGTCCGCGCAGAATGAAGTGGATCTACTCGTCGGGATCGGATGGAAGCTGCACTGAGCGGGCGATTTCAAATCTGGATCAGGTCGTACGGTTTGCGCAGCTCGCGTGTCAGCAGCCGGGATGCTTCCGCGTCGTTTTTCGAAGTCTTCCTTTTCAGCATGCCAGTGTAGCTGTGGCCAGTCATTTCGTCCACTGCGCCCTTATGCCCTATGCGCACCTGCTTGATGAAGTTTTGCGCGTGCTCAGCGGTCGCGTCCGCGCCCTGGAACGTCTTCCGCTCCGCGCGGTGCTTGAGCCCGCTCTCGTCCGCGGGCGGGCTGGCGTAGGGCGCTCCGGCGCCGCGCATCCCGTAATACTTCATCCCCGGCGAACGGCCGCCGATGCCGTGGCTGTTCACCCACGAGGCCACGTACTCCATCACGAAGTCTGGATATTGATAGGTGACCACGTGCAGATCGAATATGTCGCCGCCATTTTCCTTGCACGAGCGGCGGCCTACAGCCGAGATGGTGTGCGGGCTGCTGACGCCCATGATCTGGTGGACGCTATCGACGCGGTGATTTCCGAAATCGGTGATATAGCCGCCGGCATAATCGGAAAATACCGGTAATTGACCAGAAAGCGCATCTTGTTAAAACGGATATCGCCCCTGACATTCAGAAGAAAGTCCCGGATAGCGATCCCCCGCCGGGCCTCGACTGGGACTTCTATCTCGGCCCGTCGCCCGCGGCTGCGGGCCGCCTCGGCGATGTGCGGCGCCGAGCGATGCTGGGTGCCGGGGAAAAGGATGCGCTGGGTGCGCTCGGCCGCGGCCACCATGGCGCGTCCTTCCCGTATGGTCAGAGCGAATGGCTTTTCCACATAAACATGCTTGCTCGCATCGAGGCCCAGCGGGCCGTCCAGGCCGTGCCGCGATGAATTCACGCCGTTCCCCGATCTCCTTGCCGAGGAATTGACGTAGCCGGAAACCTGCCGCGCTTCCAAAACACGCCACGTCTATTTTTAAACGCCGCTTGGCAACCGCAGTGAGTTACGATACAGTCCTTAGGTTGCAGCTTCGCGGCCAAGCGGCGCCCGGGGCCGCCCGCTATTCTCGGGTACCCGGTCACAAGGAGAAATACGGATGCACAAAGGTCAAAGGTCCATATGGATAATGACAAGCCTCCTCTTCGGCAGCCCCGCCGTGTGGGCTCAGACGAGAGCGCCGAATGCTGTCGGATGCGCTCTATGCGGGTCATTGATATTCATCCCCATCGGCATCATCGTCCTCGACATCGCGCTGCTGGTCTGGGTAGCGCGTGACGCGAAATCTCGCGGGATGGACAGTGCCGTGATCTGGATGATACTGGTCATGTTTACCAGCGTCGTCGGGCTGATTATCTACATCTTCTCGCGGCCCCAGGGCAATCTGATCCGTTGCCCTAGCTGCAACAATCAGCGACTCCAGGCCAGCGCGAAATGTCCGCATTGCGGAAACGCCTGAAGCGGCCGGAAACCTACCTCGCGCCGGTTGTGCTGCTTTACGCCCTGGCCGCGCTGGACTCGTTCCGCCAACCTGGCAAGCAGATCACCACCCGCGTTTACCTCGCGGCGGTCTACGGCTACCAACAATACGCACGGCCCTTGCTTCAGCCATACATCCGTTGCCGCTACCGGCCAACCTGCTCGGAGTACTCAATCCAAGCCGTGCGGAAATGGGGCATTCGCCACGGCCTGGTGCTGACCGCCAAGAGGATGCTGTCGTGCACGTCAGCGGTTCCGCTTGGCACGCCAGATCCCGTGCCTTGAGCGGGGAGCCGGCGGAGGCTCGCCCGCGCGTGGCGCGATTTCAAATCCGGATCAGGTCGTACGGTTTGCGCAGCTCGCGTGTCAGCAGCCGGGATGCTTCCGCGTCGTTTTCGAAGTCTTCCTTTTCAGCATTCCAGTGTAGCGTTCTTCCGACTTTAGCAGCGATAGTTCCGAGATGGCAGGCGCTGGTGGCGCTGTGGCCAGTCATTTCGTCCACTGCGCCCTTATGCCCTATGCGCACCTGCTTGATGAAGTTTTGCGCGTGCTCAGCGGTCGCGTCCGCGCCCTGGAACGTCTTCCGCTCCGCGCGGTACTTGAGCCCGCTCTCGTCCGCGGGCGGGCTGGCGTAGGGCGCTCCGGGCTCCAGTTCCGGAAAGATCTCGTAGCCGATGCGATCCACGTAGAGCGCCGCCTTCGTGCCATAAAACGCGAAACCATGCGGACGATTGTAGGCGCCGCGCATCCCGTAATACTTCATCCCCGGCGAACGGCCGCCGATGCCGTGGCTGTTCACCCACGAGGCCACGTACTCCATCACGAAGCCTGGATATTGATAGGTGACCACGTGCAGATCGAATATGTCGCCGGCATTTTCCTTGCACAAGCGCCGGCCTACAGCCGAGATGGTGTGCGGGCTGCTGACGCCCATGATCTGGTGAACGCTATCGACGCGGTGATTTCCGAAATCGGTGATATAGCCGCCGGCATAATCGGAAAATACCCGGTAATTGACCAGAAAGCGCATCTTGTTAAAACGCGCCGCGGGCGACGGGCCGAGATAAAAGTCCCAGTCGAGGCCCGGCGGGGGATCGCTATCCGGGACTTTCTTCTGAATGTCAGGGGCGATATTGCCGCTGTTCCAAACGCGCACCAAACCGACATCGCCGATCTCGCCGCTCTGCACCATGCGGGCCGCCTCGGCGATGTGCGGCGCCGAGCGATGCTGGGTGCCGGGGAAAAGGATGCGCTGGGTGCGCTCGGCCGCGGAAACCATGGCGCGTCCCTCCCGTATGGTCAGAGCGAATGGCTTTTCCACATAAACATGCTTGCTCGCATCGAGGCCCAGCACGGCGATAATCGAGTGCCAGTGATCCGGAGTAGACACCTGGATGGCATCCACTTCTTTCATCTCGAGCAGCCGGCGAAAGTCCTGGAGCGCTTTCGCCTGCCCGCCCGCCAGTTCTTGCGAGGCGCGTTCCGCGTTGGTATCGTACACATCGCAGGTGGCCGCCAGCGCCGTGTCGGGCGCCCGCAGCATGCCGCGCATCACTTGCCGGCCGCGGCCTCCGCAGCCCACCAGCCCAACGATCACGCGTTCGTTGGCGCCGAAAACCCTGCTTGCGGACAGCGCCGTCCAGGCCGTCGCCGCGATGAATTCACGCCGTTCCATGATGTGACGCCTCCCGTCCTACTCCTCGGTCGGCTCTACCTTCTTACGCCGGACCATCCGTCTTTTCGGCGGCGCAGCCGCGGTATCGGTAGAGGTTGTTTTGCGAGTGGCCCTGCGGCGCACGGGCTTCAGAATTTCGCCCGCCGTAGGCTGCCCGGCCACGATGGGTTGGGGCTCTTCCACTTCCTCTTCAACAGGCGGCTCCGGCGGAGGCTCGGGCTGCGCCGGCGGATGGAACTCCGGCCCCAGATATACCATCAGCCCCTTCTCTTCATCCGGAGTGACGCGCACCACCAGCTTGTCCTGCGCGTAGTTCAGCAGCTCGGTGAATTCCTGGAAACCGTATTGCTTCCAGTCGTAGTCGGCATGCTCCTGCTTCACCCACTCCGCCAGCGTGTCGGCCACTACACCCTCGTCGATCTCCAAACGGTGCGTCTCCAGCACATCGCGCAACACCGGCAGGGCCGCCTCCGGCCTCACCGTCGGTTTCTCCGGACCAGCCACGCCCGCGCGCTTGATCATGTAGCGGCCTTCGCCGCCGGTAACATGGACGTAGTTGGCCTTTTGCAGCTTCTCCACGAAATCCGTGAAGGAGCTCGATCCGTAAGCCTTTTCGTTGAACGTGGAATCCAGCTGCAGCATGGTGGATTTCAGAAGCCCCAGCTGAGGCCGCACGCTACGGCGCTCAAGCGCCTGCAGAGCGCGATCCACCAGGGGGATGGCCTGCGCCAGGTCCAGAGGAGCCGGGCGGCGATGCGGCTGCTGCTGACCGCGCTGCTGTTGTGGTTGCTGCTGCGGCGGCTGTGATTGTGGTTGCGATTGCGCCTGCTGCGCGGCGCGCGGCTGCGGAGCCTGCGCCGGCTTGGGCTCGTCCAGCAGCGATTCGTAGCTGATGAACTCGTGGCAGTTCTTCTGTAGAATCGTACTGGTAAAGGCCTTGCCCCCCAGCACGAAGACGCGCTTATCATACTGCTTCAGCTTGTTGAGCAGCGCGATGAAGTCGCTGTCTCCGCTGACGATGGCAAACGCGTTGATGTGATCGTGGGTGAAGGCCATTTCCAGCGCATCCAGCGCCAGATTGATGTCGGCGCCGTTCTTGTCGCCGCGCGGAGAGGGGTCGCGCTGCACCATTTGCACAGCGTGTTCGGTCAGGGCGCGCGTGGCGCTCTCCTGCCTGCCCCAGTTCGCGTAAGCCACGCAGGTGACGATTTCGCCGCGTTCCTTCAGTGCATCCAGCACCGCTGCTACGTCAAATTCGCGATGCAGCGTGGATTTGACGCCGATTTCGATGTTATCGAAGTCGATAAACACGGCCAGTTTTAATTTATCTTCCATTTAACTTCCTTTTGAGCCGCTCGACACGGGCGTTGCCGGGTGGCAATCGCGTAGCATCCACGCAACCTGCGTGGAGCTGATCTGTCTTTTTTGCGGCTCTTGGGCGCGCCACCGGAAAACCAAACGCGGTCCTCGCCTGGGGCGCAGCCTCAACATAAGTTTATCCTAAAGCACAGCTCCGTGCGGAGCGTCAGGCAATGCTCCGTGCGGAGCGTCTCTCGCCGGGGTCAATAAGCGTTCGGGTCGCGCGTGTCGACTTGGTAATAGCGGCGCCCCTGGGAATGATCCCAACGGGTGGGCCGCAGCCGAGAGGCAAAGTGATCGGCTGCGCTGGCGAAGGTCGCGCATAACTCGAAAGTCGTGATGTCGGGCGGTATTCGTAAATAGCTTTCGTTCCCGGATCCTTCAGATTCACGACCAGACCGGGCGGAAGATCGGAAAAGGTCGCCGGGAGTTTTTGCTCGGCGCTTTCCGATTGCGACCGCAATGGCCCGCAGATCCTCTACACGCAGAAAACACCGCCGGCAATCACCATCACAGTCAGCACCTCAGGACGAACCACAGGGTCAGTTCGCCCTCGAAGAACGAGGTGAGGAAGCTGATCAGATCGCCGATTGCGACGCCCGCGGCGATCAACAACGCGATGTAAGTCAGCCATCGGCGCACGCGATTCGAGCTTGTCCGGATGCGTCTCCACTTCCCGCAAAATGAAGCGCATCACGAAAAGGAAGATGGGGAAGGACACGATGACCACGGCCATTTCATGGGCAATCGTGTAGCGCTTGCTCGGAAAGGATTGCCGCGCCACCGGACGCATCGCGCGCGGCTTCCCCGGCTCCTCCGGCTCGCACCGGTACGGGAAGTCCCGTCAAGGCCTCGTAGTAGCGCCGGAAAACCGCATGAACATCTTTGGCTGCTCAGCCCTGATCGCGCATAAGGCCGGCCCGGCAGTCGTCCGAGGCTCCTTTGGCCTTGGCGGCTTCGAGAAACGACTGGAGGCTCATTCTACCGCCGCAATTTGACTTCTGCCGGCACTCTTGAAAAAATGAAAGAACCCGTTGGAACGACGGATGAGGCGGAATTGGCAGACGCGCATGATTCAGGTTCTAGCGGGGCTTAATAGGTTTTGTATTTGTAATGAATTAGTTGGTGCGGTTTTGGTTGTTCAGTGTAACCGAAATTGTAACCATTGCCCGAGTGGCGGAATTGGCAGACGCGCATGATTCAGGTTCATGTACTCGCAAGGGTGTGAAGGTTCAAGTCCTTTCTCGGGCACCAATTTTCAATAGTTCAAGGCGCTTTTTGGGTGGCAGAAAGCGAGCCACCCCTGCGCGACCGCAGTGTTGTTCTGACTTTCTACCCTGCACGATCGGACTTGTGGTGCCCCGCCACTCCTGGAGCGCCGCGAGGAACTCGTCGATGGACTCTTCTTCCGGCCAGAAATCGCCGAGCAGATCGCTGGGATCGGCAGGGAAAACCGTACCTTGCTCGGTGATCACTCCCCGATGGACGGATGACCCTCCCGAATATGTCTTTCCGCCACCGACTGACGTCTGGCTGATGTTTCCAGCCCGTGTACCAAACCCACTCGAAACCGGCGCAAAACAGCCAAACATCCAGTACTCGCCTCATCCCTCATCATCCTGCTGCGCCGCCAGCCGCGTGACCACCGACAGATCTTCGAGCGTGGTCACATCCCCGGTCACTGAATTCGTAGTGACGATTTCGCGCAATAGCCGCCGCATGATCTTGCCGCTGCGCGTCTTCGGCAGCCCATCGGTGAAGCGGATCTGTTCGGGCCGCGCGAAGGCGCCGATCTCATGCGCCACCCACTGGCGCAACTCCTCGGACAGTTTCTCGTGGTCCCACTGGCCGGATTTCAATGTCACGAAACAGGCCACCGCCTGGCCCGTAATCTCGTGCGGCTTGCCGACCACCGCAGCCTCGGCCACCGCCGGATGCCGCACCAGCGCCGACTCCAGTTCCATGGTGCTCAAGCGATGTCCACTGACGTTCATCACGTCATCCACGCGGCCGAGCACCCAGAAGTAGCCGTCCTGGTCGCGGCGCGCCGCATCGCCCGTCATGTAAACGCCTTCGATGCGCTGCCAGTAATTCTCCTCATAGCGACGCGGGTCCTTCCACAGCGTGCGGAACATACTGGGCCACGGGCGTCGTATGATCAGGAAACCTTCGCGATTGGCCTCCACCGGCTTGCCGTGCAGATCCACCACGTCGGCCATCACGCCAGGAAGCGGCAGCGTGGCCGAGCCGGGCTTGGCGGGCGTGGCGCCGGGCATGGGCGAGATCATGATGGAACCCGTTTCGGTTTGCCACCAGGTATCCACTATGGGGCAGCGCTGCCTGCCGATGACGCGGTGATACCAGTCCCAGGCCGCGGGGTTGATCGGCTCTCCCACTGAGCCTAACAGCCGCAGGCTCGAGAGATCGTACGCGTCCGGCCATTGATCGCCCTGGCGGACGAACGAGCGTATGGCCGTCGGAGACGTATAGAAAATGTTGACGCGGTACTTCTCGATCAGCCGCCAGAAACGGTCCGGCTGCGGGTAGTCCGGCGCACCCTCGTACATCACCGACGTGGCGCCGGCTGAGAGCGGCCCATATACGATGTAGCTGTGGCCCGTAACCCAGCCGATATCGGCAGTACACCAGTAAGTGTCTTCCTCGTGCAGATCGAACACCCATTTCATCGTCATGTGGCACTGCAACAGGTAGCCGCCGGTCGTATGCACGATGCCTTTGGGTTTGCCGGTAGTGCCGGAGGTGTAAAGCACATACAGTGGGTGCTCGGAATCCAGCTGCTCGGCCGGGCAGTCCTCCGCCGCGGACTGATCGAGCTCGTGCCACCAAAGGTCGCGTCCCGGCTGCATCTCAACCGCCCCGCCGGTGCGCCTGTAAACGATTACGTGGCGCACGGAGGGGCAATCCACAAGCGCCTCGTCTACCGCCAGTTTCAGCTTGACTTCTTTGCCGCGCCGCCAGCTTCCGTCGGCCGTAATCACCACTTGGGCTTCCAGATCCTGTATGCGGGTCTTCAACGCCTCCGCGGAGAAGCCGCCGAAAACCACGCTATGGATGATGCCCAGACGCGCGCAGGCCAGCAGCGCGACGGGCAGTTCGGGAACCATGCCCATGTAGACGATGGCGCGATCGCCGGCCTTCAATCCCCGCAGCTTGAGTACATTGGCAAAGCGGCAGACCAAGCGGTGCAGTTCCTGGTAGGAGATCATGCGCTGCTCGCCAGATTCGCCTTCCCAGATGAGCGCCACCTTGTTCTTGCGCGGCGTGCCCAGATGCCGGTCCAGGCAATTGTACGAGACGTTGGTCTTAGCGCCCACGAACCACTTGGCGAAGGGCGGATTCCATTCAAAAACGTGGGACCATTTCTGGTACCAGAACAGCTCACGCCCGGCGAGATCGCCCCAGAACGTTTCGGGCTGCTCCGCGGCTCGTTGGTAGAGATCGCGATACGCGGGAAGACCCTGCACATTGGCGCGGCGGACGAACTCGGTATCGGGTGGGAAAACGGCTTGATCCGGCATAGTAGAGCCTCCACATCTTATCAAAATACGACGACTGCCCTGCCCGAAATCTCGCCGCGGCGCATCTTCTCGAGTGCCTCGGGCGTTTCATCGAGCGAGTGTCTCTCGATGTGCGCCCGGCCAACTCCCGCCTGGGCCAGCCGGAAGACTTCCTCAAGGTCCGCGCGCGCTCCCAGAAAGCTGCCCCGGATCGACAGGCCTTTCAGCACGGTATCGACGATGGGCAGTTCAAATTGGTTCGTGGAAAGCCCGCAGGTGATCAAAGTCCCGGTGCGTTTGAGCGAGCGGAAGGCCTGCGGAATGGCCGCGGGCGAGCCGGTCAGCACGATGGCGGCATCCGCGCCGCCCCACTGTTTTTGTAGCGTGCGCCCGGCGTTATCCGCCAGCAGCGTGAGCTCCGCGCCGAGCGTGCGGGCCATTTCCAGCTTACTCTCGGAGACATCCACCGCGGCGACGCGCAGTCCGAAATGCCGCGCATATTGGATGGCCAGATGGCCCAACCCTCCCATGCCGAAAAGAGCGACGGTCTGTCCGGGATGTAGCCCTGCTTCGCCGAGAGCGCCATACGCCGTCCATCCGGCGCAACACAGCGGAGCCGCTTCCTCGGCAGAAAGCGCCTCCGGCACGCGCACCAGAAACCGCGCCGGCACTACGGCATAGCCTGCCAGCGCGCCTTGCATGGTATATCCGAAATTCAGCTGCCGGGAGCAGAAGCGTTCGCGGCCGGCGAGGCACAAATCACAAGCGCCGCAGGTGGAAGCGAGAAAAGTAATGCCGGCGCGGTCGCCGATCTGCCAGCCGGCGACGTCCGCCCCCAGCGCTTCGATTCGGGCGATACCTTCGTGCCCCAGCGTGAGCGGCAGAAGCGGCAGTTTCTCGAGCGACGAAACGAACAGATCGGAGTGGCAGAGCCCGCACGCTTCCATTTTGACCAGCACTTCACCGGCGCCGGGTTCGGCAACCGGGATGGAGGCGACGGTAACCCGCCCGCGCGGCTCGGTCAGGATGGCGGCTGAGGTTTTCATGAGCTGCTCGATGGCTCGTCTTCGGGCGTAGCGGCGAGCAGGCGCTCGGCGGTTTCGAGAAACTCTTCGGCATGGGCGATCGCATCTACTACGGTCGCAAGATCCCTGACCTCCGCATTCATACTGCGATCCCTTCGCGCTCTATGTTCCGAAACAGGGGACTTTGGCGCTGCAAGTACCGTGACTCATCCATGAACAGATGCGAGATCAAGACGCTATAGCGCAGACAGAGCTCGCTGATCAGCAGACTGGTACGCCAGATCTCCGCGCCTGAGTCAACCGGCGGCTTCAAGACGATCAGCACGTCGATATCCGAGTCGGGTCGTGCGTCGCCGCGTGCCTGAGACCCAAACAGGATCAGATCGACGAGGCCGTCCGCGTAAAGCGCTTCCAGTTCCGTCCGGAGTTCCCGAAGAATCGTCCAGAGTGGCGCGTCCATCATGTGCCTCTTGTCAAATGCTATCACCCAGTCGGTGCCGAACGCGCGCAGGTGACGTTCCGCGACACTTTGATTCACTCTAGTAATTCGATCTCTTATTTAATACTAATCTGCTACGATGCTAATACTATTTAGAATCAGCATTTTATACAGTACTGTATTCCTAGCAATAGATCCTATAGTGCTTGACACAAAGGCAAGTGTGGCTTAGACTGAACGGGAATCAGGCTGAGCTACTATTATGGAAATCGCTCTAGTTGACACACCCGCGCAGGCCAGTCCTCCCGACGGAATCGGAATTCCCCAGTCGCTTTCGGAAGCACTCCGGTACTACGCGAATCCGGACCGGGCGACTAGGGCGTTCTCGGCTATTCGTTGGCCCAATGGCATTGAGTGCCCCCGTTGCCACTCCCGTGAAAAGCATTCTTACGTTTCCACCCGGCACATCTGGAAATGCAAATCCTGCAGGAAACAGTTTTCGCCCAAGGCCGGCACTATCTTCGAGGACTCGCCCATCGGTCTGGGCAAGTGGTTCACCGCCGTTTGGATGGTTGCCAACGACCAAAAACGTGTGACATCCTACAGGCTCCATCAGACGGTCGGAGTCACTCAAACAACCGCGCAATTCATGCTCCGCCGAATTCGTCTGGCAATGCAGGCCGGACACTCCCGAGTCAGCGATTTATGACGGAAGCGAATGCATCGAACCTGGAACAAGCCGGCTCCGAAGCATACACCAGATTCATCCAGCTCCTGAAAGCCATCGCCGCCGTTCCCAAGACAACGATCTATGAGCTCGACCCGCGGATGAGACCGAAATCCAAGTCACTGTCATAGTTACCCACTAATGACCTCGGCTTGGTAATCGTCGCCAAACTGTTCCCCGTGAGCCTGCTACCATTGGTTAGGCAGCCAGAAAGGGACCAACAATGCGCTGGTACCACTATGTGGCGTACTTCTTCGGGGGCGTATTCCTCGCGAACACACTGCCCCATCTCGGCAATGGGATCTCGGGGCATGCCTTCCAGAGCCCCTTCGCATCACCACCCGGGGTAGGCTTGTCCTCCGCGATGGTCAATGTTCTATGGGGCCTCTTCAACCTTGTCGTCGGCTACCTGCTTATCTGTCGTGTCGGCAGCTTCAATTTGCGCAAGACCCAGCACGTGGTCGTCCTCGGGGCGGGCATCCTGATCATGTCACTAATGCTTGCCCACGGATTCGGACGGTTCCATGGGGGGCTGTGAGCCTGCCTTGCATAAGATCAGCCCCTGCCCCTCTGTTCCGAATGCGGGGTAATCTAACCGTATGAGGTCCGAAGCGCGACGGCGGCAACCGCACCGCGAAATTCCAGATGCCGCGCCGGCGCAGGTTCTGGACTGGTAACATGCACAACCCTCAGATCGATCCGGCTGTCGCCCTCCAATGTGCTGCCAGATCCGTCCCTATGTGAAGAACGCCATAGACCACGTTGTAAGCAAGGAATACGGGCGGGCTTCTGGTAAGCGGGAAAGGACCTCCAAAGGAATCGGGTCGTACCTTGTCACCAGAAAGACGAGCAACGCCCACTCACTACCTACGCGTTATACGCAACGCCTACTAAGGCTCCGGCAATTCCGGAAACCACATATACAATCAGGAAGAGCGTATCCTCCGGTCATCACTGACGGGATTCGATCAGGTTGATTCAAGCCCAACCGGGTTGCCACCGTGCTTTCCAAACAGACCTTGCCCCAACAAGCATTGGCCAAAACCTTGGGTCTGGATCAGTTGCATATTACCCCACGCGGGTAATATGAGTCGGCGCCTGCTGGGCCTGCGCGGCGCAGCCGGCTGCGGCCACCACGGTAAGAGTGACCCGCGCTGACTTTTTCATGGTTACTTCTCTAGTTCGTAATATCGCTAGTGTTGCTCTCTTCGCGGATTGGCATATAGAGTTCGTACCACTTCTTCTGCGCCGGGCTGTCCGCGTACTTCTTGAGGGCATCCTCATTCACAAATTCCATCACTATGACGTGGCTATAACCCTCCGGCAGTTGCTTCTTGATCGGTTTGGTCCACACCCGTGTGATGCCGGGGTACTGCGCAGGTAGCGCCTCGGCGCCCTTGATCGCCTGGTCGATCTGCGCCGGCGTAGCAGCCGGCTTCCACTTGATGGTGATCACGTGGATCACCGTCTTCGGCTTGGTGTCGGCGGCCAACGCGCCGGTTACGATCGTTATGGCGGCGGCAAAGGCCGCCAGGAACACTTTTCTGGTCATTGGTTCTCCACATTAGATGTTAGAATATTGCAAGCCCGGTGAATATGCGACTCCTCACCACGGCGCTGGCATTATGGGCTGCGTCCTTAAGCGCGCAGATGCCGGAGCCGCTTCTCCGCACTACCACGCGCCTGGTGCAAATCAACGTAATTGTGACGAAACATGGAGGCGCGTCGGTTCCAGGGCTGAAGAAAGAGGACTTTCAGGTCTTCGATAATGGCAAGCGGCAGGAGATCCGGCAATTCTCCGAGGAGACGCGGGCAATCCTGGCAACGGCCGCGCCCTTGCCGCAAGGCACCTTCACCAATCAGATCGAGCAGCGCTCGGGAACGCCGGCCGCGGTTACCGCAATTCTGCTGGACGGCGTGAATACCCGCTTTTCCGACCAGGCTAATGCGCGGCAACAGGTCATCCGGTTTCTCAAACAGATCCAGCCGGAAGACCGCATCGCCATCTATACACTGGATTCCCGCGGTCTCCGCGTGCTACACGACTACACCATGGATTCCTCGGATCTGGTAGCAAAGCTGGCAAAGTATCCAGGCGACATCGCGGCGGATGTCACCGGGCAGAGTGAAGTGAGCGATCTGTTGGGCGGCTGGCTGACCGGCTCGGGCAGCAGCTTCGAGCGTTCATTCTTTCTCAACGAGCGTATTCAACTGACTCTCAACGCGATTGAGTTCATCGCCAACAATCTCGGCACATTGCCGGGCCGCAAGAATCTGATTTGGGTTTCAGCCGCCTTTCCCTTGCAGATCGGGTTTTTGAATACTTCCGGCTCGGGCGGCGGCCGCGGTGGTATGTCGACAGGAGCCCGGGGCGGGGCGGGCGGGGCAGGTGGGGCGGGCGGGCGGAGTTTTCCCAGCGGGAATCAGGAGCAGCGCGACTGGACGGCGGAGACCGACCGGGCTGTGCGCGCCCTGAACAACGCCAACCTGGCAATCTATCCGGTGGATGCGCGCGGCCTGGTGGCCTCCGCCTCCTCGCGCATAGCATCCCGCGTCTATCGCAACCAGGCGACCATGGAGGAACTTGCCGGCCGCACCGGGGGGCGCGCCTTCATCAACACCAACGATATCGCGGGCGCCATCCGCACCGCGGTCGAAGATTCGTCGGTAACCTATACGCTCGGCTTTTATCCGCAAAATGACAAGTTCGATAATTCGTTTCACACGCTCAAGGTGAAGCTGATGGAGTTCCCGCACCTGGATCTGCGATACCGGCACGGGTATCTCGACCAGACGGCTCCGGCGCAGGACGAAAAGCTGCGGCGGGCGGCGCTGGCTGACTCGGTGGTAAGCCCGCTCGACGCAAATGGCATTGGGCTGCGCGCGACCGTGCGGCTGACTGGCGCGGGCTTCGATCTTAACCTGCGCGTGGACCCGAAATCGATTCAGCTCGATCCGCAAGGGGATCGCTGGGCAGGCAAGCTCGACCTTCTCTTCGTCGAAATGGACGCGCACGGCAAGCAGGTTTACGGGGTCGATGACACACTGTCGATGGAATTCAGGCAACCGAATTACGAACGTGTCCAGCAGGAAGGTTTGTTGTACCACCGTCTCATCCCGCGGGACCTCAAGGCCAGCGAGCTACGGGTCATCGTGCGCGATGCGGCCACCGGAGCGTTGGGCAGCATTACGGCGCCATTCAACGACATTCAGTAGCCAAGCTATTACTTCGGCGGCTGCGGCGTCTGTTCCTTAGTCTTATCGTCCGGCAGCGGGCCCAGTTCTTCGCCATCGAACTTGATGACTGCGTCGGCGGAGAACTTCCGGTACAGCCGGAATTCTTTCACGTTCTTGGCCCACTGCCTCCCTGAATGCATGCGCACGTCGGCTATCAACGGGAGCAGGAATTCGCGATCGCCGATTTTGGTGAAATCGTAGTCCAGGGTTTCCTTCACTTGTTGAACGGGGAACGAGGGCGGAATGTTTTCAGCCTCTTGGACAATCCGCACCACCGTGTGCAATTCGTCGTCCACGAAGATCGAACCACGATAGCCCACGATCACCGTGCTCCCAGCGTCCTTCTCGTCTTCCCCGTAATGGATGGAGTATTGCGAATACTCCAGGGGCACGCGATAGGTGAAGACGTGCGTTAACCGCTTGCGCAGCGTGGTCCAGCGCTCCCACTCGAAGTGGGTATTGCTCCGGGGCTCGAAGATCTCGCGCATGGTGGTGCCAAAGTCGCCCATGGACAGAGCCCCGCCCACCGACATATACGCCGCGTCATTCATAACCTTATCGTTCATCGAGACGAGTTTGTAGTCCTCCTTTTTGTTGTAATAACTGAGCCGCGCGGTAATGA